>MHCFR00700__coassemble_871_pt1 | contig 17852 bp, 15 predicted proteins | sample MHCFR00700__metabat2_low_PE_034 | metagenome-assembled genome bin MHCFR00700 | reverse complement strand
ATATGGAATGCGGAAGTGTCGGAACTGGCAGACGAGCAAGACTAAGGATCTTGTGACATTCGTGTCGTGTGGGTTCAAGTCCCATCTTCCGCATTAAGGAAAAGTCTTGAGTTAACATCAAGACTTTTTCTTTACTAAAAATGCAGGAGCGGATGATCATGAAGAAAAAAATACTAATTTTGACCTTTGCATTGATGATCGGATCAACGGGACTGAGTGGTTGTGCCGAGGAGAAGAAAGCCGGAAAGTCTACTACAGAGGAAGTGGACAGCTATACAGCTGAGATGGAGGATACGCTGGGGGATCAGCTCAGTGCGCCGAGCGAGGCAGTGACGAAAGCAGTTTCAAATACCTGGGCTGTCCAGGGAAGCGATGATATATATGAGTTGAATGCGGATGGCACCGGGAAGAAGAATGATGAGGATCTGACTTTTGAGTGCGGATTTGACGATGAAAAAAACATAACATTACAGATGAGGATCGGCGATGACCAGATGCTCTATGCGATCTCAACCGACGAGACGGGGTATGGAATCGAGCTGACTTCTCTGGACGGCGGTGAGGATCTGTATTTTCTGCCGGCTGATCTTGAATTTCTTGATATGACAGATGAGCGCGCTGAAGGAATATTAGGAGAGTGGTCGGACGAGAGCGGTAATACATATAAGTTTGATGAAGATAAGAGTATGGAGATTGGTGGAGAAAGCGGTAAAACAGACGGTACCTACAGTGTCGTGGAGGATGCAGACGGCACCCATCTTCTCAGGATCGTGGTATCAGGCGGTTCTCTTGAATATGAATATACTCTGAATGAGGATAATACACAGATGGATCTTGTAAGTCCGGGTACAGATACGGTTCATCGATGGACGAAAAACAGATAAGCGACTTATATTGATGTGAAAAAAGGATGTCCTGCAGTTTCGGGGCATCCTTTTTTATTGATCGGATTTATGGGGACACAACCTCTCTCTTCCGGTAAGTTCATCTAAAGACACATTAAAATAATCAGCGATCCGGATGAGCGAGTAGATATCAGGCAGAGTGACACCGCGTTCATAGGCAGAGATAGACTGTCTGCCGATATTCAGTTCCAGGGCAAGCGCGGTCTGTTTCATTTCTTTCTGCATGCGCAGATTCCTGATATTTTCACCAATTGTATTTTCTTTGTATTCTTTCATCTGAATCTCCACGGAAGATATTACTTTACGATATTCTAACATTATTTATGTGCCGGAGACCGGAATATCCGGAATGTGAGTACAACAATACGTTGCATTTGAGTATAGTGTACCGGATTATCAGATAGAATATATGTAAAATACTAAAGGGTGGACAATATACTTTGGATAACCGGATTAGAGAATTACGCAATGAAAAAGGATTAAGACAAGAGGATCTTGCCGCTATGATAAATGTATCCCAGCAGACGATAAGCCGGCTTGAGAACGGTGAAAATGCTCTTACCTCGGATATACTGATAAATCTCTCGAAAGTATTTCACGTTTCTGCTGATTACATATTAAAACTGTCTGACTCAAGACTGACACAGGAATGGCGGGTCGAGATTGACCGTAATATGGAACGCAATACGGAAATCTGCCGCGTGTATGACCGGCTGAACAGGACAAACCAGGAGCTTGTCTATCGGCTGATGGGGCAGTTGGAAGAGCGGCAGAGAGAAAGAGGATAGAATAAATATATACATAATTTCGAAAAGAAAGAATCTTATGCGGATTTTTTCTTTTTTTTATTGAATATATGATATAATTACAATAATTTACAGGAACACGTTAATAATATCAGAATAAGAGCGATGGAGGATAAGTTATGTTAGAAAAAGTGGATCTGACGAAAAAAATCTCAAAAGAAGAATATAAGGAGAAAATGCCGCAGCTCGAAGCGAGGATCGGAAGACTGCAGAGAGAGTGCAAGGCATTAGGAATTCCTGTCCTGATCGTATTCGAAGGATTCGGGGCGGCCGGAAAAGGACTTCAGATCGGCCATTTGATCCAGAGTATGGATCCGAGAGGATTTGAGGTACATCCGATCAAGAATGAGACGGAAGAGGAACGGATGCATCCTTTTATGTGGAGGTTCTGGACAAAAACACCTGCCAGGGGCAGGATAGCCATTTATGACGGAAGCTGGTATAGGCGGGTGCTCATAGACCGCTTTGAAAAACGTACGAAGAATAAAGATCTTCCTGCAGCATTCCATTCTATTAATTCCTTTGAACAACAGCTTGCGGAAGATGGAAATCTCATCATTAAACTGTTTCTGGATATCGACAAGAAGGAGCAAAAAAAGCGTTTCGACAAACTTGCAAAGAATAAAGAGACTGCATGGCGCGTCAGCCAGGGTGACAGAGAACGCAATGCACATTATGATGAATACGCTGCGATGATGGAAGATATGCTCTTTAAAACAGATACAGATTATGCACCGTGGACGATCATTGAGGCTATGGACCGCAGATTTGCCACCCTTAAGATCTATACGACGGTGATTAAGGCGATGGCAGATCAGATTGAGAAGGTACAGCATCAGAATGCAAAAAAGACAGCAGGAGCAGGTGAAAAAGCCTGCGAAAATGATATCGATGCGATTGCGCGTGAGACAGATGCTGAAATGAAAGAGCTTCAGGTGTCCATCCTGTCCAAGGCAGACCTTACTTTAAATTACACGAGAGAAGAATATAAGGAAAAGCTGGACAAACTTCAGAAAAAGCTGGAAAAGCTCCATGGCGAGCTGTACCGGAGAAGAATCCCGGTCGTCCTGGGATTTGAAGGATGGGATGCCGGCGGAAAGGGCGGGGCGATCAAAAGGCTTACGCAAAAAATGGATCCCAGAGGTTATGTAGTAAATCCGACAGCTTCGCCGAACGATATCGAGAAAGCACATCATTATCTGTGGAGGTTCTGGAGAGCAATGCCAAAGGACGGCCATGTAGCTATTTTTGACAGGACCTGGTACGGGCGCGTGATGGTAGAGCGCATCGAGGGATTCTGCACGACAGAAGAGTGGAAGCGTGCTTATAAGGAAATCAATGATATGGAGAAGGATCTGTATGATGCCGGTGCGGTCGTGATAAAGTTCTGGATGCATATTGATAAGGATGAGCAGGAACGGAGGTTCAGGGAACGCCAGGAAAATCCGGAAAAACAGTGGAAGATCACGGATGAAGACTGGAGAAACCGTGAAAAATGGGATCAATATGAGGACGCAGTCAATGAGATGCTGATGCGGACATCCACCGATTATGCACCATGGGTCGTTGTAGAAGGCAACAGTAAGTATTATGCGCGTGTGAAAGTGCTCAAAACAGTTGTCGATGCCATTGAACAGCGCCTGAGAGAGGAATGATACCATGACGATCAGGGAGCAGCTTGAAGAAAGGGAGACAAAAAATCTAAGCCGTTATGCTGCGTTGAGCCGTGAGACAAAGGGACGGGTAAGGGAGGAACCTCAGTGTGATATCCGTCCTGTGTTTCAGAGAGACCGTGACCGGATACTGCACTGCAAGGCTTTCCGGCGGCTGAAGCAAAAGACACAGGTGTTTCTTCTGCCCAGCGGCGATCATTACAGGACAAGACTGACACATACTCTGGAAGTGTCGCAGAATGCAAGAACCATTGCAAAGGCTCTGCGCCTGAATGAGGACCTTGTGGAGGCGATCGCTCTTGGTCATGATCTGGGGCATACTCCGTTTGGGCATGCGGGGGAGCGGGCGCTGAACACCGTTTACCATTTTTCGCACAGCAGGCAGAGTCTGAGGGTGGTCGACTGTATTGAAAAAGAAGGAAGAGGGCTGAATCTCACGTGGGAAGTACGAGACGGAATCCTCAACCATCAGACAGCGGGACACCCCCATACACTTGAAGGCGAGGTCCTGAGAATATCGGATAAACTGGCTTATATCTATCACGATATGGATGATGCGATCCGGGGCGGTATACTGACGGAAGATGACATTCCTGCCGATATACGCAATGTACTTGGAAATTCATGTAAGGAAAGGCTTAACAAACTGATCCATGATGTGATCATCAATAGTATGGACCGTCCGGAAATCTGTATGTCCCCTGTGGTAGAAAAGGCAATGACTGACCTCAGAAAGTTTATGTTTGAGAATGTTTATCTTAATCCGAAGGCGAAGGGGGAGGAAGATAAAGCAGTACATATGATAGAACAGCTCTTTGATTATTATATGAGAAAACCGGAGACGCTCCCGCAGCAGTTCAGAAATATGCTGGAACACACGGATACAAGCCGTGAACAGGTTGTATGTGACCACATTGCGGGGATGACAGATTCCTATGCAGTAAAGAAGTTTCAGGATTATTTTGTCCCGGAATCATGGAAAATTTAAAAAAATAAAGGAAACCAAAAACTTTTGTCGAATATATATTATAGGGTATTCTTTATGGAGGCGGAACATGTACTATCCTGATGAGCTGATCGAAGAGATAAGGACAAGAAATGATATAGTAGATGTGATATCCGGCTACGTCCGGCTTCAGAAAAAGGGCAGTTCATATTTTGGGCTCTGCCCTTTTCATAATGAGAAATCTCCCTCTTTTTCTGTCAGCAGACAGAAGCAGATGTATTACTGTTTCGGATGCGGCGCGGGAGGAAATGTATTTACTTTTCTGATGGAGTATGAGAATTTCTCCTTTGTGGAAGCGGTAAAATTCCTGGCGGACAGGGCAGGGATCGAACTTCCGGAAATGGAATATTCAAAAGCGGCAAAGGAAAAAGCAGACCTCAAGGCTTCGATCCTGGAGGTGAACAAAAAAGCTGCCAGATATTATTACATACAGCTGAAATCTGACCGTGGCAGGAAAGCTCTGGGATATTTGAAAGACAGAGGGCTGTCTGATGATACGATCAAGGCATTCGGCCTCGGGTATTCGAATGTATTCAGTGACGACCTTTATAATTATCTGAGGGAAGAAGGGTATAGTGAGGAACTGATCCGTCAGGCAGGTCTGATCAACACGGATGAGAAAAAAGGTGTTTATGACAAGTTCTGGAACCGGGTCATTTTTCCGATCATGGATGTGAACAGCCGGGTGATCGGCTTCGGAGGGCGTGTTATGGGGGATGCAAAGCCAAAGTATCTGAATTCTCCGGAGACGCCGGTGTTTGATAAGAGCAGAAACCTGTATGGACTGAACCGGGCAAGGACATCGCGGAAGCCGTATTTCCTTTTGTGCGAGGGTTATATGGATGTGATATCTCTGCACCAGGCCGGCTTTACCAACGCCGTGGCTTCTCTTGGAACAGCCCTCACACCCGGACATGCTTCCCTGATCAAGAGATATGTTAAGGAAGTATATCTTACATATGACAGTGATGACGCCGGTACGAGGGCCGCGCTCCGGGCAGTTCCTATTTTGCGTGAAGCAGGGATTTCTGCGAAAGTAGTGCGCATGGATCCATACAAAGATCCGGATGAATTTATAAAGAATCTGGGCGCAGAAGAGTATGAGCAGCGGATACAGAAAGCACGGAACGGGTTTATGTTCGGTCTTGAGATGCTGGAAAGAGAATATGATATGGCTTCGCCTGAGGGAAAGACGGATTTCTTTAAGGAGACAGCAAGACGATTGCTTGCCTTTGAGGATGAACTGGAGCGTAATAATTATATTGAAGCTGTGGCATCTGCTTATAAAGTGAGCAGAGAGAGCCTTGAAAAACTGGTGGCAAAGACTGCTGTCAACTCGGGAATGGCTAAACCGGCCTCCAGACCCAGACGTGCCGAGGGGGCGGCCAAGGAAAAACACCGGGAGGATGGTATACTGACCTCTCAGAAAGCACTTCTTACGTGGATGATCGAGGACGAAAAGCTGTTCGGAAAAATCAGCAGTTACATTCATCCGGACGATTTTGCCCCTGGAATTTACCGGAAGGTGGCAGAACTGCTCTATGAACAGTATGACAAGGGAGGGCTGAATCCGGCAGGGATCCTGAATCACTTTACCGAGGAGGCAGACCATAGGGAGGCGGCTTCACTGTTCAATACAAAGATCAGGCAGCTTAAGACAAAAGAAGAAGAGGAACAGGCACTAAAAGAAATTATCCTCCGGGTGAAAAGTCACAGTATTGATGAACGGACCCGTGAACTTGATCCTGCAGACATGGCAGGACTCCAGAGCCTGATGGGGGAGAAGCGCAAGCTGGAAGGCCTGCGGACACTGCATATTTCTATTGATTAAGGATAAAATAAAACAAGATAGCCCGCGCCTGTGCGCCGGCAAAGGAAGGATGGACACATGGAAGAAAACACACAGAAATTTCTGGAAAGAATGAATGAACTCGTAGCGCTGGGAAAGAAAAAGAAGAGCATACTGGATGTTCAGGAGATCAACGATTTCTTTACAGATATGGAACTGACGCCCGAACAGATGGAAAAAGTGTTTGACTATCTGGAGGCAAATAATATCGATGTTCTGCGTATCAGCTCGGATGCAGATGATGATGCAGGCATAGAGATCGATGATATGATATCTGATGAAGAAGTTGATATGGAAAATATCGATCTGTCTGTTCCGGAGGGTGTGAGCATCGAAGATCCGGTCCGCATGTATTTAAAAGAGATCGGTAAAGTGCCTCTTTTAAGTGCCGAGCGCGAGATCGAACTTGCCAAGAGAATGGAAGAGGGCGATGAAGACGCGAAGAAAGAGCTGGCAGAAGCAAATCTGCGTCTTGTCGTCAGCATTGCAAAAAGATATGTGGGCAGAGGAATGCTTTTCCTCGATCTGATCCAGGAGGGCAATCTGGGCCTGATCAAAGCTGTGGAAAAGTTCGACTATCATAAAGGCTATAAATTCAGCACCTATGCAACATGGTGGATCCGCCAGGCGATCACCAGGGCAATCGCAGACCAGGCGAGAACAATCCGTATTCCGGTGCATATGGTAGAGACGATCAATAAGCTGATCCGTGTGTCCAGACAGCTTCTTCAGGAACTGGGAAGAGAACCGCTTCCTGAGGAGATCGCAAAGGAACTGGACATGCCTGTGGACAGAGTACGTGAGATCTTGAAGATCTCTCAGGAACCGGTGTCTCTGGAGACTCCGATCGGAGAAGAAGAAGACAGCCATCTCGGTGATTTCATCCAGGATGATAATGTACCGGTGCCGGCTGAGGCGGCTGCACAGACTTTGCTAAAAGAGCAGCTTGATGAAGTGCTGGATACACTGACAGAAAGAGAACAGAAAGTACTTCGGCTGCGTTTCGGAATGAACGACGGACGTGCCCGTACACTTGAGGAAGTGGGCAAAGAGTTCGATGTCACAAGAGAGCGTATCCGTCAGATCGAGGCAAAGGCCCTGAGAAAACTGAGACACCCGAGCCGCAGCAGGAAACTGAGGGACTACTTAGATTAACAGTTCAGCCATGCGTGCCTATGTCCAAAGGAATATGCTTGCATATTCAACTGGACATAGACACGCATGGAGTGAGCGCCTGCCTATGAGGAAATCAGCGGCGAGAGCCGCGGGAAGCACGGAGTGCGGATTTCCGAATGGCGCGGCTGAACTGTGGACGCGCGGAAGGGAAATCAGCGGCGAGAGCCGCGGGAAGCACGGAGTGCGGATTTCCGAATGGCGCGGCTGAACTGTGGATATGAAAATGGAGAAAATATGGAGTTATCAAAACGTTTAAATGCGGTCGCTTCTCTGGTGACAGAAGGCTACAGACTTGCGGATATAGGGACTGACCATGCGTATATCCCGATTTTTCTGGCAGCCACCGGGAAGATACCGGAGGCGGTCGCTATGGATGTAAACCGCGGACCACTTCTCCGGGCGGAGGAGAATATCCGGACGTACGGACTGGAAAATAAGATCGCTACCCGCATTTCGGACGGGTTTGCCGCGTTGGAAAAGAATGAAGCGGATTCGGCCGTGATCGCGGGAATGGGCGGACTGCTGGCGATCCGCATCCTGAAAGAGGGGGCGGATACCGTGCGTTCTTTGAAGGAATGCATCCTTCAGCCTCAGTCAGAGATAGAAAAAGTCCGAGCCTTTCTTTTGGAGGAAGGCTTTTTCTTTCTTAGAGAAGATATGGTGGAAGAAGACGGCAAATATTATCCCATGATGAAAGTAAGACCGCCTGGCGGCGGGCGCAAAGTGCGAAATGAAACGGACCATGGGGAACCGGACAAAGAGAGGAAAATTGTATGCGGCTGGGATGCAGAAGAGCTTCAGTATGGAAAACTTCTGCTGAAAGAGAAGAACCCGATACTGCGGGAATATCTTCAAAAAGAAATCCGTATTCGCACCCGGATCCTGGCCGGGCTGAAAGACAGAGATTCGACGGATGTGCGCCGGAGAATAACAGAACTTGAGGAAGAATTAAAAATAGCTGAGAGAGGGATGGATCATTATGCTGTGTAAAGAAATCATGCAGGTTATCGAGGCGGCGTATCCGAAGAGTGCGGCGCTTGATTTTGATAATGTAGGGCTCCTTGCCGGAAGAGCAGAAAAGGAAGTGAACCGTGTATATCTGGCGCTTGACGCGACAGACAAGGTTATTGACCGCGCGGTCATGGCGGGAGCTGATATGCTGATCACCCACCATCCGCTGATATTTTCTCCGCTGAAAAGGGTAACAGATGAAGATTTTATCAGCAGAAGAGTGGTCAAACTGATTCAAAATGACATTGCTTATTATGCAATGCATACAAACTACGATGTACTCGGCATGGCTGCTCTTTCAGAGAAAATCCTGGGGATAAAAAATGCACAGGTACTGGATGTTACGATGAGCGGAGACGGAGGAGAAGAAGGCATCGGACGCATCGGAGATCTCGAGAAAACGATGACTCTGGAGGAATGCTGTGTCTATGTGAAGCATAGACTGAAGCTGGGAAGCCTGAAAGTATTCGGTGATATGGATAAGAAAGTGTCAAGGCTTGCAATATCACCGGGATCAGGGAAAACAGCTGTTGCTCCTGCTATCGCTAAAGGGGCAGACGTGCTTGTGACGGGTGACATCGGACACCATGACGGTCTGGATGCTGTCGAGCAGGGCCTTTCAGTCATTGATGCCGGACATTACGGGACGGAATACATATTCATAGACGACATGAAACAATTTCTTGAGGATAAGCTTCCTGTACTGGAAATTGTGGCGACTCCGGTCGTTCACCCGTTTCAGGTGATCTAAAAAGCAGAGTTTGAAAGTAAATGGAGGAGACAGATGGCTGCACGTATGTATAAAGTTACGGTAGACGGCGAAATAAGGGAATACAAGGCAGGGACTACGTACCAGGAGATCGCGGCAGATTTCCAGCCGCATTATGAGCATCAGATCGTGCTTGTATTTGCGGGGGGATTCCATCTGCAGGAACTCAGAAAGACACTGGAGAAAGACTGTGAGCTGCGATTTGTTACGACCGGGGATGCGATCGGTCATGCGGCGTACAAGAGAAGTATGTGCTTTCTGCTCGTTAAAGCGGTCCATGATGCTGCCGGACATGATAAAGTAGAGCGTGTCAGGATCCATTTTTCCCTCGATAAAGGTTATTATTGTACTGTGGAGGGGCAAGTGGACCTTGATGAAGAATTTCTCAAAAAAGTATCAGACCGTATGAGAGAACTCTCCGAACAGCAGATACAGATAGACAAGAGGTCCGTGCATACGGATGATGCGGTCGAGCTTTTCCACAGACACGGAATGTATGATAAAGAGCGTCTCTTCGAGTACAGACGTGTATCGAAAGTCAATATATACAGCATCAATGAATTTGAGGACTATTATTACGGATATATGGTCCCGGATGCAGGATGCCTGAAATATTTTTCGCTGCATCTTTATGACGGGGGCTTTGTACTTCAGATGCCGTCCCGGGAAATGCCGGAGAAGGTGCCGGAGTTTATTCCCAGCCCGAAACTTTTCCACGTGCTGAAAGAGTCCGTACAGTGGGGGGACTGTCAGGATATCGAGACTGTAGGTGCACTCAACGATATGATCACAAAGAATGACATGCGTGAAGTAGTGCTTGTGCAGGAGGCACATCAGGAACGTCAGATCGGAGAGATTGCTAAGCAAATATCCGAAAAGGGTAATTCAAGGTTTGTCCTGATCGCAGGACCGTCATCTTCGGGCAAGACAACGTTTTCCCACAGGTTGTCGATACAGCTGCGTGTCAACGGACTTAAACCACATCCTATAGCTGTGGATAACTATTTTGTGGACAGAGAACACACCCCGAGAGATAAAGACGGGAATTATGATTTTGAATGCCTGGAAGCAATTGATATTGAGAAGTTTAATACAGATATGGAAGCTCTTCTGCGGGGAGAGGAAGTGTATCTTCCTGTATTTGATTTCAAAACCGGAAAAAGGAAATATGAGAATCGTCCAAAGAGGATGGGATCAGATGACATCCTTGTAATCGAGGGAATCCATTGTCTGAATCCAAAGCTGACAGAAGCAATGAAAGATGAATATAAATTTAAAATCTATATCAGTGCCCTGACCCAGCTTAATATTGATGAGCATAACAGGATCCCGTCCACGGACGGACGCCTGATCCGCCGGATCGTGCGGGATGCCCGCACACGTGGTTCTTCTGCCATGAGGACTATTTCTATGTGGCCTTCTGTCCGGCGTGGAGAGGAGAGAAACATTTTTCCGTATCAGGAGCAGGCAGATGTAATGTTTAATTCATCACTTCTCTATGAACTGGCAGTCCTCAAACAGTATGTGGAACCGTTATTGTTCGGTGTTGATAAAGAATCAGAAGAATATCTGGAGGCGAAGCGCCTGCTCAAGTTCTTTGACTATTTTGTTGGAATCGGAAGCGAGTATGTGCCGACGAATTCTCTGTTAAGAGAATTCATCGGCGGAGGATGTTTCCGCGTTTAGGGTTGATAAGCTGCGGTGTTCAATAGATTTTTTTCAGATGTTCCATTCTGGCTGTCATATTTTGCAGGAGCAGATCGACGAGTGTGATCGCGGTCATTGATTCTACTACTACGACTGCGCGGGGAACAATGACCGGATCATGCCGCCCGAGCACTGTGATATCTGTGTTTTCTCCGGAAATATTGACAGTCCGCTGCGTCCTGGCAATAGATGAAGTGGGTTTTACGGCAGCCCGCAGGATCAGCCGTGAAGCATCGCTCATGCCGCCGAGCGTACCGCCTGCATGGTTGGATTCCTTATAGATATGCCTGTCTTCGGCGCGGAAAGGATCGTTGTTGCGGCTGCCGGTTGACAATGCGGCTTTAAAACCATCACCGATTTCAACCCCTTTGACGGCACCGACTGACATGACTGCCTGTGCAAGAAGTGCATCAAGCTTGTCAAATACAGGTTCTCCGAGTCCGGCCGGAAGGTGGTCGGCGATGCATTCGATGATACCGCCACAGGAGTCTTTTTCTGCCATTAATGAACTGATATATTCCCCGGCCTGTTCTGCTGCAGTATTGTTCGGCATGTACAGGCTGTTTTCTTCAATTTCGGAGAAGTGATAATCTTCTTCACTGACGGAGAACGGACCTATGGATTTGGTATAAGCCCGTACGGAGATACCCAGTTCATTCAGGATAAGTGAAGCGACGGCACCTGCCGCAACACGTCCGATCGTTTCTCTGCCGGAGGAACGGCCGCCTCCCCGGTAATCCCGGATCCCGTATTTCTCTGTAAAAGGATAGTCGGCATGTCCGGGGCGGAACAGCTCTGCAATATTGCCGTAATCGCGAGAACGCTGGTCCTGATTGCGAACGAGAAGAGAGATGGGAGTTCCGGTGGTTTTTCCTTCGAATATACCGGAGAGTATCTCTACCGAATCTGCCTCATTTCGCTTTGTTGTATATTTACTCTGCCCGGGTTTCCTGCGGTCAAGAAACTTCTGGATGTGGTCTTCGCAAAGTGCGAGCCCGGCGGGACAGCCGTCTATCACAACACCGATACCCGGGCCATGGGATTCGCCCCATGTTGTTATGCGGAATATTTTGCCAAATGATGAACCACTCATAATAGATGTTCTCCTTTCTGATCTGTACATAAAAACCATTATATAGGAAGACACCTGTTATTGACAAGTGGAAGTGTACTTTACTTTTTGTACTGTATGTACTATAATGTTGACGAGATTGAGTAAAGGAGAGAAGGCTGACTGATGAGCAGAAATGAGAATCAAAAATCTGAGATACATCAGGAAAATATAGACATTAAAAACGACAGTACATATGATGATATCCGGGAAGAGACGGACGATGAATTCATCGATGGGGGTGCAGACGAAGATATCATGGGAGACGATGCTGAAGATGAAGTGATTGAGGAAGGCGATACTGCGGAAGAGAGCGGTATGGAGGAAGCTGATGAAATTGACGAAGTACGTCCCCGAACGTCAGCGAGAAGGAGACGCGGTGCAAGAAGGAGAGGCAGGAGAAAGAAAAGCATGAGCAAAAAGCCATGGATCATTGCGGGGAGCATTGTAGGTGCTCTTCTGGTGATCTACCTTGGCGCTGCGGTCTTTTTTATGAGTCACTTTCTCGTGAATACTACAGTCAACGGGAAAGATTTTTCCGGAAAAACGGCTGCTGATGTAGAGGATTATCTGAAAGAGCAGGTAGAGGAGTATGAATTGACTATTCAGGAACAGAATAATGTCTCTGATGTGATCAGCGGAACAGATATTTCTCTTACGTATAAAGAAAATTCACAGGTGGAAGATGCTCTGGATGCACAGAACCAGCTGCTGTGGATCGTGTCGCTTTTTGCTAAATCCAGCGCAGATGTTACGATCGAAGTGGAATATGATGAAGCTGCGCTTCAGGAGAGAATAGAGAACCTGCAGGCAGTGACAGCCGAGCAGACAGATCCGGTATCTGCACATCCGGAATACGACGGCAATTCCTTTGTTGTTGCAGAGGAGCAGTATGGCACGAAAGTGGATATGGAAACACTGACAGCCAGGATTGAGCAGTATATTACCGAGTTCAATCCGGTTTTGGATATGATGGACGAGGAATGTTACGTTATGCCGGCATATACCTCGGATTCACCGGAAGTACAGGCGGCCTGTGATGAGATGAACTCATATCTGAAAGCCAGCATTACCTATCCGATGGACGAAAGCATTGTGGTGGACAAAGAGCTTATTTCCGGCTGGGTCACATATGATGCCGAGATGAATGTTACATTCAATGAAGATGCTGTCAGAGAATGGATGCGGGAGTTCGGCGGCAAATATGATACAGTGGGAACTTCCAGAACGATTACGACACCGACGGGAAAGACTGCAGAAGTCTCCGGCGGTACATACGGATGGATCGTCGATGAAGCTGCTGAAACGGAGAATCTGATCAACAGCATCAAAAATGGCGAAGTAGCGGAAAGAGAGCCGGCATATAAGCAGACAGCGGCTTCTCACGGCGCGCAGGACTGGGGCAATACCTATATTGAAGTGGATATCGCTGCACAGCATATGTGGTATATCGTAGACGGGTCGATAGCAATGGAGTCCGATGTGGTTACAGGACTTCCGGCAGACGGAAGGGATACCCCGACAGGTGTCTACTCTATCTTGTATACAGAGCGTGATTCAACCCTTAAAGGTGAGGTCGATCCTGCTACGGGAAAACCAAGCTACGAGACTCCGGTGGCATTCTGGATGCCGTTTACCTGGCAGGGACACGGGTTCCACGATGCTACATGGCAGTCATCATTTGGTGGTTCCCGCTATCAGACAAACGGATCTCATGGATGCGTCAATATGCCATATGACAAGGCTGAACAACTGTTTGGCATGATCAGTGCGGGCACTCCTGTGATTGTTCATAACTAAATGAACAGATAGAATATTAATAGTTTGGATAAGGATATAATAATATGTATGAACTTCTGAAAAAAGACGGGATGGCAAAGCGGGGAAGATTTCACACGGTACACGGTACGATCGAGACCCCTGTATTTATGAATGTAGGAACAGCCGCAGCGATCAAAGGCGCTGTATCTACAGATGATCTTAGGGGGATCAAGACGCAGGTGGAGCTGTCGAACACGTATCATCTCCATGTGAGACCAGGAGATGAGGTCGTGAAAAAGCTCGGCGGGCTGCACCGCTTTATGAACTGGGACAAGCCGATTCTGACAGATTCGGGCGGATTTCAGGTGTTCTCCCTTGCATCCTTGAGAAAGATAAAAGAAGAAGGGGTTCATTTTCATTCACACATTGACGGAAAGAAAATCTTTATGGGACCGGAGGAGAGTATGCAGATCCAGTCGAATCTGGCTTCCACTATTGCCATGGCCTTTGACGAATGCCCGTCCAGTGTGGCGGATAAGAAATACATTCAGAATTCCGTAGAGCGTACTGCACGCTGGCTGAAACGCTGTAAGGATGAGATGGCCCGGCTGAACTCTCTTCCGGATACGATCAATCCTCATCAGATGCTTTTCGGTATCAATCAGGGCGGCGTATACGAGGATATCCGTATCGCGCATGCACAGATGATCACTGAACTGGATCTGGACGGATATGCAGTGGGCGGTCTGGCAGTCGGAGAGAGCCATGAAGAAATGTACCGCATTCTTGAGGCGGTAGTTCCTTATCTGCCGGAGAATAAGCCGACCTATCTGATGGGGGTGGGGACACCGGCCAATATTCTTGAGGCAGTGGACCGCGGTGTTGATTTTTTTGACTGCGTGTATCCGTCACGTAATGGCAGACATGGACATGTGTATACTAATCACGGGAAAATGAATCTTTTCAATGCAAAGTATGAACTTGATGACCGGCCCATTGAAGAGGGATGCGGATGCCCTGCCTGCAGGAGCTACAGCAGAGCTTATATAAGACATCTGCTCAAGGCAAAGGAAATGCTGGGAATGCGTCTGTGTGTCCTTCATAATCTGTATTTTTATAATACAATGATGGAAGAGATCAGGGATGCCATCGATGCCGGAGAGTACAAGGCATACAAGAAAAAGAAGCTCGATGGAATGAAGCAGCACTAGGACAGCTTTTTACATGTTTTTCAAAAAACCCTTGAAGAAAATGCTGTTTTTGTGTATAGTAGACTTATTGTCGGATAGAAATTAGGAGGAAATATATCATGGGTGAAATGGTAAGTATGCTTATTCTGTGGGCTGTTGTGATCGGACTTATGTGGTTCCTGCTCATGCGTCCCCAGAAAAAGGAACAGAAGAGGGTGCAGGCGATGCTGGCATCTATGGAAGTCGGTGATACAGCACTGACGACAAGCGGTTTCTACGGCGTGATCATTGATATCACGGACGATGATGTGATCGTAGAATTCGGAAATAACAAGAACTGCCGTATTCCGATGCAGAAAGCGGCAATCGCTCAGATCGAGAAACCGAGCGCAGAGTAAGAGTAAAACTGGAATAACAGCCGGATAAAGATCAGTCAGGAGATGAGGTTTTTATCCGGCTTTTGTTATAACTAAATATTAGAGTGCCCTCTATTTTTTGCCGCTGCTACTTGAAACACGTTACAAAATGAGGTATGATAATCAATGATATTTTAGATTTGGAAGGATGAGCGGTTATGAATAAGAAGATCGGAGTGATAAAAGGGGATGGCATCGGTCCTGAGATCGTGGATGAGGCGATGAAAGTGCTCGACCGGATCGCAGAGATTTACGGCCATTCTTTTTCTTATACCCAGCTTTTGATGGGCGGAGCTTCCATTGATGTGAACGGAATTCCTCTCACGGATGAAACTCTGGAAGCGGCGAAAGAGAGCGATGCAGTCCTGATGGGATCGATCGGCGGAGATGCGAAGACGTCGCCATGGTATCAACTGGAGCCGTCCAAACGCCCTGAGGCCGGATTGTTAGCCCTTCGGAAAGGGCTGAACCTGTTTGCAAATTTAAGGCCGGCTGTGCTGTATCCGGAACTGAAAGGCGCATGCCCGTTGAAAGAAGAGATCGCAGACCGGGGATTTGACATGATGATCATGAGAGAACTGACCGGCGGACTTTATTTCGGCAAGAGGAGCACGGAGAAAGTGGACGGCGTTCTTGTGGCAAAGGATGAACTTACATACAGCGAGACAGAGATCCGCAGGATTGCAAAACGCGGCTTTGACATAGCCATGAAGAGGCGGAAAAAAGTGACCAGCGTGGATAAAGCGAATGTACTGGATTCTTCCAGATTGTGGAGAAAAGTTGTGGAAGATGTGGCGAAAGAGTATCCGGAAGTCACGTTGGAGCATATGCTGGTGGACAATTGTGCGATGCAGCTTGTAAAGGATCCGGCGCAGTTTGATGTGATCCTGACAGAGAATATGTTCGGAGATATTCTCTCTGACGAAGCCAGCATGGTGACAGGGTCCATCGGGATGCTGGCGAGTGCAAGCTTAAATGAAACAAAATTCGGGCTCTATGAGCCGAGCGGAGGTTCGGCACCGGACATTGCAGGACAGGGGATTGCCAACCCGATCGCAACAATCCTGTCAGCAGCTATGATGCTAAGATACTCCTTTGATCTTGACCGGGAGGCGGCAGCTGTAGAGAAAGCCGTATCCGAAGTGTTAAAAGACGGATACCGTACGATCGACATCATGTCGGAAGGTATGGAGCAGATCGGAACAAAAGAGATGGGAGACAGGATATGCGCATATATTAAATAACGGTACTGCCTGATTACGGCCGGCAGCAGTGCAACGGCGAAAATCGGGATATATGCAGGAAATGCAAGAAAGAGAGGAATTGACAGATGAGAAGTGATACAGTGACAAAAGGTGTACAGCAGGCACCCCACAGATCTTTATTTAACGCCCTGGGTATGACGCAGGAAGAGCTGGACAGACCGCTGATCGGTGTAGTCAGCTCCTACAATGAAATCGTACCCGGACATATGAATCTCGACAAGATCACCGAAGCAGTCAAGATGGGAGTTGCCATGGCAGGCGGTACTCCGATCGTTGTTCCTGCCATCGCGGTATGCGACGGTATTGCCATGGGGCATATCGGAATGAAGTATTCACTCGTTACAAGAGATCTGATTGCAGATTCCACGGAAGCGCTGGCGATGGCACATCAGTTTGACGGACTTGTGATGATCCCTAATTGTGATAAAAACGTACCGGGTCTTTTGATGGCGGCGGCCCGCGTCAATATCCCGACGATCTTTGTCAGCGGCGGCCCCATGCTTGCCGGTCATGTAAAGGGCGGGCGCACAAGCCTTTCCAGCATGTTCGAGGCGGTAGGAGCACATGCGGCTGGAAAGATCACGGATGAGGACCTGTGTGAATATGAGAATAAGGCATGTCCTACCTGTGGTTCCTGTTCCGGCATGTACACTGCAAACAGCATGAACTGCCTGACGGAAGCGCTGGGAATGGGACTTCGCGGCAACGGCACGATCCCGGCTGTATATTCTGCAAGGCTGCAGCTTGCAAAACATGCGGGCATGCAGGTGATGGAACTGGTTAGAAAAAACATCAGACCACGCGATATTATGACAGAAGATGCCATCCTCAACGCACTGACAGTAGATATGGCGCTGGGCTGCTCCACCAACAGTATGCTGCATCTTCCGGCGATCGCCCATGAGATCGGAATGGATTTTGAGATTGATTTTGCAAATGGTATCAGTGAGAAGACCCCGAACCTGTGTCATCTGGCACCGGCAGGACATACATATATAGAAGACCTCAATGAAGCCGGCGGAGTATACGCGGTCATGAACGAATTGAGCAAGAAGAATCTGTTAAATCTGGACTGTATGACAGTTACGGGAAAAACAGTAGGAGAGAATATCGCCGGGTGCGAGAACCTGAATCCGGAAGTGATCCGTCCGATCGACAATCCGTACAGCGAGACCGGCGGGCTTGCTGTCCTGAAGGGAAATCTGGC
>MHCFR00700__coassemble_852_pt1 | contig 18326 bp, 14 predicted proteins | sample MHCFR00700__metabat2_low_PE_034 | metagenome-assembled genome bin MHCFR00700 | reverse complement strand
AAGAGGAAGGGAGAACTACAGATTATGTCAGATAAGATCATTGAGAACAATCAGGTAACAGTCATAGGAACAGTGGTGTCAGAGTTTACATACAGCCACGAGGTGTTCGGAGAGGGGTTTTACATGGTGGACATTCTTGTCAGGAGGCTGAGCAGCTCGAATGACAGGATCCCGGTCATGGTATCGGAGCGGCTGATCGATGTAACACAGGATTACCGGAACCGGTGCATCATGGTAACGGGACAGTTCCGTTCCTATAACCGTCATGAAGAACAGAGAAACCGTCTTGTACTGTCAGTATTCGCGCGGGAGATTGAATTTGTGGAGGAAGAACCGGACGGTGCGCGGACGAACCATATCCTCCTGGAGGGATATATGTGCAAACGGCCGGTATACAGGAAGACCCCGCTCGGAAGAGAAATCGCCGACCTCCTGCTGGCTGTGAACCGTCCCTACGGAAAATCAGACTACATCCCGTGTATTTGCTGGGGCAGAAATGCACGATATGCCTCCGGCTTTGAAGTGGGAGAGCGTGTAAGGATACTGGGGCGGATCCAGAGCAGGGAATATGTGAAAAAACTTTCAGAGACGGAGACAGAGACACGGACGGCATATGAGGTTTCGGTAAGTAAGCTGGAATGTGTGGAGGAATAAACAAGTCAGGCCTGTATTACAACGCCGTAGTGTTTGTTAAAAGGATATCATATATTGAGATTAACTCTCAGATATGATATCCTTTTTTATATGGGAAAAAACAGGAGGTTGAATATAATGGTAAAGTTTATGCTGCATGGATGCAATGGTAAGATGGGAAGAATGATCACTGAGATCGTAAAAGGAGAGGAAAATGCAGTTATTGCTGCGGGAGTTGACGCTTTTGCGGGGGTGCCGAACGATTATCCGGTATTTGACTCCGTTGAAAAGTGTGACACAGACGTGGATGTTGTCATTGATTTCTCCACGGCGAAAGCAGTGGACGGTCTTCTCGACTATTGTGTGGAGAAAAAACTTCCGGTGGTCCTCTGTACAACGGGGCTTTCGGAGGAACAGCTTAAAAAGGTTGAGGAGGCGTCAAAAGAGATCGCGATCCTCAAATCGGCAAATATGTCGCTGGGGATCAACCTGCTCCTTAAGCTGCTTAAAAGTGCGGCAGCAGTGCTTGCTCCTGCAGGATATGATATGGAGATCGTGGAACGCCACCACAATCAGAAGCTGGATGCTCCGAGCGGAACTGCGCTGGCGCTCGCGGATTCCCTGAATGATGCACTGGATCGTGAATATCATTATGTGTATGACAGAAGCCAGGTGAGGCAGAAGAGGGAGAAAAAGGAAATCGGGATTTCGGCTGTACGAGGAGGAACTATTGTAGGGGATCACGAGGTGATCTTCGCGGGAACAGATGAGGTGATCGAGTTCAGGCATTCGGCATATTCCAGAAGTGTATTTGCAAAAGGCGCTGTGGAGGCAGGCAAATATCTGGCCGGGAAAGCGGCGGGCATGTACGATATGGGAGATGTGGTCGGCTTGTAAAACGGCGTTTGAATGTTAGATAGAAGCGGTTTTTTGATATGTGACTTCGAGAAAGTCAGGGAGGAGTACATGAAAAATCTTGAAACCAGATATCTGGAGCGGCTGTCAGATCTTTATCCAACGATTGCGGCAGCGTCTACGGAAATTATCAACCTGCAGGCAATACTGAATCTGCCGAAAGGAACGGAGCATTTTCTGACAGATGTCCACGGGGAATACGAGGCTTTTGCCCATGTGTTGAAGAACGGATCCGGCTCTGTACGCCGCAAGATCGATGATGTGTTCGGAAATACAATGAGTATCAGGGATAAACGATCCCTTGCAACACTGATTTATTATCCGAAGCAGAAGATGGATATGATCAAAACGACAGAGACGAACATGGATGACTGGTACAGGGTGCACCTTTATCTATTGATAGAGGTGAGCAAGCGTGCAGCGAGCAAGTATACCAGATCGAAGGTCAGAAAGGCGCTTCCGAAAGATTTTGCCTATGTGATCGAGGAACTGATCACTGAGAAAGCAGAAGTGAGCGATAAAGAATCCTACTATAATGAAATTATTTCTACTATCATAAGGATAGGGCGGGCAGAAGATTTCATTGTGGCGATCTCAGAGCTGATCCAGAGGCTTGTTGTGGATCATCTCCATATCGTGGGAGATATTTACGACAGAGGTCCGGGACCGCATATTATAATGGACAAACTTATGACATATCATTCACTTGATATCCAGTGGGGAAATCATGACGTCCTGTGGATGGGTGCATCAGTTGGCCAAAGAGGATGTATCGCCAATGTGATCCGGATCTGTGCAAGGTATGGCAATCTGGATATCCTGGAAGACGGGTACGGGATCAACCTGCTTCCGCTGGCAACATTTGCCCTCAAAGTATATAAAGACGACCCGTGTACCTGTTTCAGACTGAAAGTGCCGGACCGGCCGGATACTGATGAGATGCAGATGAATCTCAGGATCCACAAAGCAATATCCATTATACAGTTTAAAGTTGAGGGACAGATCATTCAAAGACAGAAGTCTTTCCACCTCGATAACCGTGCACTGCTGCACCGGATCGATTATGAGAAAGGAACAATAGAGCTGGAGGGGAAAGAGTATAAGCTCCTGGATACATATTTCCCGACGATAGATCCTGAAGATCCGTACATGCTGACAGAAGAAGAGGAGGATATCATGGAACGTCTGGAAAAGGCGTTCACCAACTGCGAGAAACTTCAGCAGCATATGCGCTTTTTATTGGCAAAAGGAAGTCTCTATAAGGTATATAACGATAATCTCCTCTATCACGGATGCGTGCCCCTTGATCAGGACGGCAGTCTGAAAGAGACAGAAGTCTACGGGAAGAAATACCGGGGCAGAGAGCTCTATGATACACTGGATGCTTATGTGAGGAAGGGGTTCTTTGCTCTTGATAAAAAGGAGCGGGAAGACGGCAGGGACATCATGTGGTATATCTGGCTCCATCCGGATTCCCCGCTGTTCGGGAAAAACAAGATGGCGACTTTTGAACGGTATTTTATTGCGGAAAAGGAAACACATGTAGAGAAGAAGAACCCGTATTATTCATACATAGAAAATGAAAAAGTCATCGACAATATCATGAGGGAATTTGGTCTTGATCCTGTGGATGGACATATTGTCAACGGACACGTGCCGGTCAAGAGAAAAGACGGAGAGAGCCCGGTCAAATGCGGCGGAAAAGTTATGGTCATTGACGGAGGTTTTTCCAAGGCGTATCAGAAACAGACCGGGATCGCGGGATATACGCTCATTTATAATTCTTACGGACTTCTGCTGGTGGCACATGAGCCATTTGAGTCCACGGAAGATGCGATTGAAAAAGAAAATGATATCCACTCAGAACTGACAGTTGTCCAGAGAGTCCGTGACCGTATCCTGGTAGGTGATACGGACAATGGCAGGGAACTTAAAGAACAGGTAAAAGATCTGGAGCAGCTGCTTGCAGCTTACAGAAATGGCGAGATTATTGAAAAACTATAGAAAAGGTGCAACTGATTATGGAAAAAGAACAGCAGAACCAGACGGAAAAAGTGTCGGAAGCCCTGCAGATCTATCTGAATGAGATCGGGCAGATCCCGCTTTTGAGCGAGGAGGAAGAACGGGATCTCGGAGAAAAAAGTGCCCGGGGAGACGAGGAGGCCAGAAAGAGACTTTCGGAGGGAAATTTAAGACTCGTTGTCTCTCTGGCGAAGCATTATACAGGCAGAGGGGTCCCGCTCATGGATCTGATCCAGGAAGGCAATATGGGACTGATGCGGGCAGTTGAAAAATATGATTATACAAAAGAAAACCGCTTTTCCACTTACGCCTCATGGTGGATCAAAGAAGCCATGCAGAGGGCGATAGACCAGCAGTCCCGTGAAATCCGCGTTCCGGTGCATGTGGCAGAGAACATGAAACGGGTACAGAAAACAGCCAGAGATCTCCAGCAGTCACTGGGACGCGATGCGACTCCGGGAGAGATAGCGGAGAAGCTGGGTGATAAGACGGAAGAGGACGTGAAAAACATCATTAATTATCTGCAGAGTCCGGTATCTCTGGAAACCCCTGTCGGGGACGACGGGGAGAACAGTCTGGGAGATATGGTGGAAGACAGAACGGAGCCTACTCCGGAGGAGGCGATGAATGCCCTGGTGCAGCAGGAGGAAGTAAAAGAGCTTCTGGAGACACTGGGAGACCGGGAACGGCAGGTTATCTGTCTGAGATACGGGCTTGGCGACGAAAAACCCCACACACTGGAAGAAATCGGTGAAATTCTCGGTGTAACAAGAGAGCGGGTAAGGCAGATTGAAGCAAGGGCATTGGAAAAACTCAGAAAAAATGCAAAATAGTTTTTGAAAAAGTCAGATCCTGTGCATAAATATTTAAAATGTGCAAATAGTAGAAGTACAACAATATTTATGGAAAGGGAGACTGCTTTTATGAAAAAAATGAAGAAGCTTCTGCTGCTTATGACATGTACATTCGTACTTTTGGGGACAACTGCCTGCGGCAGCAGGGATAATGCAGACAACGGCGCTGACCAGTCCACAACAGATACTGAGAGAAATGATAATAATGTCACGGACAGCAGCAATAGTGATACGACTGAAGACAGAACGATGAATGATGCGACAGAAGGAGACGGTATTCTGGATGACGCCGTGCATGATGTGACAGACGGTGTGGATGATGTCACCGATGATGTGACAGACGGGATCGACAAAGCAGCGGATGATCTGACAGATGACAACGGTACTAAGGATAATACACAGAATGACCGGTAATCTGCCACAGTAAGTATTCAAAGAGAAACAGATGCTGCCGCAGGAAGAGCAGTTCTTCCTGCGGCAGTTCCTGCAATTTGAGCAGGCAGAGAACAGTGACGGCGAGAAAGTGAGAGAAAGATGAGATTCAGACCATGTATCGATATACATAACGGAAAAGTAAAGCAGATTGTGGGAGGCAGCCTGCGTGATGAAGGCGATCAGGCCAGTACAAATTTTGCCTCGGAACTTGGTGCGGCGTATTATGCGGGGATTTATCAAAAAGACGGACTCAGAGGGGGACATATCATTCTCCTGAATCCGGCCGGCTCCCGGTACTATGAAGAAACAAAGCGTCAGGCCGTGGAGGCTCTGGCTGCATATCCGGGAGGTATGCAGATCGGAGGAGGTATTCATGCAGGCAATGCACGCGACTTCCTGAACGCAGGAGCAAGCCATGTGATCGTCACTTCCTATGTGTTTCAGGATGGTGCCTTTCAAAGAGAAAATCTGGATAAGCTGATCTCGGCAGTGGGAAAGAAGCATATCGTACTGGACTTGAGCTGCAGAAAGAGAGAGGACGGCTATTATGTGGTAACGGACCGGTGGCAGAAGTTTACGGATATGAGACTGACGGAAGATGTGCTGACAGAGCTGGCAGGCTGCTGTGATGAGTTCCTGATCCACGGAGTGGATGTGGAAGGAAAACGTTCCGGGATGGAAGAAGAGCTTGTGCGCATGCTGGGAGCGTGGCGCGGGATACCGGTCACATATGCCGGAGGCATCAGTTCCATGGAAGATCTGGAGCACTTTGCGGCAGTGAGCGGTGGAAACGTTGACTTCACCGTCGGGAGCGCCCTGGATCTGTTCGGGGGAGAGCTGCCTTACAGGGAAGTGAAAAGATATAGTTATTTGTTGAATTAGCCTCTCGTTAGTGTTAAAATGGAAAACGTAAGTGCATCGGGGCTGTGCGCCGGTGCAAGACTATTTATAAGGAGTTAATTGGGTAATATGGGTATTATAGAGAAGATTTTCGGCACCCACAGCGAGAACGAACTGAAGCGGATCTATCCGCTCGTTGACAGGATTGAGTCCATGGAGCCTGAGATGAAAGCACTTTCTGATGAGGAACTCAAAGGAAAGACACGGGAATTCAAGGAGCGTCTGGGCGAGGGTGAGACTCTGGACGATATTCTTCCGGAAGCATATGCAGTCGTGAGGGAGGCGGCGTTCAGGGTACTCGGGATGCGTCATTACAGGGTGCAGCTTATCGGAGGTATCATACTTCATCAGGGCCGTATCGCCGAGATGAAGACAGGTGAAGGTAAGACGCTTGTATCCACACTCCCGGCATATCTGAATGCGCTGGAAGGAAAAGGCGTCAATATCGTTACAGTAAACGACTATCTGGCGAAACGTGATGCCGAGTGGATGGGAAAGGTCCATGAATTCCTTGGACTTACGGTGGGCGTTGTGCTCAATGGCATGGATAATAAAGAACGCCGGGAAGCATATAACTGTGACATCACGTATGTGACGAACAATGAGCTCGGATTTGATTATCTGCGTGACAATATGGTCATCTATAAAGAACAGCTGGTGCAGAGAGGACTGCATTTTGCGATCATCGATGAGGTCGACTCCGTCCTGATCGATGAGGCAAGGACACCGCTCATCATTTCCGGACAGAGCGGGAAATCAACAAAGCTGTATGAGGCTTGCGATATTCTGGCGCGCCAGCTTGAGCGGGGCGAAGCCAGCGGGGAGTTCTCCAAGATAAACGCGATCATGGGTGAGGAGATCGAGGAGACCGGAGATTTTATCGTTAATGAGAAAGAAAAGACAGTCAACCTGACAGAAGACGGCGTCAAGAAAGTGGAACAGTTCTTCCACATTGAGAATCTGGCTGATCCGGAGAATCTGGAAATCCAGCATAATATCATCCTGGCACTGCGTGCGCACAATCTGATGTTTAAAGATCAGGATTATGTCGTGACTTCAGAAGGTGAAGTTATGATCGTCGATGAGTTCACCGGACGTATCATGCCGGGCCGCCGTTATTCCGACGGGCTTCATCAGGCGATCGAGGCGAAGGAACATGTGAAAGTGCGCCGGGAGAGCAAGACGCTGGCGACGATCACATTCCAGAACCTGTTCAATAAATTTGACAAGAAGAGCGGTATGACGGGTACGGCGCTTACTGAGGAAAAAGAGTTCCGTGATATATACGGCATGGACGTTATCGAGATTCCGACCAACAAGCCGGTACAGCGTGTGGATCTTGAAGATGCTGTGTATAAGACCAAGAAGGAGAAGTATAAGGCTGTCATTGAGGAAGTGAAGCAGGCGCACGCAAAGGGGCAGCCCGTGCTTGTCGGCACGATCACGATCGAAGTATCCGAGCTGTTAAGCGGAATGCTGAAAAAAGAAGGAATCAGGCACAATGTATTGAATGCCAAGTATCATGAGCAGGAAGCTGAGATCGTAGCTGACGCCGGTGTTCATGGAGCGGTGACTATTGCTACCAATATGGCGGGCCGTGGAACCGATATCAAATTGGACGACGAGGCAAGGGCAGCAGGAGGATTGAAGATCATTGGTACGGAGCGCCATGAGTCAAGACGTATCGATAATCAGCTCCGCGGCCGAAGCGGACGACAGGGGGACCCGGGAGAATCCCGTTTTTATATTTCCCTGGAAGACGATCTTCTGAGACTGTTCGGCTCTGAACGTCTGATGAGTGTATTTAATGCGCTTGGTGTACAGGAGGGTGAACAGATCGAGCACAAGATGCTCTCCAATGCGATCGAGTCTGCGCAGAAGAAACTGGAGATCAACAACTTTGGTATCCGTAAGAACCTGCTTGAGTATGACCAGGTTATGAATGAGCAGAGAGAGATCATCTACGGTGAGAGACGCCGGGTGCTCGATGGCGAGAGTATGCGAGATACGATCTACAATATGATCACGGAGTACGTGGAGAATATCACAGACCGTTTTGCATCTCCGGAAGCGGATCCAGAAGATTGGGATATCAAAGGACTTGATGTCAATCTCCACAATGTGATCCCTCAGATGGAGCTGCCGGATGCAAAAGAGTGCCGTGATATGCGCCAGAAGGAGTTCAAGCATCTTCTGAAAGAGCGCGCGGTCAAGGCGTACGAGGCGAAAGAGGCAGAGTTCCCAGAGGCTGAGCAGCTCCGTGAGATCGAGCGGGTTGTCCTCTTGAAAGTCATCGATGCGAGATGGATGGATCATATTGATGATATGGATCAGCTCCGTCAGGGTATCGGATTACAGGCATACGGACAGAGAGACCCGCTTGTGGAGTACAAGATGACTGGTTACAATATGTTCGGGGAAATGACGAACATGATTGCTGAAACAACGATACGTACGCTCTTCCACATCCGCGTAGAACAGAAAGTAGAGCGTGAAGAGGTCGCAAAAGTGACCGGTACAAACAAAGACGACACTTCCGTGCGAGCACCAAAGAAACGTGCGGAGAAGAAGATCTATCCGAACGATCCGTGCCCGTGTGGAAGCGGAAAGAAATACAAACAGTGCTGCGGCCGAAAGCAACTTGGCGCGAACAAGGCGTAAGCTGCCAAATATATTAAAATGAAATTTAAGAAAGAGGTGAAAAAGGTGGTTTTATTAGATGAATTAAAGTCAAGACTGACTGCATATGAAGAACCGCTGAAAGATCTGAGGGATTCACTTTGACTTAGCGTCAAAGAAACTCAGAATTGAAGAATTACAGAAAAGGCTGGAGGAACCCGGATTCTGGGATGATCCGGATACTTCCCAGCAGGTTATGAAAGAATTAAAGGGCCTTGAGGATTCTGTCAAGGAAATTGAACAGCTCTGTTCAGATTATGAGGATATGAAACTCCTCATCGAGATGAGCGAGGAAGAGCCGGATGAGGAGACGTCGAAAGAAATCGAAGAGGAACTGGAAACATTCGAGACGACGTTTGAAGAGCTTCGGATCAGTACACTTCTGACAGGCCCGTACGACAAAGACAATGCCATCGTGACGCTCCATGCGGGTGCCGGCGGTACGGAATCCTGCGACTGGGCAGGCATGCTGTATCGCATGTATACAAGATGGGCAGAGAAGAAAGGATACGATGTAGAGGAGCTGGATTATCTGGAGGGAGATGTGGCCGGTATCAAAGGGGTTACCTTTGAGGTGAAAGGCGAGAATGCCTACGGCTATCTGCGTTCTGAGAAAGGCGTGCATCGTCTTGTGCGCATTTCACCGTTCAATGCCGCCGGAAAGAGGCAGACATCCTTTGCCTCCTGTGATGTGATTCCGGATATTGAGGAAGACATCGACATCGAGATCAATGACGATGATTTGAAGATCGATACTTACAGGTCCAGCGGTGCGGGCGGTCAGCATATCAACAAGACTTCGTCCGCAGTGCGGATTACTCACCTTCCGACCGGTATTGTAGTTCAGTGTCAGAATGAACGTTCCCAGCATATGAACAAGGATAAGGCGATGCAGATGCTCAAATCTAAGCTCTATCTGATGAAACAGCAGGAGCAGGCAGAGAAAATGTCAGATATCAGGGGCGAGGTACGGGATATCAATTTTGGAAACCAGATACGTTCCTATGTCATGCAGCCCTATACCCTTGTGAAAGATCACAGGACCAATACAGAGGTCAGCAATGTAAACGCCGTGATGGACGGCAATATCGATCCGTTTATCAACGCATACCTGAGTGCAGAAACAGGACCGCGGGCGGAAGAATAGTCCGGTCTGCAGTTTATGCAGACCCTAAATCAGAGAGTACAGATAAGGAGAAAACGATGGTAAATATAGCAGTAATGGGATACGGCACCGTGGGTTCCGGAGTCGTGGAAGTGATCAATACGAACAGTGATGTCATCAATCAGCGTGCAGCCAATGAGATCAATATCAAATATGTGCTCGATCTCAGAGATTTTCCGGGTGATCCGATCCAGGAGAAGATCGTTCATGATGTGGATGTGATCATCAATGATCCGGAAATCCGTATCGTAGTTGAGGTGATGGGAGGCATTGAACCTGCATATACATTTGTGAAACGCTGCCTTGAGGCGGGAAAGAGTGTTGTCACATCCAATAAGGCATTGGTTGCAAAGCACGGGGCAGAGCTCCTTTCAATTGCACGTGACAGAGAGCTTAATTTCCTGTTTGAAGCGAGCGTGGGCGGCGGCATCCCGATCATCCGCGCACTGAATTCCTGCCTGACAGCAGACAAGATCGAGGAGATCACAGGCATCCTGAATGGAACAACCAACTATATGCTCAGTAAGATGTTTTATGAAGGGGCTGATTATGATGAGGTCCTGAAAGAAGCTCAGGACAACGGCTATGCGGAGCGCAATCCGGAAGCAGATGTGGAAGGATATGATGCCTGCCGCAAGATCGCGATCCTTTCTTCGCTCATCTCCGGGCAGCAGGTTGATTTTGAGGATATTTATACAGAAGGTATCACAAAGATCACAAAGAAAGATATGCTTTACGCAAAGAAACTGGAAATGACGATCAAACTGATCGCGTCCAGCAAACGTCATGATGATCATGTGCATGCAATCGTAGCTCCGATGCTTTTGAACAAAGAGCATCCGCTCTATAGTGTGGACGACGTATTTAATGCTGTGTTCGTGCACGGAAATATGCTTGGAGACGCTATGTTCTACGGCAGCGGCGCGGGCAAACTTCCGACAGCCAGTGCAGTAGTGGCGGACGTTGTAGACGAGGCAAAGCATCTGCACAGAAATATCATGACAATGTGGAAGAATGAGAAACTGACGCTTCTTCCTATCGAGGATACAGAAAAGAGATTCTTTGTCCGGATCAGTGGCAGTGCGGATGAGCGCCTCGGAGAGATTGAAAATGTATTCGGACCGGTCCGGAAGGTTACGGTTGACGAATTGAATGATGAGTTTGGTATCGTGACAGAAGTGATGACGGAAGGCGAATATCAAAAGAAATCTTCCCGGATCAACGGAATCCTTCACATGATCCGTATTGAAGACTAGGATACAGCAGACTGATAACAGGAGGAAGAAATGAAATATATTGTGATCTTGTGTGACGGGATGGCAGATGAGCCGATTGACAGGCTGGATGGGAAAACTCCGCTGGAAGCCGCCCGCACTCCGAATATGGACCGCCTTGCAAAGAACGCGGAGATCGGAATGGCGCGTACAGTGCCGGAAGGGATGGCGCCGGGGAGCGATACGGCAAATCTGTCTGTGATCGGGTATGATCCCCGGAAGTATTACTCCGGACGTTCACCGCTGGAGGCTTTGAGTATCGGTGCTGACATGGGGGAAGCTGATGTGTCTTTCCGATGCAATCTTGTCACGTTGTCGGAGGGAGAAGAGCGATACGAAGATCATACGATATTAGATCACAGTTCCGGGGAGATCAGCACGGAGGATGCTGCTGTCCTGATCGAGGCTTTGAAGGATGAATTTGCGCATGGCAGCGCGTCTGAGCGCCCCTGCTATGCCCCCGGATATACATTTTATGTGGGAACAAGCTATCGCCATCTGCTGATCCAGAATAACGGGAAAGTAGTGGATCTGACAGCTCCCCATGATATATTGACAAAACGGATCGGAGACTATCTGCCGTCAGACCTGGTACTGCGGGATATGATGGTCAGAAGCTATGATATTCTGAAAGACCATCCGATTAATGTGAAGCGCCGCGCAGAGGGGAAAAATCCTGCTAACTCTGCATGGTTCTGGGGAGCGGGAACACGGCCTGCGCTGACCTCATTTGAAGAGAAGAACGGCGTGAAAGGGGCTATGATCTCTGCGGTTGACCTGCTGAAAGGAATTGCAGTGGGAGCCGGGATGCACAACATCATTGTAGAGGGTGCCAACGGCGGTCTGCATACCAATTACCGGGGAAAAGGACAGGCGGCCGTGAAAGCGCTGACAGAAGACGGCTATGATTTTGTCTATGTACATATCGAGGCGCCTGACGAGATGGGGCATCAGGGGAGCGCGGAAGACAAGATCTGCGCGATCGAGTATATCGACGATCAGGTGATCGGTCCGGTAACGGAGGCCCTTGAGAAGTCCGGCACGGATTTCCGCATGCTCATCATGCCGGATCATCCGACACCGGTGCGTGTGCGCACCCATACATCGGATCCGGTGCCGTATATGATCTATGACAGTACAAAGCCGGTTCAGGGAAAAGACAGTTATAATGAGAAAACCGGTCAGGAGACAGGTATCTTTATCGAAAAAGGATATACTCTGATCGATCATCTGCTTGAAAAATAGAAGAACATCACAATAGAAGATCTGAAAAATAGAACATCCGGAGAGGAGAATTTCAGCCGGAATACGAGCACGCGCACAGGCGTCACTTGTATTCCGGCTGTTTTGTCCTATATACTTTAGAAAATCTTTGGATTTGTTGATAAGAAGGGGAAAATAGGATAGTATAGGATCATATCTGTAGATGGAGGTAAAAATAAATGATACGGAAAATGACAGAAAACGACAGGGAATTATATATAAGGATGGCAGAAGAGTTTTACAGTTCAGATGCAGTGCTCCATCCGATCCCGCATGAGTATTTGGAAAGGACTGCGGACGAGGCGCTTCGTTCTGACACATATGCAGAAATCTATCTGCTGGAATATGAGGGCAGGACGGCCGGATATGGTCTGACTGCCAGAACATTTTCACAGGAAGCGGGAGGACAGGTCCTCTGGATCGAGGAACTCTATATTAGGGAAGATTTCCGCTCCAAAGGATTGGGAAGAGAATTTTTCTCTTATATTGAAGAGAAAAACAAAGACAGAATCACCCGGATCAGACTCGAAGTAGAAGAGGATAACACAAGAGCCATCTCTTTATATGAGAGGCTTGGATATGAGAAGTTAGACTACAAACAGATGGTCAAGGATTTTGCGGGCCACAAGTGATGAATACATGTATACAATTCGACATAAATTCTTTGAATCCGCCATTGCATGTTACTATACAACAATGCTATAATTCATAGTAGCGTATTTTGCCATTTGGCAGAAGAAGAATTGTGAGTAGGTGACTGATTTGAAGAATAAGATCAAACGTTTTGCCAAAGGAGACTTTCATATCCCACAGCCGGAGATTATTTTCCCGGAGACAAGGATTATAATGCGTGTCGGCGAGGGTGAAAAATACAGAGGGAGTTTTTCCCTTCAGAATCAGGGGGAGGGTACGATCCGCGGGCTCGTGTATCCCTCTTCTTATCGTGTGCACTGCGATGAGCAGGGTTTTGATTCCAATCCGGTCAACATTTATTATACATATGACGGGACAGGGCTTGTGCCGGGCCATGTAGAGCACGGTAAGTTTACGATCGTCTGCAATGGCGGGGAATTTGATATTGCCTTTACAGCGATCATAGAGAAGCCGTATGTGATGACAAGCTATGGTAAAGTACAGAGCCTGGATGACTTTAAGAAACTTTCTTTTCGTGATGCGGCGGAGGCGGTCAAACTGTTCCGGTCAAGGGATTTTTATGAGATCCTCAAATATGAAGATAAGAGGATACAGGCACTCTATGACAATATGCGCCGCTGGGAACTGGATCAGCAGGCGCTGGAGGAATTCCTTGTAGGATGCAAGCAGAAAGAAAAGATTTTCCTGACACTCGAGGAAGAAAGCAGGGCCTTCATCTCTCTGACGGAGCCGCGTAAAGAGACATTTGCGATCAAGAAGAATACATGGGGATATCTTGAGATAGATGTGAAGACAGAAGGGGACTTTCTGCATGTCGAACACACCCGTATCACTACGGAAGAGTTTATAGGGAATTCTTACCGCCTTGAATATTTCCTCGATACTGAAAAGCTGCACAGAGGAAGTAATTATGGAAGGATCATACTGGAATCGCCTTATGAGACCCTGACTTATGAAGTGGTAGTCGAGAAAGATATTGCACGTGATGAGGATTACAGGGCAAATGACCGTGAGTTTGCCGGGATCCTGAAAAATTATCTGAAATATGAGGGCGGACAGATGCAGCTCGACGACTGGGTGGAAGAGGCCGTACGGAGGATCAAACATCTCCGTGAAATGGATGAGAGTAATGAATATTATCTCCTTGCCCATGCCCACATCTGCCTGATCGGACAACGGATGGACGAGGCAAAATGGCTGCTGGAATCTTACAACTATAACAGATTTGCGATCGGAAAAGATATTGAACTAAGTTCTTATTATCTTTATCTGACTACCTTTTTGTCAAATGACACGATCGGACAGCGTAAAGTTGCAGAAGAACTTTCGAAGTCTTTCATGAAGCATCCGGACAGCTGGCGGATCCTCTGTATGCTCGTAGAGATCGATTCGGAATACAAGATATACAGTGAGAGGCTGAGAGCCCTTGAAAAGCAGTTTTATGAGGATAAATCCCACAGTATCTGGTTCTATCTGCAGGCATTCCGATGTTTCAGGGATAAGAGCTCTTCTCTGAAAAAGCTCGGCCTGTTTGAGGTTCAGGTACTGCTCTTTGCGGTGAAATATAAGCTGATGACAAGAGAACTGGCATTGTATACAGCTAATCTTGCCAGCCAGATGAAGGTGTTCGACCGTCATCTGTATGATGTGCTTGTCCAGGCGTATGATATGTATAACGAGTCCATGATCCTGACTGCGATCTGTACACTGCTTATTAAAGGAAACTGCATGGACAGCTGCTATTTCAAATGGTATGAAAAGGCTGTGGAAAATGAACTGAAGATTGCCCAGCTTTATGAATATTACATGGCAACTGTACGCCCGGAACAGTTCCACAAACCTCTGCCCAGATCGGTATATCTGTACTTTATGCACGGAAATAATCTGGATTTCAACAAATGTGCATTCCTTTATTCTAATCTCATCACGTACGAGGATGAGTCCAGTGAGATTTATGCTCATTACCGGGATGAGATGGAAGCTTTTGCGTGGAATCAGCTGGACCGCCGGAATATAAACGAACAGCTCAGGATCATCTACAAAAGATTTGTCGCAGAATCAGCTATGAATCCGGAGCGTATAAAAGCATTATATGATGTCTGCCATGCATACTGGATCACGACAAAGGTCCGGAATATGAAATATGTCCATGTGATCGCCGAAGACGGCAGCATCACACAGAAAGCTCCATATACAGACAAGGGGGCAAGGGTCTTTCTGTACTCTAAGACGGACAGGCTCGTCTGGGAATCGAAGGATGGAAGGCATTATACTGACTCAGTCCCGTACGAGAGCAAGAGGCTGTTCTATGAACTCCGGTACATGGATATGTGCAGAAAATATATCAACGGGCTGCGCAGGAACAGGGCGGAAGAGCAGACCCAGGAGCTTACGCTGGAAGTAGTCCGTGAAAACGGGCTTGAAAATTATGCAGAGGAAGAGATTTTCGGTCTCTGCAGCAGGACGATCCGCGAAAATAATTATGAGAATGATGATTTCCTTACGTACGTCTGTTTTGAGCTGTTTAGGAAGCAGCAGTATGATAAAGTGATCCTGACTTATCTTGCGAACTATTACTGCGGAGCAACGTCGGATATGAAACTGCTCTGGCGTGAGGCAAGAGATTATGAGATCCATACCCATAAGCTGGCTGAGCGCATCCTGACCCAGATGCTCTTCTCCGAGGAATTGTTCCAGGAGGCACAGATTTTTGAACAGTATTATGCGGAAGGAGCTTATTTCAGACTTCAGCAGGCATATCTGACTTATGTCTCAAGAGAGTATGTGGTGGAAGAACGCAAGATCGGCCGCAGCGTGATAGATATTATATGCAGGGAATACGAAAAAGGAGAAGACACGGGTGATATATGCAAGATTGCCGTATTGAAATATTATTCCCAGCGGGAATACAACACACAGACCCGCAGGACTTTAAAGAAATTTCTTCAGGAGCTCTGTGGAAAACAGATTTACTTCCCGTTCTTCCTCTCCTACGAGAAAGAATGGCTGATCGAGCTGCAGCTCTGGGATAAGACACTGATCGAGTATAAGGGACAGAAGGGCAGCAGGGTCATGCTTTATTACCAGCTTCAGAAAGGCGGAGAGGAGCAGACGGACTATTCGACAGAAGTACTCACTCCGATGTATGAGAATCTTTACGTGAAGAAGTTTGTCCTGTTTGCAGACGAGAAGCTGAAGTATTATTTTAAAGAGACGATAGACGGAAATTCTTACCGAAGCGACAAAGAGACATGTGTCAGGACGGCCCGGCCCGGTGAACAGGGAAGATACGGACGTCTGAACGATATCCTGATGGAGAACGATAAAAAGGCAAGAAAGAGAAAAATGCAGGCATATTCGCTGGAGGATGCAGTAGCAGCACAAATGTTTGCACAGGAATAAGGAGGTTGTCTTTTACATGGGACAAGGCAGTATCATTGGATATGAGATAAATGAAAAGACATGTCAGATCAGTTTTTATAATGAACAGGAAATGGAGCCGGACACCCTGGAGGTGGACTCCGATAATTACCAGATTCCTCTTATCATAGGAAAACTCAGAGATACATGGGCATACGGCAAAGAAGCAAAGCGGCTTGTGAGCATCAAGGAGGGGTTTACAGTCACCCGTCTGCTCGGCAAGAGCCTTGCGGGGGACAAGATTGAGTTCGGTGAAGAAACTTACGACGCAGTCTGGCTGCTCTCCCGGTTTATTCAGATGTCGCTGCAGTCATTTCCGGTGATCGACGGCATTGTATTTACTGTTCCGGCGCTTACCGAAGAACTGGCACAGATGCTGCGCGGGATCGCTGCCCGGATGAATATTGATAAAAGACATGTTTTTATACAGGATTATAAGGAGAGTTTCTGCAATTACCTGTTTTATCAGCCGAAGGAACTTTGGCAGTACGATGCAGCTCTGTTCTGCTGTGACAGAAACGAGATCAAAGCATACATGCTTCGCCGGCTCCGTCCGGGGCTGGGAGGAGGCAAGACTACATTTGTGACAGTAGATGAAGTGGCCAGTGCCCACATGAAGGAACTGGCGATGGTATATCCGGTGCTCAATGAAGACAAAGCAAAAGAAGCGGATGCTATGTTCTGCAAATTTATCGAGAGTGTGTTTGACAAAAGGATCGTATCTTCTGTCTTTCTGACGGGAGAAGGATTTGAGAACAACTGGTATCCGAAGGCACTCCGTGTTCTGTGCAACGGAAGACGTGCATTTATCGGGAACAATCTTTACAGTAAGGGTGCGTGTTATACTGCATACAGAAAACTTTACATGCATATCGAGAATCCGGTCTATCTCTCAGAGGATAAGCTGACCGACCAGATTACCGTAAATATGCGCGTGGACGGGCAGGAAATGTGGTATCCGATCGTATCATGGGGGGCTCACTGGTATGAATCCAATAACCAGTGGGAGGTGCTCTGTGAGGATATGGACGAGATTGAATTCCATATTGAATCTCTGATCCAGGGCAATGTAAGGACGGAGAAGATATCGCTTGCACGGCTGCCGAAACGTTCGGAATATTCTGTCCGCCTGCAGCTTGAGACGGTTTTTCTCGATAATAAGACATGCAGGATCGCGGTGAGGGATGCAGGATTTGGAGATTTCTTCCCGGCGACCGATTTTCATGCCGAGAAGACGATACATTTAGGAGGCAACGATGGGAAGTTTAATTCTTTGTCATGACAGACATGCCGCACATTCCTATGAGATCACGAGGATACACTGCCGTATCTTTACGATCGAAGAGCTGTGCTACTATCTTTGTAATAATCTCTATCTGATCGATTATACGATCATGAATATACAGCTCTGCGACTGGCTGGAGGAAGAGCTGGGAATGGACAGACTGGCATCTGATCTGAGGGATGTGCTCCGTCTTCACGGGTCTGTGGAAAAATTTGTGCTCACCATCCTGAAAGCGTCAAAAATCTACCGGGAGCCGGAAATGATCCGCATCCAGAATGTCCTGGAGCATCTGAAGAATCAGAAAGATATTGAGCGGCAGAAATATAAAGGAGACAATCTTCTTGAGAGCGGGGAAGTGGAAGAGGCGATCCTTGTCTATCAGGCAATCCTTAATCAGGAAAAAGATGAGTCTGTGGATGAAAAATTTTATGGCAGGATCTATGCCGGTCTTGGAGCTGCATATGGGCGCCTGTTCCTTTATCAGGAGGCGGCGCGCATGTACGACAGGGCCTATCAGATCTGTCAGGATAAGGCACTCATCAAACCATATCTCTATGCATCCTACAAATATATGTCTCTGGAGGAATACCATATACTTATTACCAAGCAGGATGACTATATGGAGATCAATGCGCAGATGCGCCGTGAGATCGATGAAATACGGAAAAATATGCCGGAAGAGACGGACCCGGACCTCATAGAGAAATGGAAACGGCAGCACAGGAGAAATCACGCATAGCATGCCATCGCAACTTGGAACAGTAGCTGTTAAACAGCTTTGACAGGTAAAAATAATTCGCACTAAATCTATTGAAAATGCACAGCTT
>MHCFR00700__coassemble_848_pt1 | contig 18448 bp, 13 predicted proteins | sample MHCFR00700__metabat2_low_PE_034 | metagenome-assembled genome bin MHCFR00700 | reverse complement strand
CCTGTTTTTCCTAATTTCATTGTTTTCATAACTGATTTATTCCTTTCTCCTGTCCGGTACCTGTCCGTACAGATTTTACTGCTGCTGTCCGTAGTCCACAAGGTACTTCGCTAGCATCTTATCTACATCCGACTTCTCTTTGACTCCTCCGGTAGCGCCGACATACTGGACCGACACAGCCGCCGTACAGTTTGCATAGACGGCACAGTCCCGGATGCTCTTGCCCTCAAGAAGTCCGGTTATAAATCCTGATGCAAAATTATCTCCGGCGCCGATCGTGTCGATGGCTGTCACTCCTTTGCATGCCGGAACAATCTGTGCTCCTTCCGCATTGCGGATATAGCAGCCTCTCTTACCAATCTTCATGACCACATTCTTCACTCCGCACGCATACAGCTTATCGGCAACCTTTGCCTCGTCTGTCTCGCCTGTCATTTCGCTGGCTTCTTCAAAGTTCGGGAAGAAATAATCCACATAACCCAGCGCCTCCGTGATATCCTCCAGTTTTTCATTTAATCTGGGGGATACCATATCCGCACAGATGATCATGCCTTCTTCTTTGGCTTTCTTAAACACAGATACCATTGCCTTGTTATCAAACAGCGGATTATTGAAAATACTTGCAAACGAGAGGATCTTCGCATCCTTCAGAGCGGACAGATCCAAATCATCATATTTGAATTTCCACAGGCTGCCCTGACGGTTCGTAATAAACGTACGTTCCCCGTCCGCAGCTACCAGTCCCACGTTGATCGAGGTGTCAATTCCGGGATCCTGTTTGATATATGTAGTATCAATCCCAGTACGTTCACAATGACTCAGCACAAAAGCGCCCGCCACATCGACGCCGATACAGCTCATCAGCGACACCTTATGTCCCAGCCTTGTAATGATCGTAGCTTCATTTACGGCATCCCCGCCTATGGTCATGGAAATCCCATCCACCGGATAGGAGACGGTATCAAACACCTCTTTGCTCACCGGGCGCAGCGGCAGATCCACGATCGCCGCCCCGATGATAATTACATCTGTACCTTTACCCACTTTATTCATCAGCCCTTCCATCATCACCAAACAATTTGATCTTATACATTGCGCGCTCTTTCACCGCCTGTCTTACAGCTCGTTCTACAGCCAGGAACGGCTCGTCCTTATGCTCGTTTATCGCCTCCATCGCAGCCTGACACAGTTCTGTATGGATATTGATCTTTGCGATTCCAAGAGAGATTGCTTTTTTGATATCCTCATCGCCGATGCCGGAAGCGCCGTGCAGTACGATAGGAACATCTACTGTATTTGCAACTTCCTCAAGTATATCAAACGCCAATTTCGGTTCGGAAGAGTATACTCCGTGTACATTTCCGATAGCAACTGCCAGAGAATCACATCCTGTTCTGTCCACAAAATCCTTCGCCTGTTTCGGATCTGTATAGTGATACTCCGCCAGAGCTTCTTCATATATTGTCTCATTTCCTACATGCCCGAGCTCGGCCTCCACAGGAATGTTATATGCATGGAAATAATCAACACATCTCTTTATCTCCGCAACATTTTCCTCATACGGAAGAGCCGAAGCGTCACGCATTACAGAGTTCATGCAGTGGTTTACCGCATTCTGCAGGATCGTCATATTGCGTCCGTGATCCCAGTGCAGGATAACCGGCACATTTGCCTTTTTCGCCATAGATTCCATCATATAACAGTAGTCTTCAAAGGAAGTGTTCCCCGTAAATCCAGTTCCAAAAGAGATAATGATCGGGGCGCGCAGTTCCTCTGCGGCATCGATAACTCCCATCAGCATCTCTGCATTCCACACGTTAAAATGAGGAATTGCATAATGTCCTTCGCTTGCTTTCTTTTCCCAATATCTGATATCTGATATCATAACTTATTCTCCTTTCTCACCACGTTTGAACGTCTACTCCGCAACCTTCACTACACCTTTGATCATCTCGGTCTTCTTGACCGGATCAATTGCGTCTTCGAACGCCTGCTGCACATCTTTGTAATCATAGATATTTGTTACCATATCTTTGACATTGAACTTGCCTGTAGCGATCGCTTCGATCGTCTGCGGGAAGTTATTACAGTAACGGAACGATGTCTGGATCGTAACCTCACGGTTGATCTTCAGGAAGTCGATCGGTACCGGTTTGGACTGTGTGCCAACCATCATGATCTTTCCGCCGCGCGCAACAATCTGAACAGCCTGCTGAGCAAGGAATACGGATCCGCCACATTCAAATACGAGCTCTACTCCGTGATCGCCGTACAGTTCTTCGGAGCGCAGGTATGCGACTGTATCCTGCTCTTTTCCGTTGATCACTCTCTTAGCCCCAAGTTTCTTTGCCAGTTCCAGACGTTTCTCGATCACATCTACGACTGTGATGTCTGTAGCGCCAAGGCTTAAACATGCCTGAAGGACCATCAGACCGATCGTTCCTGCTCCCAGGATGACAATACTCTTTCCAAGTTTTGCCTCTCCGAGGATTGCCGCATGCATGCCAACTGCCGCAGGCTCTACCAGCGCGCCCTCCAGAGTTGTCATTCCTTCCGGAATATGATAGGTCCATTCCTCCGGATGTGCCATGTACTGTGTCAGCGCTCCTTTATAGTTCGGCTGTGTAGCCATAAAGTCTACGCTCGGGCAGATATTGTAACGTCCGGTACGGCAGTAATCACATGTGTTGTCCGGTACGCCCGGCTCGATGAGCACTTTGTCTCCAACTTTGAACTTCGTTACTTTTGATCCTACGGCTGCAACTTCGCCTGCAACCTCATGGCCGAGACCGATCTTCTGGTTCGGATCTTTCGGAGGGATGAATGGTCCGAACTCAAAACCGTGGATATCAGACCCACACATTCCCACATACTCTACTTTAAGGAGGATTTCATTCTCCTTCGGCTCCGGAATCGGACACTCCTGAATCTCAAAATGTTTCGGAGTGACTAAGATTGCTTCTGAATTTTTCATCTTCGTTACTTCCTTCCTTTTATTTAATATTCTGCGCGAAATATCCAGCACAGACTATATTTAATCGATATTACCAATATCTTCTACAGATTCTCCCCTTGTCTCAACACCGAATACAGCAACGCATACGGCAATGACAATTGCCACTATAGAAATCAGAACAAATACACCGCCACTTCCCATCGCGCTTGCTGCAATGTATGTAACCAGGAACGGGAAGAAGATATTGCTGACACGTCCGATCGCGTTACAGAAGCCAGAACCTGATAGTTTTGCCGACGTAGGCCACATCTCCGGTACATATACGGCTGATGCATAGCACACATACATGTAAATAACTGTATTCAGTAAGAACGTTGATACGATCAGAGGCGTCATCGATGTCTGCTGGCTTGTAACAACACCAAGTACTGCCATCAGCACAAGCAGGACAACACCTGTAACCCTTCGCGGAATCTTATCCATATAAAGAGATGCGATAAAGATACCAAACGGTGCCCCGAAAAGGCCGAACATTGTCATGAACTGAGACTGGGATGTATCATAACCAAGGGATACAAGCAGTGAAGGCATCCACGTCATCAAGGTATACTGAATTGTATTCATTCCGATCAGTACAAGGGATCCGACAATCGTTCTTCTGAGCAGTTTTCCTTTAAACAATGCAGAATACGGAAGCTGTTTTACCGGCTTTGGTTCTTCTGTTACAGGAGGAAGCGGTTTGCCTGTTGATGCTTCGATCTCTTTTTCAATCTTTGTAAGGATAGCATCTGCCTCGTCCACTCTGCCCTGAGACTCCAGCCATCTCGGTGACTCCGGAAATTTCTTTGCAATAAGAACAGCTGCAATAATTGAAAGAATCGACGGAATCATATACTGGATTCTCCAGTTTGCATTCAGGCTTACACCTGTCAGACCAATCAGGAAAGCTATACCGTTGCTTACCGGGTGAGACCAGTTTCCGATAAAGGAGTTACGGCTGGACCATGTACCACGATTTCTTCCCGGAACATACTCCGTAAATCCCGCAAACAGAACAACCAGAAGAGCACCGAGACCAAATCCCTGAATAAGCCTGAATACATACAGTACATATACATTCGGCGAAACCGCGCCACCGATCATAGCTATGATGTGTATTACTTCATATAACAAAATACTTTTTTTACGTCCGATCTTATCGCCGATAGGACCTCCGACAAGTGCTCCGAAGAGCTGTCCTGCCGTATATGTCGTTCCCCACATTGCAAGGAGTGTTGTTCCCGACTCCAGCCAGTGAAGTTCATTGAGCAGCACATTCTGTACAGAACCGCCGATTGCATTTGACCAGCAGACAAGTAGGGCAAATGCTGTAATAAGCCACATTTTTATGTGCCAGCCCGAATTCGGCAGGCGATCCAGCCTTGCGCCGATATTCGCGCTCTTTTTATTTGATGCCATAATTTTTTCCTCTCTTCCTTTCTTTGTTATGTCCGGCGGCATGCCGGCAGAGGTTTAATCGCCATGCCGCCGTTCGGATCAACGGTTAAGATCCTTTAGTTCATCGTCTACTTCACTCTGCATGATAGCCCACGCAGTCTTGATATCCGGGTCTTTATTCCAGAGAGCCGGCGGACCGAGAACTACCATATCTGCACCCGCCTCATACAGAGGGGCATAAACTCCTGCATTCATAGAGCCGTCAGCCTCGATCAGGAAGTCCAGCCCCATCTCTTCTCTCCATTTTACAAGTGTGCGGATTTTATCGTACATCTGTGTAATAACCTTCTGTCCCGCATAGCCTGCATCCACGATCATAATCGTAACTTTTGAAAGCAGCGGCAGGTAATAGCGGATTGCTTCAAGCGGCGCGGCGGGATTCATTGCGATTCCCGCCTTGCAGCCAAGAGAGAGGATTTTATTGATTGTGACGAAAGCATCACTCTCAATACAGTCGGTATGCGGAGTTATATAATCTGCTCCAGCCTCCGCGCACGCCTCGATAAAGTCCTGCGGGTGTTTTACCATCAGGTGGGCATCCATTGGTTTTTTGACCACTTTCTTCAATACTGCCATAAAGTCAGGCCCTACGCCGAATGTCTTGACATAATTGCCATCCTTAATATCAATGTGGAGAAAATCTGCATGTTCATCGATATATCTCACCTGATTTTCAAAATCATATAAGTCACAGCATCCCATTGAGGGAGCCAGCAAAAGTTTCTTTTCCATCCGGATTACTCCTCATCATCAAAGTCATAGTGGAAGATTACTTTGATTGCTTCTTTCCTTGCCATTGCATCAAATCCTTCCTCATACTGTGATAAACCGAGTCTGTGTGTGATCATCGGCTGAACCTTGATCTGGCCGGATGCAAGCAGACGGATCGCATTTCTCCATGACGTGGAGTCATATGCCATGTGGCCGATAATGCTCTTGTTCCAGGATGTAATATCATTAATAGAGAAATCAAGCGGCTTGAATCCCATTCCGACACGGACAACCTCGCCGTTCGGCCGGAGCATCTCGATTGCCTGTTTCAGGGCGATGTTAGCACCTGAACACTCGATAACAAGTCCAAGGTTATCTCTTCCACAGATTTCAGTACATCTCTTAACCACATCTTCTTTAGATCCGTTTACCACATGCGTAGCACCTACTTCAAGGGCAACCGGGAAGCGGGTCGGAACATCCTCGTCAAGTCCTACCATTACAATGTTGACAGCACCCATGATACGTGCAATCTGTACGGAGAAAAGTCCGAGCGGGCCTGTTCCGAATACCACAACATCCTGTCCCGGCATAAGATGGCTCTGCTGGGCTACAGCCTTGTATGCATTACAGATTGGATCAAGCACTGCTGCTTCTTCGTATTTCACATTCTCAGGGATTTCCCAAATCGCATGTTTGTGAATTGCGAGGATTTCACCCGGTACCTTGCAATACTTGGAGAAGCCGCCGCCCCATGTATTGTTATCCAAACCTAAGTTTACTTTTTCTTCACAGCAGAGAAAATCACCCTGTTCACAAGCCGGGCAGACACCGCATACGTGAGCGCTGTTATCGGATACAACCCTCTGTCCGACTTTCCAGTCTTTTACATTTTCTCCCACTTCTACGATATCTCCTGCAAACTCATGTCCACGGATGGAGTTGAATTCATCTGATCCGTTATCCACTCTCCAGTGCTTCATATCAGCTCCGCAGATAGCGGCTGCCTTGATCTCAATGATAATATCATCCGGTCCACAAGTCGGCTTCGGGACATCAATCATTGTATATCCGCCAAATTCTTTACCAAATCTTGCTATTGCTTTCATTTTTCAATCTCCTCTTCCTTCTTAACATTCGGGGGATCCCCCCTTTGCTTGATACTCGTTTCTGGCCAGAAACTTTATTTTTTTATCTGTCTGTATTTTATTACTTTTCTGTGTTTCAGTCAATTATTTTCTTTGAAATAAAGATTTTTCAGCATTTTTAACACTAATCCTTTTCCAGAATCTACTTTTTGCGTTTTTTTCAATACTATTTTTTGGTTATTTTGCACATTTTTCTGTGTTTCACATATTTCAGGCATGAAAACAAAGAAAAGCGCCGGAACCTGAAACAGTTCCGCCGCTTACTTTCTATCTGCAGCTTCTCAATATTTATTTATATTTTCTTCTATGCATTGTCGAGAACCAGCTTCGCCGCGCCGCAGATGCCTGCATCATTACCGAGCTTCGCGAGCACGAATCTTACATTCTTATTCGCAAAGAATGCTCTCTCCATGTATGGCTCTCTTATGTACGGGATAAGTACTTCTCCGGCTTTGGATACGCCGCCGCCAATGACAAATACTGCCGGATCCGTCACTGCTGCAAGATTAGCCAGTCCGTATCCCAAATATCTTCCAAATGTAGTGGCGATTTCCTTTGCCACATCATCTCCTGCTTTCACTGCATCAAAGACGTCTTTCGCCGTCACATCCTCTTTATTCAGGATCGTCGTACGCATCTCCTGTCCAAGCTTCTGCTTTGCAAGACGGACAATACCTGTAGCAGAAGCATACTGCTCCAGGCATCCTCTGTTGCCACAGCCGCACTGGTCTGTCTCATCATAGTTCACGCACAGATGGCCGATCTCTCCGCCGGCGCCATTCGCGCCGACGAGCATCTTTCCGTCAATGATAATGCCGCCTCCGACGCCGGTTCCAAGTGTTACCATGATCATATTTTTCTCGCCTTCGCCGCCGCCTTTCCACATCTCACCAAGTGCAGCTACATTTGCATCATTGGCAATATAGGAGGTAAGGCCGGTCAGCTCTTCAAGCTCTTTCTTGACTTCCTTGTATGTCCATCCAAGATTTGCGCTTCCGTTTACAACACCTTCTGTAGTTACAGGAGCCGGCACTCCTGCACCGATTCCTGCAATATCGTTTTTATCCAGCTTATGTTCCTCGATCTTCTTCTCGATCGACACAGCGATATTCGGCAGAATCGCCTTTCCCTCTTCAGATGTGTCCGTCGAGATCTCCCATTTGTCAATGATCGTGCCCGACTCCTCAAAAAGTCCCATCTTTACAGTGGTTCCTCCGATATCTACTCCAAAACAATACTTCATGGCTTTTCTCTCCTTCTCTCATTCCTATTTTTTCTTTTTCGCAATATTCTCCTGCACACGCTTATAGAGCTCTGCAGCGGCATTGTATCCCATCTGTTTCTGTCTGTGGTTGACAGCAGCAGATTCTACAATGATCGCAAGGTTTCTTCCCGGACGGATCGGAATACGGTGACATACCACTTTATTTCCAAGGAACTCTGTATACTCCTCCTCAAGACCCAGCCTGTCATATTCTTTGTCCCGGCTCCAGTCTTCCAGAGTGATCACAAGATCGATATTCTGCGTCTCCCTTATACTCTGGACACCGAACATGGACCTGACATCCACAATACCGATACCTCTCAGCTCGATAAAATGCTTTGTGATCTCCGGAGCTGTACCCACCAGTGTCTCATCGCTCACTTTTCTGATCTCAACCACATCATCCGTCACAAGGCGGTGTCCTCTCTTAATGAGTTCAAGTGCAGCCTCGCTCTTTCCGATACCGCTCTCTCCCATGATAAGAACCCCCACACCGTACACGTCCACGAGCACGCCATGTATTGAAATACACGGTGCCAGACGTACATTCATCCAGCGGATGATCTCAGCCATAAAATCGGATGTCTGTTTCACAGTATTGAAGATCGGTACACCGTACTTAACAGCCGTTTTAAGGAAGCTCTCCTCAGGTACAATATCCCGGCAGAAGACGATACAGGGAATCGGATGCTGCAGCAGTTTTTCGTATGTTTCCTGGCGCTGCTCTTCGCTCAGTGTCTGAACATATCTGTTTTCCACATTCCCAATGATCTGTACTCTGTTCGAATCAAAACGGTCATAAAACCCTGCAAGCTGCAGTGCCGGACGATTGACATCCGGTACATTGACTACCTTTTCGATCATATCAACCTCAGGCGTAAGATTCTTCAGATTCATTTTTTCAGCAATCTCACTTAATGTTATCCCTTGTCCCATAGATTCTTTCCTCACTTTCTCCTGTTCTTTTTATCATATCACTAGTGAAAGAAGTTGTACACAGATTCCGCCGCTTTTTCATTCATAGACGGTATTTTTGACAGTTCCTCCACAGAGGCTTTCTTTATCTCGTCAAGGCTGAGATATTCCCTCATCAGTGCTTTTCTGCGCGCCGGCCCGATTCCCTCAATGTCGTCAAGTATGGAGTGTACCTGTCCTTTGCCGCGCAGCTGGCGGTGGTATTCAATAGCAAACCTGTGTGCCTCATCCTGGATCCTGGTGATCAGCCGGAAGGCTTCCGAAGACCTGTCGATAGGTATTTCCTCATTATGATAGTATAATCCTCTTGTGCGGTGATGATCATCCTTTACCATACCACACACCGGAATATCAAGATGCAGTTCCTCGAGCACCTGGAGCGCCACATTGACCTGTCCTCTGCCTCCGTCCATCATGATCAGGTCCGGGAACGCAGTGAATTTTCCAAGTTCCGCATTTTCCTGTCGTTCCCGCAGCCCATGGGTAAAACGCCGGGTTAATACCTCTCTCATACTGCCGTAATCATCTGCGCCCTTGATCCCCTTGATCCTGAATTTGCGATAATCATTTCTCTTCGGGCGGCCTCTCTCATAGACGACCATGGAACCTACAGACTCAAATCCGTTTGTATTTGAGATATCATAAGCTTCCATCCTGACAATCTCGTCCAGTCCCAGCAGGGCTGCGATCTCTTTCACCGCGCCGATCGTCCGCCCCTCCTCACGCTTCAGACGTTCCTTATCCTTGGTAAGCACCATCTTTGCATTTTCCTGAGCAAGTTCCACCAGTTTCTCTTTTGTCCCTTTCTTCGGCACTCTCAGCGTCACTTTCTGTCCTCGCTTGGAAGAAAGCCATGTCTCCAGGATCTCCCGGTCTTCCACTTCATCCTGGAGCATCAGCTCAGCGGGAATAAATGGCGTTCCTGCATAATACTGCAGAATAAAACTGTTTAATGTCTCTGAAGCACTCTCACCTTTTGTGATCCGCAGGTAAAAGTGATCTCTTCCGATCAGACGGCCTCCTCTAATAAAAAATACCTGAACGACCGCATCCTCTTCCTGGGAAGCGACCGCAAGGACATCCCTGTCCTCGCCGCTTGAATCTGTGATCTTCTGCTTCTGGGCAACCTTTTTTACACTATTGATCAGTTCTCTGTACTCGATCGCGCGCTCGAATTCCAGCGCTTCGGAAGCAGCATTCATCTTCTCTTCCAATTCTCCAAGGACTGTGTCATAATTTCCATTCAGAAACCGCAGGACTTCATTTACCGCTCTGCCGTATTCCTCCTGTGAAATATATCCCTGACAGGGAGCTTCGCACTGCTTGATATGATAGTTCAGACAGGGCCGCTCTTTCCCGATATCTCTGGGAAGACTGCGGTTGCAGCTTCTTAAGTGATACAGCTTATGGATCAGGTCTATGGTGTCCCTGACAGCCTGAGAACTTGTATAAGGCCCGAAATACCGGGCCTTATCCTTTAGCATTTTTCGTGATAACACTACCCTGGGAAAAGCTTCGCTGGTCGTTACTTTTATAAACGGATAGGTCTTGTCATCCATGAGCATCGTATTATATTTCGGATGATGCTCTTTGATCAGGTTGCATTCCAGGACAAGAGCCTCCAGCTCAGAGTCTGTAACAATATACTCAAACCGCCGGATATGCGTCACCATCTGTTCGATCTTGACGCCCTTGTTCCTGCTGCTCTGGAAATACTGCCGTACCCGGTTCTTCAGGCTGACCGCCTTGCCGACATAAATGATATGATCATTCTCGTCATGCATAATATAGACCCCGGGACATCCCGGCAGCTTCTTTAATTCTTCCTGAATATCGAAATTACTGTTCTCCATGTTTCATGACAATGCGGCCCTCACGCTCACCCGCATTGCTCTCCTCTGTTTCATCGGGTTCCGGTATACCTTTTACCTCCCGGAATATCTTCATGAATTCCTTGCCTGTGATCGTCTCTTTCTCGATCAGGAAAGCTGCGATCTTATCAAGCGCTTCACGGTTCTCTGCAAGGAGCTTCTTCGCCTCTTCATACGCGGCTTTAAGCATCTTCATGACTTCCTCATCGATCTCGCCGGCTGTGGCATCACCGCAGTTTAAGACGGCTCTTCCGTCCAGATAACGGTTCTGGATGGACTCAAGCCCCATCAGTCCGAAACGCTCGGACATCCCGTACTGTGTGATCATGGCACGGGCGATCTTCGTCGCCTGCTCGATATCATTGGCTGCGCCTGTCGTCACCGTATCAAAGACGATCTCCTCCGCAGCGCGCCCGCCAAGTGCCACTACGATCATTGCCTCCAGCTCTTTCTTTGTATTTAAGAATTTCTCCTCCTCCGGCGTCTGCATCACATAACCGAGAGCTCCCATGGTCCTCGGCACGATCGTGATCTTCTGTACCGGTTCCGTGTTCTTCTGAAGCGCCGTTACAAGCGCATGCCCCACCTCATGATAAGAAACAATCTGCCTCTCTTCCTTACTCATGATACGGTCTTTCTTCTCTTTTCCGACAAGAACGACTTCTACAGCCTCAAAGAGATCCTTCTGGCTCACTACCTGTCTGCCATGCTTCACTGCGTTAATGGCAGCCTCATTGATCATATTTGCAAGATCTGAGCCGACTGCGCCGGAAGTTGCAAGCGCGATTGCCTCCAGATCTACGCTCTCGTCCATACGCACGTCTTTCGCATGTACTTTCAGGATCTCCACGCGGCCTTTCAGATCCGGTTTGTCCACGATGATCCTCCGGTCAAAACGTCCCGGACGCAAAAGCGCCGGATCCAGGATCTCCGGACGGTTCGTTGCCGCCAGGATCAGGAGACCTTTATTCGTATCAAATCCGTCCATCTCCGCAAGGAGCTGGTTAAGTGTCTGTTCTCTCTCGTCATTTCCGCCGAGGGAAGAATCACGGGTCTTTCCTATCGCATCGATCTCATCGATAAATACGATACATGGGGCCTGCTGCTGTGCCTGCTTGAAAAGATCGCGGACACGGGAAGCACCCACGCCCACATACATCTCTACAAATGCAGATCCTGATAGTGAGAAGAACGGTACTTTCGCCTCGCCTGCCACTGCTTTTGCAAGAAGTGTCTTTCCGGTTCCCGGCGGGCCTACAAGCAGCGCCCCCTTGGGGAGTTTGGCACCGATGCCGCTGTATTTCCCGGGATTGTGAAGGAAATCCACCACTTCCTGCAGGGATTCCTTCGCCTCATCCTCACCGGCCACATCCTGAAATGTGACGCCTGTCTCTTTCTCCATATACATCTTGGCATTGCTCTTGCCAATGCCCATCACGCCTCCGCCTTTGGTCATCTTCCGCATCAGCCATACGAGCATAAGAGCCATCAGACCGATCGGAAGGATCACGGTCAGGAACAGTTCAAGAAGTGTCTGGCCCATTGTATCGGCAGGCTGGCTTCCGAACTCCACTCCGGCTTTCTCGAGTTTATCCACCAAAGTGTAGTCATTGACATATCCTGTATAATAATCAGGATCTCTCTGGCTTTCTTCTTCCGTACTGCTGCCTGACTGCATCTGCTCCTGCAGCTGGCTCCAGACATTCCCCGGATTGCCGGTCCGTCCGGTTTCCTGTAATTCCTTCTGCCGGGCCTCATCAGTCAGTGTAATGTAAATCCGGTCACTATTAAGACTTACCTCCTGAACATCTCCTTCATCGATCAGAGAAAGGAACTTATCATAGCTGATCTGCTCCGGACCGGAGCCCTGCATCATGGAGTAAAGCCCCATCACCATAAAAGTGACCAGCAGGGTTGTGATGAGGATGATCCCCCAGCCCTGCCGGTTGTGATTCGGGTCTTTATTTTTATTATTATTATCCATTCTATTCCTCCTAAAAACAGCTATTATTATTATAAGGACAGGTTTTGCATAAATCAACAAAAACATTATGAAAATATTGTAAACCCATGACTTTTTATAGTATACTGGGTACGAAATATGTCCTGTTATCTTCCGGCGTATTAAAAACGCCATCCATCTATAGATACAGAATAACTACAAAGGAAAGGGAAAAAAATGAAAATCGGTTTTGACAACGAGAAATACCTGAAAATGCAGTCCGAACATATCCGTGAACGCATCGGAAAGTTCGACAACAAATTATATCTGGAATTCGGAGGAAAGCTTTTTGACGACTATCACGCCTCCCGCGTGCTGCCGGGTTTTGCTCCCGACAGCAAACTGCGTCTCCTCAAAGAGCTCAGCAGCCAGGCTGAGATCGTCATCGTCATAAGTGCAATAGACATTGAAAAAAACAAAATACGCGGCGATCTCGGGATCACCTATGACACGGACGTTCTCCGTCTGATCCAGACGTACCGGGATCAGGGACTTTATGTCGGGAGTGTGACGATCACTCAGTTCTCCGGACAGGAAAGCGCCCTTCTGTTTAAAAACAGACTGGAAAAAATGAACATCCCTGTATATATTCATTATATTATTCCCGGCTATCCTTCCAATGTGCCGCTCATCATCAGTGATGACGGCTATGGGAAGAATGATTATATCGAGACAACGCGTCCGCTTGTCATCGTAACTGCTCCGGGACCCGGAAGCGGAAAAATGGCCACCTGTCTCTCTCAGCTTTATCATGAACACAAAAGAGGGATTCATGCCGGATATGCTAAATTCGAGACATTTCCCATCTGGAATCTTCCTCTGAAACACCCGGTCAATCTTGCATATGAAGCAGCGACAGCTGACTTAAATGATGTGAATATGATCGATCCGTTTCATCTGGATGCCTATGGTGAGACAACCGTCAACTATAATCGTGACGTAGAGATCTTCCCTGTCCTGAACACGATCTTTGAAAAGATTTACGGTGAAAGTCCTTACAAGTCTCCTACGGACATGGGAGTCAACATGGCCGGAAATTGTATCTGTGATGACGATGCCTGCCGTGAAGCGTCAAAGCAGGAGATCATCCGGCGTTATTACGCAGCCTTAAATGCATTGGCAAAGGGAGAAACTTCTGACAAAGAGGCGCATAAGATCGAACTCCTCATGAATATGGCCGGCATCACAGTTGCAGACCGCAAAGTAGCAGTCGAGGCGCTAAAGCGCGCAAAAGAAACCGGCGGCCCTGCTGCTGCACTTGAACTTGATGACGGACAGATCATAACCGGAAAGACGACCAATCTGCTGGGAGCATCCGCGGCACTGCTTCTGAACGTACTGAAGGTACTTGCCGGTATTGAACATGAGCGGCACATCATCTCCCCGCAGTCCATCGAACCGATCCAGAAACTGAAGGTGGACTATTTAAAGAGCAAAAATCCGCGTCTGCATACAGATGAAGTACTGATCGCGCTCTCTGCCAGCGCAGCTGACAGCACAGAGGCACGTCTTGCGCTCTCACAGCTTCCGAAACTGAACGGGTGTCAGGCACACACTTCGGTCATGCTCTCAGATGTAGATATCAAGATCTTTAAGAAACTCGGTGTACAGCTCACCTGCGAGGCAGTGTACGAACATATATTCCTTTCGTAAAAAGTGCTGTACTTTCTAAACTTTCTGTTGTATACTATATAAGTATTTTTTTCAGACAGTCTGACTATATGTATGGATCCTGCCACAACGGTGTGGCTTTCCATCCATAGTCAGACTGTACTCTTTTTTAAGGAACTGTTTTTTCGTTCACCAGATATTTTCAATCACAGGAGGGCATCTATTATGGCAGTAAAGTATGTATTTGTTACCGGAGGTGTTGTATCCGGTCTCGGCAAGGGGATAACAGCCGCCTCTCTCGGGCGTCTGTTGAAAGCCCGGGGGTATACCGTTACCATGCAGAAATTTGATCCTTATATCAACATTGATCCGGGTACCATGAATCCTGTCCAGCACGGGGAAGTTTTCGTCACGGACGACGGCGCGGAAACCGACCTGGATCTCGGACACTATGAAAGGTTTATCGATGAGAGCCTGACGAAGAATTCAAATGTCACGACAGGAAAGATCTACTGGTCCGTACTCCAGAAGGAACGCCGCGGCGACTTCGGCGGGGGTACCGTTCAGGTCATCCCCCACATTACCAATGAGATCAAGAGCAAATTTTACCGAAATCCAGCGGCAAAAGACACTGAGATTGCCATTATTGAGGTCGGCGGCACCGTCGGAGACATCGAAAGCCAGCCTTTCCTTGAATCCATCCGCCAGTTCCAACACGAGAAGGGATTTGAAAATGTCATTCTGATCCACGTGACACTGATACCTTATCTGAAGGCATCCCAGGAAATGAAGACGAAGCCAACCCAGGCAAGCGTAAAGGAGCTGCAGGGAATGGGAATCCAGCCTAATATTATCGTATGCCGCTCCGAGTATCCTCTTGATGCCGGTATGAAAGACAAGATATCCCTGTTCTGCAACCTGCCGGCAAGCCATGTCCTCCAGAATCTGGATGTGGAATACCTCTACGAAGCTCCATTGGCTATGGAAAAAGAACATCTTGCACAGGTTGTATGTGAATGTCTCCATCTGGACTGTCCTGAACCGGATCTGAAAGACTGGATCGACATGGTAGAGAACCTGCGCCACCCGACACAGGAAGTGACCGTGGCTCTCGTCGGCAAATATATCCAGCTCCACGACGCCTATATCAGTGTTGTCGAAGCATTAAAACACGGCGGTATCTACTCTCACACTACCGTGAACATCAAATGGGTAGATTCCGAGACTGTCACCGAAGAAAATGCAGAAGAAATCTTCTCTGATGTAAGCGGCATCCTTGTCCCCGGAGGTTTCGGACACAGGGGGATCGAAGGCAAGATCACAGCGATCAGGTACGCCCGTACTCACGGGATCCCGTTCCTCGGTCTGTGCCTGGGCATGCAGCTTGCCATCGTAGAATTTGCCAGAAATGTACTGGGATACAATGATGCACACAGCATGGAGCTGAAACCGGATACCACCCATCCTGTCATCCATATCATGCCGGACCAGATCGGTGTGGAAGACATCGGTGGAACACTCCGCCTCGGCGCATACCCGTGTGTGCTCAAAGAAGGATCACTTGCCGAGAAACTGTATGGTACAAGAGAGATCAGCGAGCGCCACCGCCATCGCTATGAAGTAAACAATGATTACCGTGAAGTTCTGGAAGATCATGGAATGTCTCTGTGTGGTCTCTCACCGGACAGCCGCATCGTCGAGATGATTGAGATTCCGTCCCATCCATGGTTTATTGCAACACAGGCACATCCGGAGCTTAAATCCAGACCAAACCGGCCGCATCCACTCTTCAAAGGATTCGTGGAAGCCGCTCTCAAAAAACAGAACGAGGCGGCTCAGGCTCAGGATTAATAAACACGATCAGTATAGCAAAAGATCAGCGTATCCCCTGTTTCAGGACACGCTGATCTCTTCATTTTCGAATAACTCATCTATGATCTTTTCATATACTGCACATTTTTCCGCCTTTTTTATCTTCTTTGCATATTTCTTATAATTGGTGAAAACAGGTGCGAGATACGTCCACAACTCTTTCATCTTAAAGAGGATCGTTCTGTCACCGGACATCTCCTCACAGTATCCCGCATACAGAAGATCATGGAATCGCCGCAGTTCCGTTGTGTCAATTCCCGCCCCTCCCCGGATCTTGCGTGCAAGCGCCGGATCGGCAAGGATCCCCCTCCCCATCATAATGCTCTCTACATCCGGATGCATCTGCGTAAAGCGTTTATAATCCTCTGTAGTAAAGATATCTCCGTTATAACATACCGGATTTCTGCTCTTTGCCAGAGCCTCTGCAAATATTTTAAGATTCGGAGTATTTCTATAGAAGTCCTTCTGCACACGCGGATGGATGATCAGTTCTTCCATGGGATATTTGTTATATATCTCCAGAAGATGATAAAACTCCTCCGGATCATCCATTCCCAGTCTTGTCTTGACAGAGATACGGATCTCACATTTTTCAAACACCTCATACAGGAAAACATCCAGCCTGTCCGGTTCCGCAAGGAAGCCTGCTCCTCTCCCCTTTGTCACAACAGTCTTAGATGGGCATCCAAGATTCAAGTTGATCTCCTGATATCCGTACTCACTGAGCTTATATGCAGTCCGTATAAAATCCTCCGGCCTGTTCGTAAGGATCTGTGGTACTGTATACATACCCTCATTATGTTCCGGCAGGATATCTTTCTTCTCTCTGGCGCTGAGGTGCCCCATCTGGTTCGGCCGGATAAATGGCACGAAATATTTATCAAATCCCCCGAAACATTCATGGACGGCGCTGCGGAAGATCCAGCCTGTAATTCCCTCGAGCGGGGCCAAATATAGTCTCATATCGCACTTACTTTCCCTTCTGACTGCATTCATATCTCCAAAGACATACATCCATACGTTATTACAAGGGGAACTTCTTGTCAAGCAGAAAATGATATGCTAAGATGGTCAACAGAGTAAAATCGAAACAAGGAGTGATACTATGCACACGATCAGAAAATTCATAGATTACTATGCACCGTACAAAGCGGTCTTTTTTATTGACCTAATCTGCGCGGCTTTTATCAGTATCGTAGATCTCGCATATCCGCAGATCCTGCGTACGATGACAAACACGCTCTTTACGAAGGACAGCGCTGCGATCCTCAGTACACTGCCCTGGATCGCGATCGGTCTCCTGGCCATGTATATCGTCCAGAGCCTCTGCAAATACTACGTAAGTTATCAGGGCCATATGATGGGTGCCAACATGGAACGTGATATGCGCCAGCAGCTCTTTGACCATTACGAGAAGCTGTCCTTTTCTTACTATAGTCAGAACAATTCCGGCCAGATGATGAGCAAACTTGTCTCTGACCTGTTCGATATCGCAGAGTTTGCGCACCACGGTCCTGAAAATCTGTTCATCTCTGTAGTAAAGATCGCCGGCTCCTTCATCTTCCTGTTCCTCATCAACTGGAGACTTGCTCTTCCGCTCGTCGTTCTTGTTCTATGTATGTTCATCTTCTCTTTCCGCCAGAATCAGCGGATGCAGGAAACATTTATGGAGAACCGCAGAAAGATCGGCGACGTCAACTCAAGCCTGCAGGATACACTGGCAGGCATCCGCGTCGTCCAGTCCTTTGCAAACGAAGATATTGAACGTGAAAAATTCAGGAAAAGCAACCATGCTTTCCTTATTTCAAAACGGAACAATTATAGCTGTATGGGAAATTTCATGGGATGGAACCTTTTCTTCCAGGGAATGATGTACCTCGTGACTCTTGTATTCGGCGGCTGGCTCATCGCCCATGATCTCATGAACGTTACAGATCTCGCAATGTACGCCCTGTACATCGGTATTTTCATCAGCCCGATACAGATCCTTGTAGAGCTGATCGAGATGATGCAGAAAGGTCTGGCCGGTTTCCGCCGCTTCCTTGATGTAATGGAGACTGAACCGGAGATTGTTGACGCACCAGACGCAAAACCGCTCACAGACGTGAAAGGACGCGTCTGCTATGAAGATGTTTCTTTCCACTATAGTGACGATGACACACCGGTCCTCTCCCATGTATCTTTCGAGATACCGGCAGGAAAGTCCATTGCTCTTGTCGGACCGTCAGGCAGCGGGAAGACGACTATCTGCTCTCTCCTGCCAAGATTCTATGATGTGACCGGCGGACGGATCACGATCGACGGCAGGGATGTCCGCACAATGACCCTGAAAAGCCTGAGAACACAGATCGGCATGGTACAGCAGGACGTCTACCTTTTCTCAGGAACCATACGCGAAAACATCGGCTACGGGAAGCCCGGTGCATCCATGGAAGAGATCATCGAAGCTGCCAGGCGCGCCAATATCCACGACTTCATCGAAGAACTCCCGGACGGCTATGACACCTTCGTCGGAGAACGCGGCGCCCGCCTTTCCGGCGG
>MHCFR00700__coassemble_809_pt1 | contig 19573 bp, 16 predicted proteins | sample MHCFR00700__metabat2_low_PE_034 | metagenome-assembled genome bin MHCFR00700 | reverse complement strand
AATGAGGCGTAGAAAAAGATGGGTCTATCGAAAGTGCTTCCTCCAAATAGCTCCGATCAAGACGTATAGACATTTTCATTTCTTCAAAATTCATCACATACTCTGTTCCCCATACCGCACCATCAGATTCTGCTTTTTCATATCGTACAGCTATAATATTCCGATTGCGGTATTCTTCAATTGCAAGCCAGAGAGAATCTGTTCCGTATCTTATGTTTCGTTCACCATTCCACTTTATATCTGCTATAATATTTTCTTTATGGGGGCTTCCCTGATTCCATTCGATTACAAGCCCAATAAACGCATCTTTGGTCATACAATCATTAATTTCTAGTATTGTTGAAAAAAGTAACATCCAAACAACCTCCTTTTCTTTTGTAATTACATACTTTTAATATACTCCTCTTTAACAGCATACGCAATATATTATATTAAATTTTGCCGAAGTAACTTTTGAAAAAGTATTGAACTAATTTAATCTATCTGATATACTTTTTCTGTGGTCGGGGCAGGAACCTGTGGATTGAAATGGCAAGATTTACAATAATGTAAAAAGCAGGAAGGCACAAAAGTTTCATTTTCTTTTGTGTCTTCCCTGCTTTTCTCACATAAGTACTGCCACCCCCGACTCTATCCCAAGATTCAGTCCCATCTCTTCTGTATATTGTTCCTTATCAACAAGCTCAAAGAAATCTTCAATATCCTCTGAAATCCGCCGGAGCATTCCCGCACCCTGAAGTTTTTCCACATCACTCTCATATAACTGAACACAGTACTGCCCGGCTTTGCGCATCCCCGACTTTGTATATCCCTGCCTTCTAATCTGCTGAAGAATTTCTTCTGCCTCCTTTTCCTTACTGACAAAGACGGTCAATGTATTTTCCTCAATCAGTTTAAACTCCCGTGCCGCCTTGGAAAAATTGTATCTTTTCCCCTTAAACTCTTCAAGAATCTTCTTTTTATCCAGACTTTCACCACGAAAATGGTACAGCGCTTCAAAATATTTTTCTATCCCGCGAAGCGATGAGATGTCCTCACCTTCTGAGAGCAGCATCTTTGATACATCAATCTGAAGCTGCTGCCCAGGGACATTCTCTTTTTCTTCAAACTGAAAAATATAAGCAAAGCTTTCTTTTGGATCCCGCTTTCCTTCCCTGTTGCATCTGCCTGCTGCCTGAATCATAGAATCAACTCCTGCCAGCTGTCTGTACACAGCGCGAAAATCCAGATCAACTCCTGCCTCTACAAGGCTTGTCGAAATCAGAATACATCTCTCCCCGTTTTTCACCAACTGTCTGATCTTCTCCAGGATCCGCCGCCTGTGTTTCGGATACATTGTCGTGGACAGGTGGAATACGCCTTCCCCCTTCATTTTCTGATAGATTCTCTGCGCTCGTTTCTTCGTGTTGACAATGCAGAGCGCCTGTTCTTCCTGTTCCAGTTTTTCAATCAATTCACCTTCCGAAACCATTCCGACATTTTTGAAGGTCACTCTCTCAAAAAAGCGGAATTGTTCTTCTACCCTCGGACAGAGTTCAGTAACCGGCATTTTTCTTCTGAAAAACGATGTCAAGGCAGGCTGCGTTGCAGTACAGAGCACGATACTCGAACGGAAATTTCCCACAAGTTCCTCCATCATAGCAATACAGGGTTTCAGATAATCTGTCGGAAGCATCTGCGCTTCATCAAATATGATAACGCTGTTTGCTATATTATGCAGCTTTCTGCATCTGGAGGATTTGTTTCCAAACAATGACTCAAAAAACTGTACATTCGTCGTCACCACCACCGGCTTGTCCCAATTTTCCGACGCAATCTGCATAGGTTTTAATTCCTCCGAGCTTTCATAATCCACATTATAGTGATTTTCCAGCACATTCTGATCTCCCAGTATCCTGCGGAATACCTCTGCATTCTGCTCAATGATACTTGTATATGGAATCACATAGATAACCCGATCTATGTGATTCTCCACCGCATGCTGCAGTGCAAACGCCAGAGACGCAATTGTTTTCCCTCCGCCGGTCGGTACAGTAAGCTGGAATATTCCTCTTTCGCTGAGTCCTTTTTCGAAACAGTGCCTGAGTATTTCTGTTCTTCTTCCGTTTACAGTGTCCTTATCTTCATTCCGCAGCCAATCTGCCACATAACCTTTTAGTCTTTCCAGAAGAACACTTATATCTTCTCCTGCCTCTCTCAGCGTCTGCCCATTCTTCATGAATCTTTCCGTATCCAGGAAATCCGCATCCACCAGACAGGAATACAACATCCTGATAAACACACTTAATGAAAAATCCGGATCTGGCACTTTTAATAGTTCAAATGGGGTTGTATTTATTTCCGGAATCTTTATTTCACTTTTAAAAGCGCTGTAATCCTCAATCCGTTTTCGTTTTCTTCCCTCCAATGTCGGCGCATTTCCCTCATCGGAAGAGCTCCCATGATCAGGCATCCCCGAATGATGTCCGGCAATACAGTAGCTCATGAACCCGTACATCCCGCCTTTTTCAAAACAAACTTTTGCTCCGGCAGTAGAATGATCTACTCGTTTATCGCTGTTATTCTTAATCTTCTCCTGAAATGCCAGGGAGTACTTCCCGATGTCATGGAGCATGCCGCAACAATACCCCCAGTCCGCTTTTCCGAATCTTTCCGCAAAGCGGCTCGCAAGTTCAGCTGTTCCGCATAAATGATCTTTTATAGACTGCTTACGTTCACCATCGATATGTGCCAAATATTCCACTCTACTTCTCCTCACAAACCTGAAACACATAAAACTTCAAATAATAAGAATCCCCCGCTCCCCACAGGATCGGATGATCCGGCGCCTGTGTTCTGAATTCCACCTGCCGCAATCTCTTATGCACATTCTGCGCAGCCTGCCCGATCGTCTTTGTGAAGAGCTCCTGATCCATGAAATGTGAGCAGGAACATGTCGCCAGATATCCGCCGTCCTTCACTAGTTTCATCCCCCGCAGATTGATCTCCCGGTAACCCTTCACCGCTTTTTTGATCGAACTTCTCGACTTCGTAAACGCCGGCGGATCGAGGATAACCACATCGTACTTCTCTCCCTGTTTTTCCAGACGCGGGAGCAGGTCAAAGACATCCTCACAGATAAACTCCACCCGGTCTTCCAGTCCGTTCAGAGCGGCATTCTCTCGCGCCTGAGCCACGCCCAGCTCAGAAGCGTCCACTCCGGTCACGTGTGCTGCTCCTGCAATTCCTGCATTCAGCGCAAAAGACCCGGTATGGGTAAAGCAGTCTAATACCCGTGCTCCTTTGCAGAGCTTTGCCACTGCCCGCCTGTTGTATTTCTGGTCAAGGAAGAAGCCGGTCTTCTGGCCGTCCTTTACATCCACGTAATAGCGCACGCCGTTCTCGACAATTTCCACTTTCGTGTCAAAAGGTTCTCCGATAAATCCCTTGCGCCGTTCCATTCCTTCCTGCTCGCGGACTTTTGCGTCGCTCCGCTCATAGACGCCCCGGATGTGGATGCCGTCTTTCTCCATCAGCTCTTTCAGAATATCCACGATCATCACTTTAAAGCGGTCGATGCCCAGAGCGAGAGATTCCACTACAAGCACGTCTGCGAACTTGTCCACCACAATACCCGGCAGGAAATCCGCCTCGCCGAAGATCACGCGGCAGCTTGAGATGTCATCCATCACTTTTTTCCGATACTCCCATGCATTCTGCACGCGCATACGGATAAAATCCTCATTAACTTCCGTGTCACGGTTTCTCGTCATCATGCGTACCGTCAGTTTTGAATTCCGGTTGATAAATCCCCGACCCAGAGGATAGCCGTCGAAATCATGGATGAGCACGATATCGCCATCCTCAAAGCTTCCCATAATACTTTCTATCTCATTGTCGTAAATCCACGGGCCTCCCTGTTTCAGAGTACGGCCTGCACCTTTTCTTAATGTAACAACTGCATTAGACATAATCTTCCTCCCTTATCTGTTAGTAACAGTTATGACCGAGCTGTTACTACCGATAAAATATTTTCATTTTCTTTCCAGATTTCTGAAGAATATCATACCACAGAACATTTGCGCAGACCAGCGCCGGCATGCAAAGAATGTTCTGCATTCACGGCTTTTTGTTTTCATTCTTTGTCTACCGGCGCTGATATCGGTTATCCATATTTTGTTTTCTCCGAATTCCACTTATTTCAGCAGCATTTCATAAGTGAACCTCCCCACTGCCTTCTGCAGCAGCACCCATGCCAGCAGAGCACACACCACTCCCAGTCCCAGCAGTATCCATACATTCAGCAGCATGACTCCCGCGAACTGACCTGCAGCGAGCAGAATCAGCGGAACGATAAGGAAAACCGCACCCTGCTGGGATTCTTCTACACTCTGAGCTTTTGCCGATCCCCTTACGATCAGTGTCACTGTAATCAGTGAGATGGACGGTGATAGAAGGCACAGAATCACAATCCAGCCTGCCGCCGGCATGATCAACCTGTCCATGATGAAAAATGCTTCCATTTCCAGCACGATCATCATAGCGGCAAAAGAGATCAGGGCCACCATCATACTGAAAAGAAAAGAAGCCAGGACTTTTGCCTGAAAAATCTGCTTCACACTTAATGGACAGTAGAGAAGTGTCTCCAGCGTATGTTTTTCTTTTTCTCCCACAAATGAACTCGCCGCCATTATGGAAGCAGTCATGATCGGTATCATCAGGAAGAATACCGGCAGGATATAGTTCAAGATCAAACCCGTAACCGCCATTTCCACACCGCCCGTCCTGCTTCCCTGCGGCAGCAGCTCCAGGAAGAGCCTCCTGTTTGATATGATCCCCCGGAAATCTTTTTTCATCACTGCATACATTGCGCGGTTCATGTCTCTTCCTCCTTCCCTTTTGTCGTAAGCGTGAAATAAATATCCTCAAGAGAAGACCGGACGATTTTGACTTCATAAATATCTCCTCCTGCCTCAACAATATTTCGGATAATACCAGGTATCTCTTTCTCGGACTGTATTTTCACATGAAGATTACGTTCGGTACTCTCTGGAAGATTTTCACCCCGGATCAGGATCTCCGCGCCGGGATTCACCTCTTCTCGCAGTTCTTCCAGCGTCCCCTGGGCAAGAAGCCTGCCCTCTTCGATCAATCCGTATCTTGTGCAGATCTCCTGCGCATATCGGAGCTGATGTGTACAGAGAAACACAGTCGTCCCCTGTTCTCCTGCCATCTCCCGTATGAGACGGTTTACATTCTGGGCGCTCTCAGGATCAAGCCCGGACGTAGGTTCGTCAAGGAATAATACCTCCGGACGGTGAATCATTGCCCGCTTTTTTCCCTCCTCTTCCGATATTCCGAATATCTGCGCATAGAAGATCAGATTCTGAAGTCCGGTCATATTATCGTACATACGGGCATGTTCCGTAAGGACGCCTGAAACGACATGTACCTTTTCCGGATTTCTGACCGGGTCATATCCCATTACACTGCACCTGCCCTCCGATGGAACAAGCATCCCGTTAAGCAGTTTCACTGTGGTCGTCTTTCCTGCTCCGTTAGGTCCCAAGAATCCAAACACTTCTCCTTTTTCGAGAGAAAGGCTGACGTCTTTCACAGCTTTCTTCCCTCCGAAAAATGTCTTGGATAAATTTTCCAATACAACTGTCTGCATCTTAAATTTCCTCCTGTCTGTACAACCGTTCCACGATTTTCCGGAAACGGGGCTCATTTGCCAATTCTGCAAATACCGGGTTCTCCGCGACCGCCTGCGTCATGCTGTGCCGGATAAGAGATTTCTGTTACATCCGACTGCCTGACTATACTGATATTGTATGTGGAAGTAACAAGGATTACAATGGAACCTCTCTCAATTCAGGTAGAATAAATCAACTGACAGGAAATTTTCCTGCCGGGCGGAGAACATTACCGAAAAATTGATGTTTCCTGAGAAAGAGAGTATAATTACCATACTCTCTTCTGAAAGGGCGATCACACATGAAAGATAAAATACTGATCCGCGGGGCGCGGGTCCACAACCTGAAAAATATTGACGTTGACGTGCCGCTCGGGAAGATCGTAGGTATCGCCGGCATATCCGGCTCCGGTAAGTCTTCCCTGGCCCTTGGAGTCCTTTACGCTGAGGGATCGAGACGGTATCTGGACGCCCTGTCCACCTACACGAGACGGCGCATGACGCAGGCGGCGAAAGCAGACGTAGATGAAGTACTGTACGTGCCTGCTGCCCTTGCACTCCACCAGAGGCCCGGAGTTCCCGGCATCCGCAGTACATTCGGCACAGGGACAGAGCTTTTGAACAGTCTGAGACTGATGTACTCAAGGCTGGCAGATCACCGATGTCCCAACGGGCACTATCTTGCTCCTTCACTGGCCGTCGCTGCCGGACAGGAACTGGTCTGCCCGGAATGCGGTGCCCGTTTCTATGCTCCATCCGCAGAGGAGCTGGCATTTAACAGTCAGGGAGCATGCCACACCTGTGACGGGACCGGAACTGTACGCACAGTGGACCGCTCCACGCTTGTTCCCGATGACTCCCTCACCATTGAGGGCGGCGCCGTTGCACCGTGGAATTCTCTCATGTGGTCCATCATGGTGGATGTCTGCCGGGAAATGGGCGTGCACACCGATGTTCCTTTCCGGGATCTGACGGACAGAGAGAAAGATATCGTTTTCAACGGCCCTGCCGAGAAAAAACATATCCTGTATCATTCCAAGAAAACCAACCAGGCAAGCGAACTGGATTTCACTTACTACAATGCTGTCTACACGGTGGAAAACGCTCTCTCAAAAGTCAAGGATGAGAAAGGGATGAAGCGGGTGGAAAAATTTCTGAAGCTGGATATCTGTCCCGAATGCGGCGGCACCCGTCTGTCTGAAGCCGCAAGAGCACCGAAACTGCGGGGGATTTCTCTGGATGAAGCCTGCCGCATGACTTTGGCAGATCTGACGGAGTGGGTATCGGAAGTTCCCTCCTCCCTGCCGGAGGAAATGCGTCCTATGGCAAAGAGTATCTGCGAATCTTTTGAAACTTCAGCAAAAAGACTGCTTGATCTGGGACTGGGATATCTGGCGCTGGACCGGGCCGCCTCCACGCTGTCCACCGGAGAACGGCAGAGGATGCAGCTTGCACGGGCAGTGCGCAACCGGACTACAGGCGTCCTCTATGTGCTGGACGAGCCGTCCATCGGGCTGCATCCTTCTAATATTGTCGGGCTGACCGGCGTGATGCACGACCTGATCGCGGACGGCAATTCCATCCTGCTGGTTGACCATGACACCCAGATACTCACCGAAGCAGACTGGATCATCGAGATGGGTCCCGGAGCCGGCATCGACGGCGGCGAAGTGATCGCACAGGGAACCGTACCGGAACTTGCCGGAAATGCCGCTTCCATGATCGGACCTTTCCTCACCGGGAAACCCCAGGAGCCGATAAGACAACAGACAGATTTCTCCGAAATATTTGCCGGCGGGAAAATCCATCTCTCTACTTCATCTATCCATACCGTTAAGCCGCTGGAAGTGGATATCCCGAAAGGAAAGCTGACAGTAGTTACCGGCGTGTCCGGTTCCGGCAAGACGACTCTCATCCTGGAGAGTCTGATTCCCGGTCTGGTAGCTTCAATTCATAGAAATCCGCTGCCGGATCATGTGCGCGCCGTCAGCGCAGACGGAATTACACATGTGAAACTGATCGATGCGACACCGATCGGTATCAATGTCCGCTCTACCGTAGCCACCTATGCCAATGTCCACGACGAGCTGCGCAAGACATTCGCCCGTACTGCTGACGCTAAGGAACTTGGCTATAAAGCAGGGGATTTTTCCTACAATACAGGGAAACTGCGCTGTCCGGTCTGCGATGGGACCGGGGTGATCAATCTTGACGTGCAATTTCTTCCGGATGTAAAGATCACCTGTCCGCAATGCCGGGGTTCGAGATATTCAAAAGATGCCGAAAAAATAAAATACACGAATAAGAAAGATAAAAGTGGACAATCCTGGTCTTTTCCGGAACTGATGGAAATGAATGTGAGCACGGCGCTGAATGCCTGTGCAAATCTGAAATCCGTCCGGCAGAAACTTCAGGTACTGGAAGATCTGGGGCTCGGATATCTCACTCTGGGCGAGGAAACGCCCAGTCTCTCCGGCGGAGAGGCGCAGCGCCTGAAGCTGGCGAGTGAAATGGGAAAGGCACAGTCGGATTCCGTCTTTGTATTCGACGAGCCCACCATCGGGCTCCATCCGCTTGACGTACGCACCCTGCTGGACGTCTTCCAAACGCTCATCGATAATGGGGCAACCGTCATCGTCATCGAGCACGATCTTGACGTGATCCGCAATGCCGACTATGTCATCGACATGGGACCAGGAGGCGGAGAAGCCGGAGGAAGGATCGTTGCGGCAGGGACGCCTGACGAGATCCGGGAAACACCGGAGAGCATAACCGGGAAGTTTATATAGAATTCACAGTCATTCTCGTCGTCGTTACACATAGACACTTCTCCCAGAAGAACCGGGCCTGTCCCTGTTTCCACATGATAATCATGATACAGATACGGCTGGATCGTAATACTCTCCCCCGGAGCCAGCCGTACTCTGGTGCCTGCCGGAACGGTATTTTTCCTCCATTTCCAGTATTTTTTTCTCTATCTGCCTGATCACATCCATGAATTCCTCATCTTCCTTACCGGTGGGATCGTCCAGTCCCCAGTTGATGACTTTCTTGCCGGGAATGTTGGGACATGCGACATTGCATCCCATGGACACATAGATATCGGCTTCCGGTATATCTTCCAGCAGTTTCGGATACTGATCTTTCTCCATATCAATGCCGTACTCCTGTTTCATCAGCCTTACAGCATCCGGGTTGATCTGCGGTTTCACTTCGGTTCCCGCGGAATAACATTCATAACGATCGGACAGATATTTTCTCCCGAGTGCCTCTGCGATCTGGCTCCGGCAGGAATTGTGCACGCAGAGAAATGCAATCTTCTTTTTCTTCGCATTCACTCTGGAAAACGGACATCTTTTCCCGATACACTGATTATTCTGACTGCTGTATGTACAGACAACGTCTGACTTTTCCATCTCAATCCCCAGACTTTCTTTTACGAAATCAATTGATCTGGAAATAGAAAGGTAAGAATCCCTCTTACAGCACCGGGGACCTCCGACCTCACCGATTGCCTCCAACGCTCTCGCAGTCATCTTATGGGACAAGCCGAAATTGTCTTTTCCGAGCGGTGTGGATCCGGTAACGATAGAAATAAACATTCCCGCGCTGATCCCCGCCCCGCAGGCGCCCCAGAACCCGCAGGCGCCGCCCGGCACCGAACTTCCCCTGCTGTTCATCTCGATCAGAGAACGCTTCAGGTCGATCTCGCCGCCGCAGTTCTTATATGCAGTCAGCAGCGCCATTCCCACCATGACATGGTGCTCCGGCCCGTGCATATGGCAGAACGGCATAGACATCATTTTGTTGAGTATCACCACAGGATTCCCGGATGTTTCATTCAGACATAAGCCGATCAGGCTGTCGATTCCCTGCATATGACATTCGTTACAGACATAATGGCCGTTTATGCATCTTGTTTTGCTTTTTTCTTTTTTGTGACACAATTCACACTCCATCTCAATATCTTCATTCAGATACTCTAATGGAGCTTTGCAGATCAGACACTCTTCCTTCATAGACTCCTCCATTTAATAACACAGTGCGATAAGTACCGGCACAGCCGCAGAACAGATGATGCCGTTAAACACAGAAAGGACTACAGTCTCCTCATTCGTATAACGCATCAGCATCGGCAGTGTGGTATCCTCGCTCGTTGCAGCCGCCGGAGCGATACAGGTACAGGCATTAAAGCGGCGGGAAATATATGGAATCATAAAGAAAGCGCCGATCTCCCGCATAAGATTGCTCAGAAACGCAATACTCCCCGTTTCTGCTCCGGCAAGATTGCTTATGGATACTCCGGCCAGACTATACCATCCAAGTCCTCCTGCAATAGAAATAGCCTGATTGACCGGATAATCCATCAACAAGCCGCACAGGGCGCCGCCTGCCAGCGAACCTGCAATTATCCCCGCAGGAATGAGCAGGATCTTCACATGATGCTGACGGATTCCCGCCACGATCCCCCGGTGAAGCCCCACGCTGATACCAACCGAAAACATCAGAAAATAGAGAAGCCACTCCGCGTGCGTTGACAGCGGACTCAAAAGGTACGCCAATATCGGAACCGCTCCACATCCGATCCCAAGTATCAGCGCACCGAGCGCCATAAATACCATGGGATCACTGTTCCTGGCTTCTCTCCTTCTTGCAGCCGTATCCGTTCGTCCCTTTTCCCCTGCTCCGTCCATAAAACACTTTGTCAGCAGATAAACTGCTGCAACCGACAGAACTGTCGGAATCAAAAAGAACAGAAAACTTTTCACTCCGAGATTGAGAAGACCTGAAAAAAATCCGTCCCGCTGCCCCAGTCCTACTCCCATCAGGAAAATAAGAACCAGCGTGCACAGAAGCTGCACACGCTCGTTAAATGTTTTATATCTTGCAGGAAAAATACGTCCCGTCGCAAACCCAATAAGCATAAAGACAATTGCTTCCATTACTTCCTCCGGCTTCCCGCCCCGGCTTTCCTTCTACGCGGAGAGGATAAAATTATTTGTTGCCTGTCATATTCCTAACCTTGGAAAACAAAGCAACCACCTCGCAATGCACCGTCTCGCAGAACTGATCCACCGCCGTCATCTTTTCCACCTGATACCCGGCGATCTGCATCATCTCCAGATCTCTCGCGAGACTCGTCATCTTACAGGAAATATACACGATCCTGTCCACGCCGTAGCTTAAGATCTTCGGCAGTGCTTTCGGATGGATTCCGTCTCTCGGCGGATCAAGCACGATGACATCCGGCTTTTCTTCCAGCTCGTCCAGAACCTGAAATACATCGCCTGCTATGAATTTACAGTTAGAAATACCGTTCCTTGCAGCGTTTTCTTTTGCAGCCTCCACCGCTTCTCCGACAATCTCCACGCCTACCACCTGCTTTGCCACAGGAGCCAGTACCTGGCTGATGGTCCCCGTCCCGCTGAAGAGATCGAACACGGTCATGTCATGGATGTCACCAATATAGTCCCTCACTGTCTTATAGAGCACTTCTGCTCCACGGGTATTAGGCTGGAAGAATGAAAACGGGGTGATCTTGAATTCCAGTCCGAGCAGTTTTTCATAGAAGCAGTCCTGCCCCCAGAGGATACGTGTCTCATCGCTTTTCACCACGTCGGAAAGGGAATCGTTAAGAATATGCAGGATACCCACGATCTTCCCGTCCAGTTCCAGGTTCAGGATTTTCTCAGTCAACGGCTGCAGATCGTGTTCCTCCTGCGTGGTAGTCACCAGATTTACCAGAATCTCACCTGTTGTATCACCGCGCCTTAAGAGCAGATGCCGCAGATAACCGGTATGCTGCATCTTTCTGTAATAGCTTACATTTCTCTCACGGAAATAATCCAGCACACATACAAGGATCTTATTCATATCCTCGTGTACAAGACGGCAGTCTGAAGCCGTCAGTATGTCGTATGTGCTGCCTTTCTTGTGAAGTCCCAGAGAAAGCGGTCCGTCTTTGTACGCATCTCCGAATGAGAACTCCATCTTATTGCGGTAGCCGAATTCTTTCGGGCTTGCTTTCACACCCTCAAAGACATACTCTCCCTTTACCGCTTCATCCATGATCCGGCGGATCTGTCCCTCCTTCATCTTCATCTGCTCTTCATACGTCATAGTCTGGTACATACATCCTCCGCAGGCCGGAAAGATACTGCACACCGGCTCTCTTGCTTCAAATGGAGACTTCTCCAGCACCTCCAGCAGACGCCCCTCTGCGTTCCCGCGTTTAAACTTGTTGATCACAAAGCGGACTTTCTGCCCGGGAATCCCGTTCTTTACTGTCACATATTTTTCTTCTTCGGGTAGATATACGATTCCTTTATTCGGGAAGTCCACTCTCTCAATAATTCCTTCGAATGTCTGTCCTTTTTTCATAAAAATCTCCATATTCTATAATTCAAGACCCGCAAGCGGGTCTTGGCGCGGATTCGGGTCGGCTTCAGCCGACATGAGACCGCCTTTCGGGCTTACCGCGTAAAAATAGGCAGGGTGCAGTGTTTCTGCATCCCGCCTTTTTATTCTGTTTACTGTTCTATTTCATTTTACCGGTCTTACACCTGATCGTCTTCGCTGAAATAATCGTCAAAATCATCGTCGAAGTCATCTTCAAAGTCTTCCAGATAATCCGGTGTGAAGAAACGATATACTGCATATGCGATCGCTGCTACTGCTGCAACTGCCCCGATGATAGCCAGTACCCAGATCACTGTATTTTTCTGTTTTTCCGCCTCGTTCTTGTGGAGAAGCTCACTTAATTTTGATTCAGCGATAAGCTCTTCTACTTTGCTCATAATACACGTCCTTTCCCTGTCCCTGAGACAGTGCTTACTTTCTAATTATTATAACACCAACATTTTCAGATTACTACTAATTTATTAAATTTTCACTAGTTTTGCAAACATGGCGAACATTTTCCTCACGCCCGCCGTATCAAATTCTACGGTCACCTCGAAATCGCGTCCTCCTTCTTTGATATCAAGTACAGTACCTTCACCGAACTTTACATGGCGGACACGGTCGCCTGCGCCGTAAGACAGTTTATCGCTTTTCTGCGCCGTGAGCTGGCTGCCTTTCGTCAGTGTATGGAAAGGTTTCTTCGAAGTGTATGCGCTGTTCCGGGAACTGCCCGCAGATACAGGTTTCCCGCCGGAAAACAGACTGCTTCCGGCAGTATTGCTGTCTGTCTCGTTATCCTCTGCAGAATATGTACGTTTCCTGCTGCCTGTATCGAGCAGCCCGCGCGGGATCTCACTGACAAAACGGGAAATCCGGTTATACTGTGTCTCCCCCCGCACCATCCTTTTCCGCGCACAGGTCAGGGTCAGTTTCTGCTCTGCACGGGTAATTCCCACATAGCAGAGCCTCCGTTCTTCCTCCAGTTCTTCCGGGTCATCTCCCGTGATCGTCATATAGCTGGGGAACAGTCCATCCTCCATTCCCGCGAGATAGACATGGGGGAACTCCAGACCTTTTGCACTGTGCAGAGTCATGAGCACAACGTAATCCTGGTCTTCCTCCAGACTGTCGATATCAGCCACAAGAGCTACTTCCTCCAAAAAACCGCTCAGTGTCGCCTTCTCATCCCGGTCGGCACAGTCTTCTTCATAGGCTGCGGCTTTGTTCAGGAGTTCTTCGATATTCTGAAGACGGCTTTCTGCGTCTACTTCATCGTCTGCCTCAAGATTCTGTGTATATCCGGTCATATCCAGGATCTCATTTAGCAGATCTGTCAGGCTCTCTTTTTCCGCCTGTCCTTTAAAATACTCGATCAGCGCCGCAAATGAATTCAGCTTTGACGAGCTGCGCCCCACTCCCGGAATCATCTCCGGCACGAGCAGCGCATCATAGAAACTGATCCCGCGTGCGTCCGCCGCCTCCTGAATGCGGTTGATCGTCGTAAGTCCGATTCCTCGCTTCGGCACATTGATGATCCTTCGTACGGACAGGTCATCCTGCCCGTTGTCCACAGTCTTTAAGTAGGCAAGTATATCCTTGATTTCCCTGCGGGCATAGAAGTTGATACCGCCCACGATCTTATAGGGAATATTCATGGCAATGAACTTTTCTTCCAAAAGACGTGACTGTGCGTTCGTCCTGTACAATACAGCACTGTCATTGTAGGCTGCCCCGCCGCGCACTTCCCTTCTAATGTCCTCCGCGATAAATTCTGCCTCGTCATATGCTGTATCGAACTGTCTTAAACTGATCTTTTCCCCCTCGCCATTGGCTGTCCAGAGGGTTTTGTCTTTTCTGCCCCTGTTATTACTGATCACGCCGTTTGCCGCATTCAGGATATTCTCCGTGGAACGGTAGTTCTGCTCCAGCTTGATCACTTTCGCATCCGGATATTCTTTCTCGAAGTCCAGGATGTTCCGGATATTAGCACCGCGGAACTTGTAGATTGACTGATCGTCATCTCCGACCACGCAGAGATTCCTGTATTTTCCTGCGAGCAGGCTGACAAGCTTGAACTGCACAGTATTCGTGTCCTGATACTCATCCACCATGATATACCTGAACCGCTCCTGATAATTCTCACGCACATCCGGCTGTGTCTGGAGAAGCTGTACTGTCTTGACCAGAAGATCGTCAAAATCAAGTGCATTGTTTACCTTGAGCTGCGCCTCATACTCCCGGTATACCTTTGCGATCTTAAGCTGTACAAAATCTCCTCCTGCATTCAGTTCGAACTCTGCCGGAAGGATCATCTCATTCTTCGCCGATGAAATGACCGAGAGCAGCATCCTCTCCTTAAACTGTTTCGTATCGATACCGGCTTTTCTGCACACCGATTTCATCAACGTCTTCTGGTCATCTGTATCATAGATCGTAAAGCGGCTGTCATATCCGAGCCTGTCAATAAATCTGCGCAGGATCCGCACACACATGGAATGAAATGTGCTCACCCAGATGCTCTCGGAACCGAATCCTACCAGATCATCCACTCTCTGCCGCATCTCTCCTGCCGCTTTGTTTGTAAAAGTAATGGCAAGGATATTCCATGGGTTGATACCCAGCTCCTCTATCAAATAAGCAATGCGGTGAGTCAGCACCCTTGTCTTTCCTGAGCCGGCACCCGCAAGGATCAAAAGCGGGCCGTCTGCATGCAGGACTGCTTCTCTCTGGGGTTCATTTAATGTATCATATATACTCATATACTGCTCCTTATCCTGAATTATTCATATATCCGGAAATATTTATAAAACTGATATCCTGTCCTTTGCAGAGAACAACTGTGACCGTAATTATAATATAGAGGAAAGTTCCCTGTCAATCTATGCTGAATCCCGTACATTCGTCTGTTTTTCTGCTTGTCATCCGGTTTTGGATACTATATAATGAACATATTGAGGTGATACTATGAAAATTGATACAAATGATATACTCAACAGCATACTCGACAGTCTTGACCATGTCGACTACATTCGTCCCGAAGAAATCCCGAATATAGATTTATATATGGATCAGGTCACTACATTTATGGATGAGCACTTTTCATCTACAAAGCGCTACAACGAAGACAAGATCCTGACGAAGACCATGATCAATAATTATACGAAAAACAACCTTCTTCCTCCTTCGGTCAAGAAAAAGTACTCCAGGGAACATATGCTTCTCCTGATCCTGATCTATTATTTTAAAAATATCCTTTCGATCAAAGATATAGAGACCGTTCTGGAACCTCTCCGGGAGAAGTATTTTTCCACGGACAGTGCGCTGCAGCTCTCCGACATATACAGAGAAGTCTGCGAGATGGAGAAATCCCGCATTGAACCGATGAAAGCTTCTGTCACGGAGGCATACGGCAAATCCCAGTCTTCATTCGAAAATGTCCCGGACGGAGAAGAGAAGGACAAACTGCAGCTTTTTACATTTATTTGCAGTCTCAGTTTCGACGTATATCTGAAAAAAATGATGATCGAAAAAATCGTCGACGAACTCGCATCCAAGGATAAAAAAGAATAAACTTACAGCCGGAACCACGTGTGTACCACATCATTTCGTGATCTCCGGCTGTTGTTTGTCTCTGATTCAGTCTCTATTTCAGTCTTTACTCGCTTCTTTATCCGGATCTTCTTTGTTTATCCTCTCAAAGACCATATCATATCCGTCATTCCCATAATTAAGGGAACGGTTCACTCTGCTGATCGTAGCAGTAGAAGCCCCGGTCTTTTCCGCAATTTCCAGATATGTCTTCTGCTCGCGGAGCATCTTTGCAACCTCAAACCGCTGCGATAAAGAAAGCAGTTCGTTTATCGTACAGATATCTTCAAAAAATATATAACATTCTTCTTTATTCTTCAGGCTGAGTACGGCTTCAAAAAGACTGTCGACAGCCTCTGTCCTTATTTTCTTACTCATATTACCCCTATCTCCTTTTCACCGGTAGCATAAAATCTGTCTGAAACACGATTCCTTATCTGGTATGTGCTCCAGACTGTTATTATATTTTAGCACAGTAAACTTCTAAAGTCCACCACTTTATTTTACGAAGAAATTTTACAATGTTTTGAAGCAGTTGAGGTACGGTTTCAACCTCTCCCAATCTGTCGTCACGACAAGTTCCTCCGGGAAATTACAATAATCAAAGATTTCGCTCACATTGGAGAAATTACCGGCATCAGCATCCACATGGGCATCGCTTCCTGTTGTCACCGGCACTTCGTATTGTTTGCACAGATCCAGCATTGTCAGGATATTTTCCCGCGTACCGACCCTGCTGCTCGCCGGACGCATCGAAGAATTGTTGACTTCCAGAAGGGTTCCCGTCTCTTTTGCTGTCTTTACAAGGATTTCATAGTCAAAAGGAAATCTTCCGTCGTCCGGATGCCCGATGATATTGATATACGGCTTTTTCATCACTTCTACATAAGCCCTGATATTTTCCTCCGGTGTATGATCCGTCCCATAACATGGAGTATGCATACTTGCCACGACAATGTCCATCTCCCGGCACGTCTGTTCCGGAAGATCTATTCTCCCTTCCGGATCCATAATATTGACTTCCGCTCCCATAAGAAGACGGATTTCTCCGCACTCTCTCGGCACCACATCAAGATTCTGAAAATAGAAAAGGCCGCATGTGCCCGGCATTTCAGGAGCATGCTCTGTAAGCGCAAGAGCCTGTAAGCCTTTTGCCTCCGCTGCTGCTGCCATTTCCCGGATCGTGCTGTATGCATGACCGCTTGCCAGCGTATGCGAATGTGTATCAGCTATAAACTTCATATTCTTTCACCTCGTAAATTTTCTAAAAATAGCTCCTGAACATTATAGCATATTTCTTCCAGAATACAATTTTACCCTCAGGACAGACTATAACCGAGGTGACAAACTATGAAAAACAGAAAAAAAGATCCAAAAGAACTGATCGATGATTACGACTATCTTGCCAATGCCGCGTCAGCAATGGATTTTACCGGACTGATACCGTCACTTCCTCAGAGTGATGCGGAAATCGAGTCATACAATGATATATGCCAGTTTCTTCCGCCTGTAAAAAACACTTATGAATCATCAAAGTCACGCCCGGAATACAGGAAATAATTCGACAAAACCAGTCAGTTATTGCATTTTTTCATTGTTCTTACCCTCTCTTGATGTTATAATGAGTTTGTTGTAAATTTTGTTCAACAAAAGAGAGGAGTATAGATTTATGAAGTGTCCAATATGTGGAAAAGAGCTCGAATTGCGGAACAAACAGATTGGCACCAATGAAAACGGTGATCCGGTCTTTAATGAATATGCTATCTGCCGCGACTGTAAAAAGCAGTGGAACCTTGATAAACAGCGTGCAAAACGTGCAGCTGCTAAAAAAGCCGCGCAGGAAGCATCCTCCAAGAAGAATGAGGCTTCAGCTCAGGAAACTACACAAACTCGTGAAGTACCGGTAAAAGAACCTGCTTCAAAGAAAGAAGCACCGGTTAAGAAAACTGCTCCGAAACGGACGTCTCCAGCCGGGAAGCCTGCTGCCAGACAGGATAAACCGGTCAGAAAGCCATCCGTTCAGGATGCTGAACCGGCAAAGAAACCGGCTCCAAAGCGCCGCCCGCGGCCTGCCGATGAAACGGTTTCCGAAGAACATACAAAGAAGCCGGTAAGGAGAAGACGTCCGGAAGAGGCTGAACCGGCAGAAGAAAAACGTTACAGCAATATTCCTTCTGAAAAAGTACGGACCAAACATGAAAAGGCCGCCCGCAAGAGCTACGGAGAAATGCTCGAAACCGGTACGATCGATAAAAAGGCAGTCAAGAAAAAAAGAAAACAGCTTGAAGATGAAACAGGCGAGATCAAGCGGAATAGAAATTACGAAGCGGAAGCAGATCAGTATGATGATAATGATTACTACGATGATGACCCAAGATTCCGTCCGCTTCGTATCATCCTTGGTATTATCTCGCTGATCGGATTTGGATATCTTATCTACAGAGGATTTGTAACCGGCCTGGCAGATACGACAGAAGGCGGAACAGTGTCATCCGGTATGACATATGTGATCCTTGCTCTTTGTATGCTCGTTTCGGCTCTTCTCTACTTTATCATGCAGAGTAAGAATACGATCTTCGCTTTCCTTCTTCCAATGGTATTCTATCTGGGAAGCGCCGTATTTGCATTTATCCAGAGAGGCGACGATCTGCAGCTTCTTATTGCAGCGATCGCAGGTGCCGTGCTGGCCGTGATTTCTCTTATCCTCGCCATCACTTCGCGTGGCGGCGGTTATGAGGATGATGAAGACGATTATGATGATGCATTTGAAGATGACTATGCTGACGATGATTACGATGACTGATCAGATAACTGAATATCGATACAGAATATGACCAATAGGAGTGCCGCAGCAATGCGGCATTCTTTTTTGTGAAAGCGCACATTCTCTGATTTTTCCACATATATTGTAAAGAATTTAGTTTTATGTTTATCACGGAGGAATTATGAGAAAGCGTATTTTTGCATGCCTGACCGCTGTTACCCTCTGTCTCTGTATGCTTGCCGGATGTTCGCAGGAAACAGAGTCAGAGTCTTCTGTACCGGAAGAGGAGGCTGCTGAGAACAATGCAGCGGAACAGGCAGAAGAACCGGAACTGACTCCGGTCACGTTAAACGAAGTTGCCCACTCAATCTTCTACGCACCTATGTATGTCGCAATCGAAGAGGGCTATTTCGAAGAGGAAGGAATCGACCTAGAACTTGTATGCGGATTTGGCGCAGACAAAACAATGACCGCCGTCATTTCAGGTGAAGCAGACATCGGATTTATGGGTTCCGAGGCATCCATTTACACCTATGCAGAAGGTGCAACAGACTATGTAGTCAATTTTGCCCAGCTCACCCAGCGCGCCGGCAACTTCCTTGTAGCAAGGGAAGAGATGCCGGATTTCACATGGGAGGATCTGAAAGGTCATGTCGTGCTTGGCGGACGTAAGGGCGGTATGCCGGAAATGGTCTTCGAATATATCCTGAAAGAAAACGGCATTGATCCGGAAACAGATCTTGAGATCAACCAGAATATTGATTTTGGCTCTACTGCTGCCGCATTTGCTGAAGGCCAGGGAGACTTTACAGTTGAAAAGTATTATTTACTACACCAATATATCCATTCACCATAAAAAGAAAACATTTTTTATTTACTCCAATCTTTCGTAAGTCTCCACTCTTCTTTTAGATAAATCCTCATAGCTTCTGACAACAGCTCTATATTTTTTTGTAAAGAATCAATTTCTTTTTTTGCCTCATTCCTGCTTCTTTTTAATCGAGTTATTTTTTTATCGCACTCTTCTCTTGTGCAAACATCATGATATTCATTACTTTCACATTTTGTACATTCTTCATGTTTACATCGATCGCAGTATCTTAAAGCGTCACAACATTTTTCATATTCATGTTTATGTATAAAAT
>MHCFR00700__coassemble_806_pt1 | contig 19651 bp, 14 predicted proteins | sample MHCFR00700__metabat2_low_PE_034 | metagenome-assembled genome bin MHCFR00700 | reverse complement strand
AGCCTGACCGGCAAGCTTACCGCTTATCTATCATAATATGAGGGGCTGCACTTGGGCAACGAGTGCAGCCTTTTTTATCAGATGGGAGAAGACTTGCGAACGAGTCTTGAAACGGAGAAGAGAATGGACCACACACAGGAACTGACAAAAGTACTCGCAGAGTTAAAGAGGATCACAGGTATCTCAATGGAAGTGACTGCAGATACTCCTGAAGAGGCCGAACAGGCCATCATGCAGATCCGCTGTCTGTGTACGGCTTATAAAGAAAAATACAACAAAGCTGATTTCCTGCAGGGATTGATGACCGGCGGGATTCCCGCTTATGATATCGCAGAGCGCGCAGCTCGTCTCCATATCAATCCTGATGACCAGCGCGTCCTGTTTCTTCTGGAATCCAGGCATATAGATGATACTGTGACAGAAATCCTGAAAAGTATGTTTCCTGCCCAGACCAAGACATATCTTGTCCCCATTACGGAGGATACCCTCGCGCTTCTCCGTCCGGTCCGGGCCGGTGAGACAGGTGCAGACAGCCGTCGCATTGCCCGCACGATCGTAGATACTCTGAACACAGAGGCTCTGGCCCAGGTGCAGTTAGCATACAGCTTTATGTTCAAAAGCTTAATGGATCTGCCGGAAGCATTTCGAGAGACAAGCCTGGCCCTGAAAGTAGGAAAACTCTTCTACTCAGAGCAGACTGTATTCCCGTATAACGAGCTCGGGATCGGAAGACTGATCTATCAGCTCCCTGTTTCTTTGTGTGAAAATTTTCTGAAAGAAATCTTCGGTCCTGATGTACCTGAAGCTTTTGACGAGGAAACACTCGGAACAGTCAACCGTTTTTTCCAGAACAATCTCAATATTGCAGAAACTTCCCGTCAGCTTCACATGCACCGCAATACGCTGATCTACCGCCTGGAGCAGATTGAGAAACGGACCGGACTTGATATCCGGTTATTTGAGGATGCCATGACCTTCAAAATCGCAATCATGGTATTAAATTACTTACAATCAGAAAGGAACCATTAAACTATGAATGACGCATTATATGAACAGCTAATCTCCCGAAGACCAAAGGCCTATGACCTGCCGGTCCGTATCCTGGTGATCCTTGTGATCGTGGCAGTAGCTTTACTCGGCATGCCTTTTATCGGCTTCCTGTCATTTATGATCGCAGTCATCCTCGCAGTCGTTGCTTATTATTTCATCTTCCCGAAACTAAATGTGGAATATGAGTATATTATCCTCAATCACGATCTGCAGATTGATGCCATCTACAACAAAGCCAAACGTAAACGTCTCCAGAATATAGATATACAGGGAGCTGAGATCATCGCACCAAAGGGATCACCGAGACTGAATTCCTACAAGCCGGATAAAGTATACGATTACAGTTCAGGCAATCCGTCCGGAAAAGCTTATGCTATCATGATGCCCATGGATCAGAAAAATGCATGCATCTACATTGAACCCGATGCGAAGATGATCGATCATATGAAACAGTGGATGGGGATGAAGATGTATCAGGACTAGATTCGAATTTTTCGTACTGGCTTGATATTCCAAACAAAGTCTGAAACACTGCCAAGTAAGCAGCCTGACTCACGTATCCGTAGACAGAGAAAAGGGTTGATACCAGCTCCGGTTACAGGAAATAACTCAAAGTAACAAAGCAGGAAAATGACTAAAAACAAGTGAAAAAATGCGGAACTCGCAAGCTCAAGCAACCGCATTTTTCCACTTAACGTCATCTCCCTGCTTTTAACTTTCCCTAATTTCCTTCCACAGTCGCCGCTCTCAACCCTTTTCTCTGTCTACGGAAGGCACATCAAAACGGCTGCAAACGCATGCTTTTTGACATTTTACCAATTTATCAAACCGATACGAAAAATACTTATATAAACAGGAAGAAATTCGGAGCTTTTCCGACTAAGATTTATATGACATCTGACTGATAAAGTACCAGTTAAACCACGAGGGCGACTTCGAAATAATCTGTCAGAAAAAGTTAAGGGGCTGGGAGCTGATGTTAAGCCGCAAAATGGATTGTTTGAGCCGAAGGTGAGTTGTCCATTTTGCGGCTTTGTTTTTAATCAGATTCCAGGCCCTTTAATTTTTCTCAGATTATGGAGCAGAGCCTGAAGCACATGCTGGTCATCTCAAAAAAGTATTTCAATGCCTCATTTCCGTCCGTTTTCGGACCTTATCCCCATCGGCATTCAATCCGGCAAACATGGATTCATTCCGCTATATATTTGCACGCCGCCAATGCCGCCACTGCCCCGTCAGCTGCCGCTGTGGTGAGCTGTCTTACTTCCTTTGTCCTGCAGTCGCCTGCTGCAAAAATACCGGGATGTGATGTGAAACAGTCCTCAGCCGCGAGGATAAAGCCGCTTCCGTCCAGTTTTACAACATCAGCAAACACTTCGTTCTGCGGGATCTGCCCCACAGCGATGAATACGCCGGATACTTCCAGTTTAAATTCCTTGCCTGTCTTCTTATTGTTCAGGATCAGCCGCTCGACTGAATTTTCTCCGATAATATCTTTTACAGTAGTACTCAGTATAAATTCTACATTTTCTTTATTTTCAAGCCTTTTTACGATACTGTCCTCGCCGCGGAATTCATCTCTGCGGTGGATAAGATATACTTTTCTGCAGTAATTTGAAAGGAATTCCGCATCCTGGAGCGCTGTGCTTCCTCCTCCTACTACAGCCACATCCTTTCCCCTGAAAAACATACCGTCACATGTAGCGCAGTAAGATACCCCTGCCCCGGTCAGCCGTTCCTCATTGGGCACGCCGAGATGTCGGTGGGTCACACCGGTTGCCAGGATAATGCTCCTGCAGGGATATTCTTTTCCTGTAGTTTTGATAACCTTGACGCTGCCCTCATCGCGGATCCCCGTCACCTGCTCCATCACTGTCTCAGCGCCCAGCTTTGTCGCCTGATCCAGAAGGTTCATAGAAAACTCGCTGCCGCTCACACTGGCAATTCCGGGATAATTTTCTACATTCGGTGAAGATGTGATCTGACCGCCGAACGTACTTCCTTCGATAATGATTGTCTGTTTACCCGCGCGCTGCCCGTATATTGCAGCTGTCATTCCGGCGGTTCCGCCGCCGATTATTCCTATATCAAAGATAGTTTCTCTCTTCTCCATATATATCCTTTCCTTTCCGCAGATTCAACGCAGTACTGTCTGCGCAGACTTTTCTCACATATTTCTGGATACATCTGCGCAGGCTTTCATCGCCTCGATAACGGCGCTGCGGAATCCTTTTTCTTCAAGAACTCTGACTGCCTCGATAGTTGTTCCCGCCGGGGAGCATACCATGTCTTTTAGCTCACCGGGATGTTTTCCTGTCTCCAGAACCATCTTTGCACTGCCGTACACTGCCTGGGCTGCAAACTGGTATGCCTGCGGCCGGGGCATCCCCTCCGCGACCGCAGCATCTGCCATTGCCTCGATGAACATAAATACATAAGCCGGTGAACTTCCGCTCACTGCCACAACGGCATCGATCAGATGTTCCGGCACGATCTCTACTTTTCCAAATGAGCTGAGGATCTTAAGCGCATACTCTTTTTCCTCTTCTGTCACATACTGATTTGTGCATGCTGCTGTCATTCCCTCTCCCACGAGAGCAGGTGTGTTCGGCATCGTGCGCACGATCTTTACCGGTTTTCCAAACTGCTCTTCAAGCCACGAAAGCGTCTTGCCCGGAGCGATCGTTATGATAAGCTGGTCCTCGCTTACACAGTCTTTGATCTCAGCGATGGCATCCGCATAATACTGGGGTTTCACGGAGAGGATCAGGACCTCTGATTTCTCAGCTGCCTCACGGTTATTCCCTGTCACATGGATGCCATAGGTATCTTTCACCCTGTCGCGTCCTGCAGGAGATATATCGGCGCCGATGATCTGATCCGGCCGGAAGATCTCATTTTTAATGATGCCGCCCATAATGGCCCCCGCCATGTTTCCTGTTCCGATAAATCCTAATTTTATGCTGCTTTCTTTCATAAATGTATCTTCTCCTTTTTTCATGATATTTATGATAAACAGAGTCTGTGCGGAGTTCTCCATATCAGCGCACGGAAAAGCTCCTCTCATCATCCCTCAGAGGGATCTCTGTCGTATCCATCCATTCAATGGTTATAAAACGGTCATGATTGAGACCCACGAGCAGTTTATTGATCAGCGTTTCCCGTCCCTGTATCTCCATAGTTACGGTTCCGTCCCATTCATTCTGCACCCATCCGGTGAGATCCATGGACAGGGCAAGATATTTTGCCGTGTAGCGGAACCCTACCCCCTGGACCCTTCCATGAAACACGATATGTTTTCTTACTTCTGACATATATATGCACTTCCCTTTTACGTTATAGTTAGTTTGCCGCCTTCTGCTGATTTAATGGGATAAGAATGCGCAGCTCAAACCAATTGTCCCTGAGACCTGTGGTAACGGAACCACCATACTTTTTCACAGTACTCTGTATGCTTTTCATCCCAAATCCATGCAGGTGTTTATCCTTCTTGGTCGTAACAGGCATACCGTTTCTGAATATGATTTTTTCTTCCGTATAGTTTTCCACCCGGATTCTCAGGAAACTCTTCTGCTCCGCCACTGAGAGATGGATCAGCCGTTTTTCTTTCTTGTCCAGTTTCTGTACACTCTCGATCGCATTGTCAAGCACATTTCCAAACAAAGCACTGATATCCATTTCCGCCATAAAATCAAGAAGTGTCCCGTCCGCCACACAGGTCAGGCTGATCCCATGGTTCTGACAGTAGAGACTTTTGCTGGTCAGCACTGCATCCAGGACTTTATTTCCGGTCTTATTCTGAGCCTCATAGGACCGGATATCCTGTTCCATCTCCTCCAGATACCGGCGGGATTTCTGGCTGTTTGCTTCCGCTTTCAGCAAGGTGATCTGATGTTTCAGATCATGGTACTTCCGGTTGACGATCTCAATGCTCTCCTGGGAGAGCTGATAATTCTTATACTGCATTTCCAGGATATTCTGCAGTGTATCTACCTCGAATTTCATCTGCAGCTCTCTTGTCTGGATATGGTATGCATAGAGTACTGCCATTCCGCTCAGATCCACCAGAGTACGGATGGCAAACATCTCTCCTGCAAACGGGCTGCTGAACAATGTATTCTGGTCAAGATAACTCATATTGCTCACGGCAAATACGGCAATCGTAATAACGATCACTGTCATCAGTTCTCTTCTGTTGATCCGGACATTCACCCCGTCCTTACAGAGCCCTCTTTCGATCAGATAAATAACAGTAAAAATTATTCCGTACACTACCACAAGTTCTCCCCACCGCCACATAGAAACATGTTCCGGGAGAAAGCGGTCCTTTGTATAAAAAAATATCTGCCAGCACAGGGATGCGGCAAATTCGCCGCTGATAAACGCCCGGGCACAATAATATCCCGCTTCGGGAAAGGTGAATTCATCGCAGGCATATAAATAGAATAGTATCATTGCAATCGTCACTACCATAGCAGGAAGGAATAACGTCTGCCGTACTCCGTCCGTTATCCACATGTAAGAGACTAACGCCGCACTGAACACCACCTGGACCAGACGCCTCTTCCACCCCGTAAGCCTGTCACGGTTCGTACCTGTAACAATAAAAGCCGCAAGTATATATGCGATAGAATAATAGTACCCGGGCGTGTTGACGATCCCGCTCATTTTCCCACCTCATTCATATAATCATTCAGTGCATCAAGGAACGGCTTTTTCCGCGAACGGCTGACCTGTATGACATCCCCGTTCACCATAACATCACTTCCCTGAAAATTGTCTACATAGTCCAGATTCACAAGGTAACACCGGTTGCACCGGAAAAAGTTTTCATCTTTCAGCGCGTCTTCTGCATCCTTCATCGTTCCCTTTGTAGTGAAATCTCCGTCCACCGTATGGTAGATCAAATCATGATCGCGCACTTCCACATAACAGAGCAGTGATACGTCCACCTTTCGCTTTCCTCCTTTCAGGGAAATGGCGACAAACCGCGCGGCCTTCTTATGTATCCTCAAAAGTGCCCTGTCAATCCTCTGGGAAAATGCAAAGTAGGACAATGGTTTGAGGACATAATCCAGCGCATCCACACGGTACCCCTGGATCGCATACTGGGGCATGTTTGTGATAAAAATTATGATCACTTCGGAGTCCATCCCCCGGATCTTTTCTGCAGCCGACATCCCGTCCATAAATGTCATCTCAATGTCCATGAGGATGATGTCGAAATCTGCTGAATAGTCCGTCACGATATCTTCGCCGTCAGAAAACATGGTAACAGAGATCTTCTGTTTTTTCTCGGTCTCGTACCGTTTCAGATATTCCCTCAACTGTGCGGCATACATTTTATCATCTTCCACAACTGCGATATGATACATGAAAGCTTCTCCCTTCCTCTGTTCCACGATTGCGCTCTGCGCAATCATTATACCATCTTTCCAGGCAATATGAAAAGGAAATTACATGGCGGCAGACATAAAACAACACCCCGGGTCCGGATTATAGAACAATCCGCTCCCAGGGTGTTTTATCAGTTGTTATTCAGTTTATGCTTCTTTTTTGCGAAGTGTAAAGAAAGCAGCAATCATAGCGAATATGGCGGCAACTCCCAGACAGATCATATTGGCGATCGTTCCGGTCGCAGACGACATATTTGCCGGCGTCTGCACTTCCTGAAGCACATCCGCGTTTGAAAAATAGATGAATCCAAGTCCCTCTGCTCTCGCGCTGATCAGATTTACCAGACAGAGCATGAGCAGCACCGGTATCGCGATCCTTAAAAGTCCGGAAATAATTTCCGTCACAAGCGCAGCTGTTCCGGTGAATTTTGGCTGGGCCAGAACGATCACTGCCACCAGCATGATCACGGCGATCACACAGTAGGCAACCAGATTGCCGACAGAAGCATTCTGGAAGTATCCGTCTCCAGAAATGTTTACACCATAGACGATCACGGACACAATTGTCAACACTGCCACGATAATATTAAACCAGATTCCGACAGACTGTTTCTTGATCATAGTTAGTCCTCCTCCTTTTTCTTCTCAGGCTTCACAGTGAGTACGATCCACGCTGCAAGTGTGATCACAGCCAGAGCTCCGCTGATATAGGTTACTGCACTGATCGCATTGTCCCACCATGTCTGTACTCTTTCAGTAGATACGTTCATAACTGCACTGTTTGCGAAGGTGTAAAGCTGATACTTCAGGTTCTCACGGGCCTGGTCAACGAGTGCAGCGTCATTTGCCACTGCATCCTCGGAAATGTATGCCCATGTAGCATCCGTTCCTCCGTCTCCCATATTGATATGGTTATCATTTGTTGCAAAGTCAGCCACCTGTGTAATGCCTGCCATGATCATGGATTCCGGATTGAAGTAGTAATTATTGTTCATCATATCGGTCGAGATCAGGCCTGTGTATGCCCACTCACCACGGAGGATCGTCTGGAGCATCGGTGCATAGTGTGAAGCATTTGTAGCTCCGATACGGTTGAATGCGATCATTACTGCCATGCCGTCTGCATCTTCAAGTCCGCCCTGGAAGCAGCGCAGATCTGTCTCACGGAACTTCTGCTCATTCATGTAAACGGAGATACCTGCACGGTTGTGTTCCTGATCATTGAATCCCATATGTTTCGGTCCGTTCAGGATACCCATGTCAGCGCATCCCTGGAGTACACCGTAACCTATACGGTTTGTCAGCATCGGATCTTCAGAAATATACTCATAGTTACGTCCGTTGTAAGGTGTACGTCTCTGAGTCAGGCCGACACCCCACAGATGGTAGCGCTGCAGCCACAGACCTGAATTTCCTTCCACACGTCCCCAGTCATATGCCAGCTCCGGATTAAAGGATGATCCAAGCAGTGTCTGTGAATGTACGTTGAATCTGTAAGTTTCTCCTGTTTCTTCATCTGTGTATGTAGCTGTGAAACCGCTGACACCCTCGTTCTGTACAACAACCGGGTTGTCTACATTTGTGAGTGTATCTGTCTGGCTTCCGCCATGGATGACAGCTCCGACAGCTTCATCTATAGTGATCTGCGCAACAAGCTCATTCCAGAAATCATCATCAACATTTTCAAGCTGTTCGTACTGGATATTCGTTGTATCGAAACGGAGTCCGTTATCCGTTCCCTCTGTTGCAGCATCTCCGTCCTGGATCGTATAAGTCTCGCCGCGAAGCTCTGCGATCCACTCTTCACTCTTCGGGCTGTCGCTGATATTGATCTCAACTTCGTTGTAGTTGACCGGCCATGTTCCTTCCCAGTCCTGACGTGTGAGGTAAGTTACGGTATCATCCTCTGTCCAGTAATTCAGATCTGCATCATCAGCAATGTTTGTAACCTCTGTGCCATTAGATACGGCAAATGTTGTATTGTCCAGCTCAGCCAGATTCCATGTCTGTACTGCTCCGGAAGCCTCTGCGTCCATGCCGTCAGCCGTCGTATATCCCTGTGCAGCGAGGATATTATTCACTGCCTCATGAGATCCGGCTGCTGCCGTAAAGTAATAGTCACCGTCATCCAGAATATAAGTCTTGGCATTTGTATAATCATAACTTGCCAGATACTTGGTCGGGATCGTGATCGTAACATCTTCGGTCGCCCCTGCAGCTACATCCACTTTTGCGGAATTCAGGAACATTACTGCAGATTTCTCTACATTATTCTCTCTGTCATAGTCTGTATACGGCTGCTGTACATAAAGCTGAGCCAGGAAACGTCCATCCTGATCGCTGTTATTTGTAATTGCAACAACAGCTGTGATATCGCCGTCTTCCGCACAGTCTACATTCACACTTCTAAGTTCCTGAGTATAATCGAGATAGCTCAGACCGTGACCAAAATCGTAAATTACTTCTTCATTGTAATTCCATGCGTCAGACTGTGTAGCACCAGCGCCTGAAGCTGCTCCGGAATCCGGATTTGCAATGGAATCATAATATCTTGTCTCGTAATATTTATACCCTACATAGATGCCCTCGGCCTCTACGATATAAGTTCCTCCATTATATGTAGGAGATGTTCCTCCAAAAGAACCAGCCTCTACGTTTTCAATGGCCGTACCCGGATAACGCGTGTCATCTCCGTCGCTGTTTACGACCTCATAGTCGGCATAATAACCGCCGCCGAAGTTCTGGACTGCCGGGATTGATGCATTATCTGCCACATAAGTATCCGGCAGGGCACCGGTCGCATTGATCTGGCCTGTAAGTACATTGACAACACCTGTTGCCTGATAATCATTCAGGCATCCGATATATGCGATACCATCGACTTCGTGTTCACCGCCTGCCGCGATGTCAGTGAGTACCATCGTGTTTCCTGAGTTGATGAGCACTACAACCTGAGAGCAGGTCTCTTTTGCCGCATCGATCACAGCCAGCTCATCTTCTGAGAGAGCGAGAGGATCTTCCCCGGTCTCTTCTCCCGCATAGTTTACCGCAGATCCCGGTGCATATGTATTACTCTCGCCGGCGCCGCGTGCAAATACGCAGATACCTACTGTATTGTCTTTATCAATCTGAGACTCCCAGTCAGACGGAGCACCAAAGTTCCCGAACTCTGACGGCGGTATCTCATTGATCTGATATGTGGTCATATCGCCGGGCGCAGTCACGTAAATATTGTCGTACGCTGTCTGTATCTCTATTTCACCGGTCCATTGATTCGGGACCTCTTCCGTATGTTCGTTAAGAATGCCAGTCTCATAGAAATCCATCACCGTCTGGTTGATCTCAATCCCGGCATCCTGGAATGCCTGTACCAGATCGACAGCGTCTTCATTCCCCGCTTTCAGGTCTCCGCTTGCATACGGATACGGCGCATAAGCTGCCAGTCCGAACAGTGCAACGCTCTTTCCGGAAAGGGGCAGTACATTGTTGTCATTCTTCATAATGACAGTTCCCTCTTCACCTTCCCGCACCGCAATATCTTTCGCTGCCGCTTTCATGTCCTCAAATGTAGCATAATCGCTGACAAAACGTGCAGACTCCTCATCCGTATTTGTGACATAACTCTGGGTTCCCAGAAAGTCGTCAATTCTTGCACGGTATCCGTCCGCAATGTCTGCGCCCACGATGGACAGCGCCATCACTGATGCAGTAACCGCCGACAGGCCGCGCATAACAGGTGCAAGTTTCTTTGCTCTCATAATGTTTCCTCCTTTTTGTTTTTTGATCTATTTTTTCAGCATTTGATACTGAGAGATCCACCTTTATTTTCCGGCTGCACTGTTTCTCTTTTCTATCTCAGCCTGCTCCTCTTTCAGATTGTCCTCCACGCGGAAGAACAGGAACAGAAGCACTGCGCAGATCACATACGCGATCGTCTCAAACCAGATGTAGCTGACAGAGATGCCGGTCTGTACCAGCGCACTCTGCATATCTGTCCCGACCACCAGATTCTGATCATAGCCGACCATATTCAGGATGGCTGAAAACACAGCGTTCATGACCGGTGACGCCGCCACCATGAGGGAACTGTAGATTGACATGGTCAGTCCGTCCGTACGGAGCCCTGTCTTCCACTCAATGTGGTCGATCACGTCTGCCAGCATGGCTAGGATCATATAGCATGCCGGTGAAGATCCCAGACATTTCAGCGCTACTCCGACTGCCACAGGAACGATATTGCTCCCGCCCATAATGGCGATCACGCCTCCGATGACACCGAGTACAAGAAATGCACTGACAGTCTTTCTCTTGCCGAATTTCTGGCACAGCGGGTTTACAAAGAGCATCGCCACCGCCATAGGGATCGCTCCCATAATGGCAAGGATGGACTGATATGTCCCCCATCCGTCCGGACCCAGAGCAGAATTGTCAAGCACCCACCGACAGAAGTAAGACATAGACCCGTTCTTGATCGCTCCGGAAAACTGGAAGATCATGTAAAACACCATGACGACCCACCACCATTTTTCCGATGCCACGGCTTTGAACTGTGTTCCCATGGACGCAGCCTTTCCCTTTGATGGCTCTTCTTCCGCTCCTGCATTCCCAGCCATGAGTTCTTCCGTAACGCGCTCCCGGCTGAACTTATACTGCAGGAAGATCGTAAGTGCCGTAATGATCCCCACTGCAAGCATTGCCGCAAACCACAGCGCCTGATTTTCCTTCAGGGCAAATGACACGAGGATCGGAAATACCATGGAGCCCGCCCCCATTGCTGCCAGTCCTGCAATATTATTAAATGATGCGAGCTGTCCTCTCTGATCTGAGTTTCTCGTAGATACAGCCACCAGAGTGGAGTTTGCCGTATTGTAGATCGGATATGCCACCGAGTAGAACAGATTGTATGCCACCGCGATCCAGACCATTTTCATCACGCCCTCAAACGGCACAATGAACATCAGAACAGATGCCACCGAAAGAGTAAGCGCCGAGAGAAGTATCCACGGTCTTGCCTTGCCCGCCAGTACTTTCGTCCTCTCGATCAGCTGTCCGACGACCAGATTAGCTATGACGATCAGGATCGTCGAAAAAAGCTGCAGCGTTGTCAAAAATGTCAGGTCCAGCTTCAGGACATCTGTAAAATAGGTGTTCAGGATGCTGGTAAATATACCTGATGAGAGAAGACCGCCGACAGGTCCGATAAAATAGCCCAGCAGCATCTCGGGCGGACGTACATCCTTTCCTTTGATGAGGGAGGATGTCAGCGGTGTGTTCCAGAAGTTTGATTGGTTTTTCTGACTCATAATTCCCCTTTTCCTTTCTATTTCTGATTATACGGGCAGCTCAGGTGCCAGTTTCCGCTGCCATACTCCGAGGTAGTTCCGTCCGGAAGTGTGACTGCACATTTGGTTCCCGCCGGCACCTCTATATCAAGACTAAATATTCCTTCTTCAATCTTCCAGTCGGATACGATCTTTCCATACGGGGAATCCGTGCTTCCTCTTGCAGATGTAATGCCGCCCCCTGCAAGCGGTCTGATGCGGAATGTCCGGTATCCCGGTTCTATCGCCTGGATGCCTGCAATCCTCTCATACAGGAACGCCCCCACCGCACCTGAAGCATAGTGATTGTATGATATCATCATATCTGTGCCGTCATCGCTGATCGGACACTCACCATTTTCATCAAGTCCGTCCCAGCGCTCCCAGATGGTTGTTGCTCCGGACTTCACTTCATAGAGCCATGACGGACATTTGGTATTCATGAGCATTTTAAATGCTGTCTCTTCCTGTCCGTTATCTGCAAGTGCAAATAAGATATAAGGTGTACCGGGAAAACCGGTTCCTATGCAGTAATCTGACCTGCCCGCCAGTTGTGCAAGGTTCTCTGCTGCTTTCTTCTGCGCATCCTCCGGAAACATTTTAAACCACAGCGGAAGTACATAAGCGGTCTGAAATTCCTCTTTCATCTTCCCTTTTCCGTCTGTGAACACAGAGACATAAGCATCCGCCACTTTATCTGAAAGTTTCTTAAAATACTCTGCGTCTTCCTTTTCTCCCAGGATATCCGCCGTCATTGCGGTGATCCGGCTTGTATTGTACAGACTGGCTGTTGCTGTCCATTTGCTCCTCTTCTGCCACTGGGACATCTTCGGGACATCCGGTGCCACCCAGTCGCCGAAATGAAGTACAGATGGTGTATTCCAGATATACCGGTGTTTCCCGACACCAAAGCCGGCCCAGAAGCGGCAGGCTTTTACATATTTCTTCATGACAGGATACATATCTTTTAAGACTTGTATATCTCCCTGAGCCATGTATTGTGCCCATGGCACCAGCACACAGGCGTCGCCCCACCAGTCTACCGCCATAGCAGGCATAGTCGCAGGGAAGCCATATCCCTGGGCGGGGACTGTATTAGGGATCCCACCTGTTGGAAGCTGTTCTGCGCGGACATCGATGAGCCACTTTTTAATAAAACGGCTGATATCAAAATTAAAGCAGGCTGTCGGTGCGAAAACCGCGATATCTCCTGTCCATCCCATACGCTCGTCACGCTGTGGACAATCCGTCGGTATTTCCACGAAATTGGATCTGCTGCTCCAGATGATATTCTTCTGAAGCCGGTTGAGCATCTCGTCAGAGCAGGTAAAGCCGCCAATTTTCTCGATATCCGAGTACAGAGCCAGTGCAGAGACTTCTATATTTTCTTCGCTGATCCCGCTCACACTCGCATACCGGAATCCCATATAGGTAAACCGCGGGCTGTACTCCTGCTGCCCGTCTCTGCACGTATATGCAGCTGTCGCTTTTGCCGTGCGCAGGAACTCTACATTCAGGCTGCCATCTTTGTTCAGGATCTCTGCATGCCTTACTGTGATGACCTGACCTTTCTTTCCCTGTATCTTGAGCTTTATCACTCCGGCAAAATTCTGTCCGAAGTCATAGATCAGTGTACCGTCTGCAAGTTTTGTGCGGGCTACCGGATGCATCTCCTCATGGGCACGCACCGGGCTGCTGTAATCCGCTCTCAGATCCGGTACAAATCTGAGCTTCTCAGGAGCAGCTTTTCTCCACGGGATCTTCTCCACATCCACAGATGCATCGTATGTCTCTCCATCGTAGATATCCGCCATCCGGTACGGACCGTCTTCAGTCACTTCCCACGAATCATCTGTCCCGATCACTTCTTGCATACCGTCTTCATAAGTGATCCGGAGCTCTGCCAGAAATGCCTGCCTGTCTGCATCGTGCCGGTTAACCCTTGTAAATACGAATGAGCCGACTGCCCATCCGCCGGAAACGACCGCGGTCAGCGTATTATCGCCCGAAAGCATATCTGTCACATCATAGACCTGATACTGCATTTCATGTCTATATGATGTAAAACCGGGAGCAAAATACCGGTCTCCTGCTTTTTTCCCGTTGACAATCAGTTCATAGATTCCCAGTGCAGAGGCATAGATTTTTGCTTCTTTTACTTTCCTGATACATTTGAACTTCTTGCGGAACATCATGGGCACCGGAGACACTTTCTTATCTGTAAAACTGTACTCTCCGTCCGTGATCCACTCAGCTTTCCACGGCGTTTCCATCCTGCCGGTCTCAAATACTGTCTCCGCCTGTGCCTTCTCTCCTGTATTGTCCTCGGCTTCGACCCGGACCTGATACTCGGTAAACGGCTGAAGCTTATTTCCTCTGTACGGTATCAGGATCTGTGAATCCGTCTTCACAGACCAGCCGTTGACTGAGATCCTGGCCTGTTTCAATGTCACATTCTTCCGGTCACTCATAAGACGGAACGAAACCTCAGGATCCGGTCTGTCTGTCACACATCCTTCCGCCAGATGCTCCACTGTCAGTCTGCTGATCTTCAGCATTACTTTTTCCTCCCTCTCCTGTTCTCATTCGGCAGTCCCTTTCACTGCCGCTATCATAACACCTCACCTGTTATGTGGATTAAAAAGCACGTGAATGGTCATTCTTTTGACGTGTTTTGTCTATTCCGCTTCAATCTCTGCCAGACCGTTCCGTCTCCCATCAGATACTTCTATGACGACAGGTTTTGCTCCGGCATTTTTTCCGGCTCTCACCACCGCCAGCGCCTCGCCAAAATAAGTATCCGTCCGGTCAGTGCAATATCCGATTCCATTGTACGGGCAGCCGTTCCCCAGCCCGAGGAGTTCGCCGTTCGTTACATTTACTTTCAGGATGCCACGTTCAAGGGGCTTTACCGTTCCCTCTTTATCCGTATACTGAAGCCGGATGAAGCACAGCCCGTCCGGTCTCACTGTCTTCTCCTCCGGTACTGCGCGCAGGATTGTCTCTTCTCCTGCTGTTTCCAGCATATTTCTTGAAATTTCTCTCCCACTTTCATCGAAAGCGACCACTTCCAGTCTGCCCGGCTGGTATTCCACTGTAAACATGGTATCGCACTGGTTCTTCATCTCTCTGCTTCCGATCATTCTCCCGTTGAGGAAAAGATCCACTTTTGCAGCCCGCGCATAGACTTCCACATAAGCTTTGCGCCCCTCGCATCCGGGCCACGTCCAGGACTCCAGCGCGTTGGTCATCTTCCATGCAGACGGAGAATGTTTCTCATCCGTATGGTTCACAGGCCGCACTGCAATGACCGGCTTATCTGTCAGTTCAAAAGCGGTTTTCGTATATCCGGCTTCCGCAAGAGGCTTCCCGGTCAGATCGATCCTTCCGCTCCCCGCTGTGATCCAGCCCGGTCCGTGGGAAAAGTCCGGTGCATAATCGCTGTACTCCCATGAGCCGACTCCTACTTCTCCGAGATAATCCATCCCTGCCCATACAAAATCGCCGATGATCCTGGGGTTCTTTTTCGCCATCTCCCAGAATAAATACGCATCCGAGCAGAAAGTCTCACTTCCGAGGATCAGCCTGTCCGGATATTTTTTCAGATCATGCAGATACCGTTTTATACCGTAGTTGTATCCCGCAATATCCATGTTTGCAAAGGCATCTCTTGTCTTCACATCGCAGCCGTAAAATGTTGCTCCGGTCTTCATGAATCCGCTTCCCAGCATTCCGGCCAGATCGTTAAAGAACTGGCTGCCGACCGCTTTTTCTTTTTTCTTTCCTTTTTGCGCCTTGTTTTTCTCTGCCTTTTCCACTTCTTTCTTCGCCTTTTTATCGCTGTAGACGCCGAAGCCTATGGAACTTAAGAAATTAAAGAAAATATTGATCCCGCAGGTCACAGGACGGGTTTCGTCCAGGTGATGCAGATATTCTGTCATCTTCTTCGTAAGGCGTATCCCTTTTGGCTGCGCAGTCTCGGAGACTTCATTTCCCGTAGAATACATGACCACACAAGGATGGTTGAAATCTTTCCTGACCATATCTTTGAGATCCTGCTTCCACCAGTCACTAAAGTAATTGACATAATCATACTCTGTCTTATGGATGTACCATACATCCACAAACTCATCCATCACGAGCATTCCCAGCCGGTCGCACGCCTCAAGCAGCGCCTTGGAACACGGATTGTGAGCAGAACGGATGGCATTGTATCCGTTTTCTTTGAGGATACGGATCTTCCGCTCCTCGGCCTCCGGATAGCAGCATGCCCCGAGCACGCCGTTATCATGGTGGATACATGCGCCCCGCAGGATGACACGCTCCCCGTTCATAGAGAAACCTTTCTCTGTGTCCCACCCGATCGTGCGGATACCGAATGTGACCTCCTGCTGATCGGTCTCCGCTACGTGTTCTGGTGTATCCGCGGTGAATTCAGCCTGCAGCCGGTACAGATCCGGTGTATCCACAGTCCACAGGCGGGCTTCCGGCACCGTCATCCGTACTGTAACTGTTCCGTCTGTGTGTTCCCTTACTCCCGCCACAATTTCTCTTGCACTGCGCTCTTCGTTTCCATCCTTCCGCGTTTCCTGTCCTTCTTTTCCCGGAATGATCCTGAGATCGAGAGTACCCGGACATGTGGTCCGGATCTCTGCCTCTATCACAGCCGGTGAAGTACTGATGGTTTTTACACGGATACCGTTCTGCAGAATACGGCCTTCCGGCGCTGTATACATCCACACCGGACGATAGATTCCTGCTCCCGAATACCAGCGGCTGTTGGGCTGATCCGCATTATGGGCGATCACACAGATCTGGTTCTTTTCTCCGTATTTCAGATATTTTGATGCATCCACAAAAAAGTCTGAATATCCATACGGGCGGAATACTGCTTTTTCTCCGTTCAGATAGATCTCTGCGTTGTGATATACTCCTTCAAACTCGAAGCCGACATACCTGCCGGCCCATTCCCCGGGGATATCAAATTCTTTTTCATAGATATAATCGTATCCCTCAAACCAACCCGTATTAATACCGCCTGCACTGTCCTGCGTCCGCTTCTCGAATATCATGGCGTCATGGGGAAGCCTTACCTCCTTTCCCGGTCCCTCTTCCTGTACACGTCTGTAAGTCCAGCCTTTATTAAAATCCAGCCTTTTCATAACTCGTCCGCCTGCTCCTTTCTCCTCTTTATCGGAGTTTCTCTCCCTTTTGTCTCCATTCAACTCATGATATCATATCATTTTTACTAGTCCGGCAGCCGCCAAAAACGCAGACCGTCGGAGTAATGCCGTAAACTGATCATGACAGTGCGCAAAATGGCAGATTCCCGGCTCTTGTATAATATTTTTCCTCATGGTATACTTTTAGAAGACATATGTTCTGACTGTAAAGGCTGTGTTCATACAACCTGAGCAATAAGGCGCACATACCGGAAGTAACACAGAGGGGCTATCCTCTTTACTTTTGATACTCTGGCGCCATACGGCGCCTTTTCTTATGCAAGACAGCTTCGCAGCCAGGAATCTAAGGAGGTTTCTATGGAGACAAGAATCGCTCTCATCGGCATCATCCTTGAATCAAGGGAATCTGTCGATGAGCTGAACCATCTGCTGACCGAATACGGGGAATATGTGATCGGCAGAATGGGAATCCCTTACAGGGAGAAAGGGATCCATGTCATCAGCGTGGCGATGGATGCCCCTAATAATATCATCAGTGCTCTCTCCGGCAAACTGGGGATGCTGCCCGGAGTGAGCACGAAAACAATCTATGGGAAAAACATATGACACCGAATGACAGAGAACAGAAAGTAAAGGCGCTGATCGATAAGCTCTGCCTGACACGAAAGCTCAACCGCAGTGAATGGATCACACTCATACGGGAGCGGACACCTGCCGCCTCCGAATATCTCTTTGAACTGGCAAGGGCTGTACGTATCCAACATTACGGGCACAGCATCTATATCCGCGGGCTCATCGAGTTCACCAACTACTGCAGGAACGACTGTTACTACTGCGGTATCCGAAAAAGCAATCCAAATGCCCAGCGATACCGGCTATCCAAAGAAGACATCCTCTCCTGCTGTGAGCAGGGATATGATCTGGGCTTCCGCACATTTGTGCTGCAGGGAGGCGAGGACGGATGGTTTACCAATGAGAGACTCTGCGATATTGTCTCTGATATCCGCACTCAGTTCCCCGACTGTGCCATCACCCTGTCCGTGGGCGAGCGTTCTTATGACAGCTGCAAAAAGCTCTACGACGCCGGCGCCGACCGGTATCTGCTCCGCCATGAGACATATGATGGAAGGCATTACGGCAGACTTCATCCGCCTGCACTCTCTGCCTCACACCGGAAGCAGTGCCTGTGGAATCTGAAAAAAATCGGCTATCAGGTTGGCACCGGATTTATGGTGGGTTCCCCGTACCAGACGCCGGAAAATCTTGCAGATGACATGCTCTTTCTTGCGAAATTAAATCCCCAGATGGTCGGGATCGGTCCCTTTGTCCCCCACCATGACACTCCCTTTGCAGACATGCCCGGGGGCACAGTCGAGCTGACTGTCTATATGCTCGGCCTGATCCGCCTCCTGCTGCCGCGTGTACTGCTTCCCGCCACTACCGCGCTCGGCACTATCGATCCCGAGGGCAGGGAAAAGGGCATTCTGGCAGGAGCAAATGTCGTCATGCCGAATCTCTCGCCCTTACAGGTGAGGGAGAAATATCTGCTCTACGACAATAAGATCTGCACCGGAGACGAAGCCGCCGAAAGCCTGAACCATCTAAAAGAACGGATGGGAAAGATCGGTTACCACATTACAGTGGACCGGGGCGATTCATTGAATATCTAAAATCAAATTTTTGAATCTGAAGAGGAAGTAACGCAAATTTTTACTGAGGAGGAATGTACAATGTATGACGTAAATTCAAAATGCGCAGACGATTTTATCAACCACGAGGAAATCCTCGAAACTCTTGCATATGCAGATGAAAATAAAGAAAATATTGAACTGATCGACTCGATCATCGAGAAGGCAAAAAAAAGAAAAGGGCTCTCCCACCGGGAAGCATCCGTACTTCTTGCCTGTCCCATCGAGGAAAAAAATCAGGAAATCTATAAACTGGCAGAACAGATCAAGAAAGATTTCTACGGAAACCGCATCGTGATGTTTGCACCTCTTTATCTGTCCAACTACTGCATCAACGGCTGTACCTACTGTCCGTACCACGCAAAAAACAAACACATCCCGAGGAAACAGCTCTCTCAGGAGGATATCCGCAGAGAAGTCATCGCACTTCAGGACATGGGACACAAGCGTCTCGCACTGGAAGCCGGTGAGGATCCGGTGAGAAATACGATGGACTACTATCTGAAATCCATTGAGACCATCTACAGCATCAAACACAAAAACGGTGCTATCCGCCGTGTCAATATCAACATCGCGGCAACTACCGTTGACAATTACCGCCTTCTTAAAGAAGCCGGGATCGGGACTTACATCCTCTTCCAGGAGACCTACCACAAAGAGAGTTATCTGGAGCTCCATCCGACAGGTCCGAAGCATGATTACAATTACCACACAGAGGCTATGGACCGCGCTATGGAAGGCGGCATTGACGACGTGGGATTAGGCGTCCTTTTCGGGCTGGACAAATACCGCTATGAATTCGCAGGTCTTCTGATGCACGCGGAACATCTGGAAGCTGCCTTCGGCGTAGGCCCGCACACGATCAGTGTGCCGAGACTGAAACACGCGGACGACATCAATCCGGATGATTTTGACAACGGCATCGATGACGACACATTCGCAAAAATCGTTGCCTGCATCCGTATCGCTGTTCCGTATACCGGCATGATCATCTCTACAAGAGAGAACCAGAA
>MHCFR00700__coassemble_802_pt1 | contig 19706 bp, 20 predicted proteins | sample MHCFR00700__metabat2_low_PE_034 | metagenome-assembled genome bin MHCFR00700 | reverse complement strand
CCGCTCCCATATTGCACTCTATATAAAGTGTTCTCATATCCTAATTCTCCTTTATCCCTTCTATCTGATTGATCATACTTGCCAGATATCCCGCTCCGAATCCATTGTCTATATTGACAACGCTGCACCCGGACGCGCAGGAATTGAGCATGGACAAGAGAGCCGACAGCCCTCCGAAGCTTGCGCCGTATCCAACGCTTGTGGGTACCGCGATCACCGGACAGTCCACCAGCCCTCCGATCACCGAGGCAAGTGCTCCTTCCATTCCTGCCACTGCCACTACGCAGCGGGCGCTCATAAGCGGATCAAGATTGGAGAGCAGGCGGTGAAGCCCGGCTACTCCCACGTCATAGAGGCGGGTAACTTTATTTCCCATTGTCTCAGCTGTCAGGGCAGCTTCTTCCGCAACCGGTATGTCGCTCGTCCCGCCTGTCGCCACCACAATACTGCCGCGATGCGCCTGTTCCCCGGGATACGCGACAGCGAGCTTCGGAAGAGGATAATACTCTGCCGGAACCGTCTCACACAGGATATCGGCAGCCTCCTGGCCGATCCGCGTGACAAGTATATTCCTGCATCCCCGCTCTCCCATGGCAGTGACGATTCCTTTAATCTGTTCCGGCGTCTTTCCGGCGCCGTAGATCACCTCGGATGCTCCCTGGCGGATGCTCCGGTGATAATCGATCTTGGCGTAATCCAGATCCTCAAAAGGTTCCTCTTTTAAATTCAGAAGTGCATCTTCCGGTGAAGTCGTACCGTCTGCCACACTCCGCAGTAATTGAAGAATATCGTGTTTATTATCCATACTGAACGCTCCTTATCTAGTCCTTATCTGATTTCCTAATCCGACGGGTTCCTTTCCTCCAGATCGAGGAGTACCGCTGAAAAAAGCCGTCCCAGTTTTTCATAGATCTGTTTTCTCTTCTCCATCACAAACTGCATCTGGTCTCCCGTAACCTGAATCCGTGCCACACCCCCGTACAGACGCACACGAAAATCCCGAAATCCCAATGCAGACATCGCGTTTTCCGCCTGTTCCACCCGGTCGAGATCCGCCGCTGTAATTGGGGTTCCCGCAGGAATGCGCGTTGCCAGACAGGCATATGCGGGTTTATCCCATGTAAAAAGACCTGCTTCTTTCGATTGTTCTCTCACCTGCTCTTTCGCGATGCCGCATTCCCGGAGAGGCGAGCGGACTTCCAGTTCTCTCAGTGCCCTCATGCCCGGACGGTCTCCCGCATCATCCGAAGCATTCGTTCCATCCAGAAGGACAGAATAACCATCGTCCTTTGCCGCTTCCCGCAGGCGTGTAAAAATCGCACGTTTACAGTAATAGCACCGCTCCGGTCCATTTTTCTCAGCCTCAGGAAGAGAAAGGATGTCCATGTCCACTACGGTCATAGGAATATCCAGTTCTTCTGCCAGATGCCGTGCGTCTTCAAGTTCGAAAGCAGGCTGAAAAGCAGTCTTTACATAGTAGGCATGCACATCACAGCCGTATTCTTTTGCGGCCCAGAGCACAAACGCCGAGTCTGTCCCTCCGGAAAATGCCGCCGCCGCTTTTGGCACCTGTTCAAAAAATTCTTTTAATGTCATATCTTCACCCTCGTTCTTCAAAAACAAAAGGAAAGTACCCGCCTTCTTCCGAAAGCAGATACCTTCCTGATATCTCATACATACATAAATAAATATCTGATGACATAAAACGTCTGCACAAACACTAATGCTCCTCAGCCCGATCGCAGCGGCTTCTGCCGCATCCGCCGGCTTCCTGCCGTTACGGTCTTCGTTGATCTATCTGATCTCCTGAGTAAAACGCGCCAGTGCTTCTATTGCATTTTGTACATTTTTTCCCATGGACGCGTCAGAGACGCCCACGACAATATTATCACAGAGATTCACCGGAATCAAGATTCTCTTTGCGCTGCTCTGTCCCACCGCCACAGCCATACGCGGAGTGATCTCTCCCAGCATAGAGTCCGCGATCACGATTCCCACCGGTCCCATGATCACATCAGACCGGACTGAAGCAACAACCACGGAATTCTCCCCGGTGGCAGCCTGATCCGCCCCCGCCTTAAGCATAGCGTTTGTAGCCGCACTGTTCGTTCCCACAGCCAGCACCTCAATATCCGGATTGTACTCCTTTACAGCGCTCACAAGCTGACGCCCGAGTCCTCCGCCCTGTCCGTCAATGACCAAGACCTTCATCGCATCATCTCCCATGTCCTTCTATCGCTGAGCAGCTCCATCCTGCTGCTCCTTTTTGGTAATCTGTCTTGTATTCTTCTCTACCAGTTTTCTCGATACCATGATCTGATGGCCGCATCCCATGCATTTCAGCCGGAAATCCGCTCCTGTCCGCAGGACTTCCCACTCGCTGCTCCCGCAGGGATGGGGCTTTTTCATCTTAATGATATCGCCTACATCAAATCTGTCTGCCATATTTCTTTCCTTTCCACGACCGCTAATCAACCGCAGTCAGCACTCCCTGAAGCAGAAAACGTTCATCCCGCTGGTCACCGGTACAAGTAGAGAGGCTTACAATCTGTGACTGCGCATTTACCTCCACATCCACCTGATAGTTAGAGGATTCCCTGCAGAGTTCTATGTACTGCTCAAACTCTTCATCTGATGCGAATTCAATATCATAGTTATCCGCCGACGCATTTACAACGCCCGCAGAGAATACTGTATAAGTCCTCACACTTCCGTCCGGTGTGTAAATGTAGAAGTTCGGGTGTTCCTGGCAGAACTCTTCATCCTCATACAGATGCAATCTGGAGAACATATCCGGGCTTACATTGAGGTGATGCCCGTAGATGATCGTATTTCTGTCCGAAAAATCACTGCTGTTCCTCATATCCATGAAGATTGCACCCAGTTTATTGTCGTTCTCCGCAAATGTCTTTGTGAGATACTCATTATTGTCCGCACTCTTTACCACCGGATAGTTTATGATCGACGGCTCCTCAAACCTGATCCATGCGATCGTATCGGGATTGATCTCCAGGAGTGCATCAAAATCGACAGAAAATCCGGTGCCGTCTCCGTCTGCCGTAACAGCCAGATCCTGAATTTCTTCATACTCCTGTCCCCCGGTATGATACGGGATCAGCATCATTACAAGCTGATAGAGCGAAAATACAAAAACACAGACCGCCACGATAAGGATCGTACCGGAAAGGATATCGAACGTCGCCCGTTTCTGTTTCTTCTTTTTTCTGCTGCTGGCAGCGGTATGGGAATCTGAGGTCTTTTTCCTCCTGATGTTATCCCCGGCTGCTGCCTGCTGTACTTTATCCGTTTCTCTCCGGCGCCCGCTCCGTCTGCTGTGCCTGCGGCGTCTGCGTCTCTCGGCACCGGATTTTCTCTCTTCGCCTGTTCCCATTGCCATAAACCCTTTCTATGTCCTTTTTATCTTGATCAGAAACCGAGGTTCTCATCTACAAGAATAATCTTAAAACGCTTCGGGATCCTGCTGAATCTTGTAACCATGATCTGGCAGCAGATACAGTCAGGACTCTTGCAGTCAAAGCAGCTTCCGTTTTTCACACACGGGGTATCGATACCGAATCTCTGCGTGTTGATCGGCGCCGCCTCATTTCTCGCCCTGTGCATGGCGTCCTCTTCCGTCTTAACGATCTTATTCATTCCAACAATAAGGAGAACATTCTTCGGACCAAATGCATAAGCTGCCACACGGTTTGCATTCCCGTCGATGTTTACAAATACACCGTCCTCGCTCATGGCATTGACACTCCCGAGGAACCAGTCACATGTAAAAGCTTTCAGTGCGATTTCCTGCTTCTCCTCCGGTGACGTTGCCTTATCCCGGTCGTAGAACACATAATTTCCTGCATTGATAGCGTCGATCAGACCTGCCTCGCGCACAGACGCCGAACCGCCCATATTGATCGTGCTTCCTTCCGGGATCAGCTCAAGAGCTTTCTTAACAGCCTCTTCCTTATTAGGCACGTAGTAAGCCTCCATATTTCTTGACTCCAATGCCTTTACGACACGTTTCCCGAGAGCCTCATTTCTCATCTGCCTTACATCCATCCCAATGACCTCACTTTCATAAATCAAACGCCACAGTTATAGTAATTATATCATATGTCATATCTAAATTGCAAAAAACTGTTCTGCCTCTTCCATCTGCCTTACAACATTCTCATGCCGCTCTTCAAAGAGCAGTCCCTTATTATGCCGGTAATACAGATCATTTCCATTTTCATTAATGAACCATACACTGTAATAGTTCGCGTTGAGCTCCGTGACAAAGGCCACCATCTCCTGACTCTCCCCGAATGCGTCCTCCAGAAACCGGAATGCATTATCAAGCGCAGCAGATGTGTCTTCCGTCATCCGGTCAAGCCCTTCTCTCTCCTGACCGAACATCTCCCTGACTTCATCCAGTGCACCGTCTCCGACAAAGATCTCTCCTTTTATCTCCAGCGCGAACCTGTTCAATGTCTCGATCACACGGCTCAGGATTTGCTCCTGTTCACGGGTGAGCTGTTCTGCTCTTCGCTGCTCCTCCAGGTCTTTTTCCGCCATGGCACGCACATCGTCCAGCATCATGATCGCCTGATCATCGCGATAATAGATCAGATATTCGTACAATTTTGCCACGTAAGCATCCTGAAGGAAACATTCCCGGAACATATTTCCAAGCCTGCTGTTTAACAGGCTGACGATACTCAGATGCTCGTCAAATGCTGCCGCCTGTATCTTCCGAAGAATCACCGGATCCCATTTTCCTTCCAGGATCTCCCCGATATTATAATCTGTTTTGTATTTATAATAGAGCTCCAGATAATTTGCAAAATCCTTCGCTATCGTCCGGTGCTGGATATACTGGAAGATCACTTCCCTGTCCGCCGTCTTGCCGAGCATCTCATAGACCTGGAGCATCCTCGAGAGGTCTTCCCAGCCTCTTGCCGTGGCAAACCGCTTCCCGTCCACTGTATTTTCAATACGGCAGAAATTCTCTCTGCGCACATCCAGATAAGATATCACGGCCTGGTGGATTCCCTGACGGTAGGCATATTCTTTCCATACCGGGAAATCTGCCTCCACATCAATCTTCTTCAACCGGTCCAGCGTAACAACGTCAAACTCACGGACAGATTTGTTGTACTCGGGCGGATTGCCTGCTGCCACGATGATCCAGCCATCCGGAAGTTTATGAGTGCCGAACGTCTTTCCCTGAAGGAACTGGAGCATGGCAGGCGCCAGCGTCTCCGAGACGCAGTTGATCTCATCGAGGAAGAGAATCCCCTCCTGATTTCCGGTCTGTTCAATCTTATCATAGACAGATGCTATGATCTCGCTCATCGTATATTCGGTCACAGAATATGTCCTGCCGCCGTATTCTTTCTCCCGGATAAACGGCAGTCCCACTGCACTCTGTCTTGTGTGATGAGTGATCGTGTAAGAAACAAGTCCGATCCTCATCTCTTTCGCGATCTGCTCCATGACCTGGGTCTTTCCGATCCCCGGCGGTCCCATCAAAAGGATCGGCCTCTGCCTGATCGCCGGAATCTGGTACTCCCCGAAGGCGTCCTTTAAAAGATATGCTTCTACAGCGTCTTTAATCTCCTGTTTTGCTCGTTTAATGTCCAAAATGCTCCTCCTTATAGTAACAGTCCGGCCCGCACCATTCGTAAAACCGCACTACGCGCTTACTATGGCCGAACTGTTATTCCGTATCTTCTTCGCTTAAAATAAGTTTGATCGCCCACGGCGGCACATCCACGTCCCGGTAATCCTCTTCCAGAAACACAAACGCGGTCCGCCACGCCGGCATTTTCTCCGGATAGATTCCGTATCCGTCCGTAAAATAAATCATGCCTTTCAGATCCATAAACTCTCTGTTCTGCCGCAGTTCTTCCACATATTCAAAAGCCGGCCGGAAGTCGGTGCCTCCCTCGCCGTATAATTGAAAATGTTCCATGTAATCCTCAAGCTCTTCCCCAGAGGTGATCTTCACATCCTGATGCACTTTCTCGTCACACTGTATAATATGGACGTTTACTTTTTGGAAGAAACTTTCATTTTCCGTCAGAACACTGTATGTCTCTTCCAAAAACTTCCGGATCAGCTCGCCGGAACAGGACATGGAAGTGTCGATCACAACAGCAAATTCTTCAATCCGGTGCTCTTCCCTTGTCTCCAGCGGTTCGATCAGCGGCATATTTCCATACAGTGACATACCGTAACTGTAAAAGCCATAGTCAAACGTATCAGAGTCGGCTTTTAACTCTTCCCGGAATACAGAAAATTTCCTCAAAAATTCTCTGTAGTCATGGCGTTCCCTGTTCTCCACACGAAGCCCGCCCAGAAAATCACCGTTTTTGTCCGCCGCCTCTTTGGAAAATGTCTCCAGATCTGTCTCTATCTTTTCATCAATGTCTTTCCATTTCCGCTGCATCTGCTGATCCGGCGGACGTTTCTGACTGTCTTTTTCCCAATACCTGTGGTCGTCCACGCGGAACTCTTCTTCCAGCATGTTGAGCCCTTTATCTGTCAGCTTCCATTCGGCCAGCAGACTGCATACTCTCTCCGCGTTAAGCACATGCCCGGAGAGTTCCAGCTTCCGGTAAGTCTCCCGCCGGAGCAGGCTTCTGGAAAACCGGACCGGCCGCAGGTCGCAGCCGTCGATGATGTGCTCCGCTGCAATGTCGCAGCTCAGATTCCAGAGTCTATTTCCGCTCCCCGGGCCGTTCCCTTGGCTGTTCTCCGTGCTGCCATATCCAGAGTCGCTGACACCGCCTTTCTTCCAGACATGTCGGAAGATGCAGTGCAGGACCATATGGAGATATCCCCTGTTTACAAGAATACGATTTTCCCGATACAGTCCGCCCAGCTCACGGGGATGAAAATACATATGATATCCGTCTGTCCCGAAAGGGCTCACATCCGCGTCCATCGTATAGACAAAACTGCTCAGCGCCACATCCAGAAACCGCATGGAAAAATACAGCTCATCCCGGCAGATTCCCAGGATCTCCCTGCCGATCTGTCCCAGCCGCCGTGCCGCCTCTTCAGGCGTTCTTTCTTCTATTTCATCTGCTATCTTACGCAATGTTCTTTCTGCCATTTTATCTGCTGCCTCTCCGATGCCTCACAGTTCATATTTTTTCTTTTTCTCCGGGAACAGACGATGCTTTTCGTTCATAAGAAAAGTCAGGATTTCCCGTTTTCCTTTCGTGGCCACATATTCCACCGCCCCGCTCAGAGTCTCCGCCGTCCAGAAACTCCTTGCGGCAAATTCCTTCAACGCCGCTATATCTTCCGTATCTGTCAAATACTCCGCTGTCTGCATCGCATGCTCTCTGATATAATCTTCGTATGCCGCCCGGGACTCTTCCGTCAGTCCGGCCGGATACATCAGTCTTGAAAATACAAGATCCGTGATCACATCCGTTTTGTCCTGCGCCCGTGCCGAATAAAACAGACTGTCATACTTTCTGAAATCGATCTCTTTATTGTAAAAACACTGCCTGTAATTATTCCCTGACCCGTGATGCTGCGTAAAGAGAATCCGGGCCGGCGTATTTTCCACGGCTTCCTCATAGTGTTCGGGAAATACAAGCCGGGCTGAGATTTTCTCCTGTCCCCCGGCTTCGCCGTCTCCATATTTGCCGTCTCCATATTTGCCGTCTCCATAAAAAGTCACATCGATCCGCTGCCACAGATCTCCCAGAATATCCGGCACGCAGGAACGGTTTCCATCCAGGAGACGCACCCGCAGAACAGACAGACTCCGACACCCGGTAAACGCACCGCTCCCGATATTTTGCAGCCGATCCGAAAAGCACAGTTCTCTGAGGTTCCTGCAGCCATAAAAAATATAGCGTCCCAGCTCTTCCATCGTATCCGGCAGCGTTACCTTCTCGACTGCATCTCCTGCCAGAAGCTGTTCCGTGTCACAGAACATACCGTCTCCCTCTGTCGAAAAGACAAGGACGTCCTCATCCTCATGATCCTTTCTCGCAGAAAAAGCGTATGGAGCCATACGCTTTACCTGTCTGCCATCGATCACTTCCGGGACGACGATCTCCGGATCCGTTCCAAAACACCGCACGATCTCGATCTCATCATTTATGATCCTGTAATGAACTTTCATAATATTCCTCTCCCGTGTCAAGGCAGAGGCAGCCAAGCCTCCCGCCCATGTCCCCGAATGCAGCTCCGCAGTCTACATCAATGAGGCGCCCGTCCGGGCTGTGCCAGATAGCGGCAGGTTCTTTCGGGTATCCCCTGATAATAAAAGTCGGGACATGACCCACAATCGAGACATATCCCGGTATCCCTCTCTGCCTGTCGATCAGCGACGTGTCCCATATGAGACGTTCCTTCCGCTTCCACACACGCAGTATCTCTTCTGTGGAGGCATGCGCCATAAGATAACAGTTTCCATTCATCTTTAACTTTCTGTACAGCGGAAGCTTTTTCATGAACTCTACGTATTCCGGAATCTTTTCCCGTGTCGCTTCACAGTCCGTCAGCACGTCATACGTATTATAGTAATATCTCTGATGTACTTTATCCTCCACATTGTCATACCATTCCGCAAAGCCGTCCTCATGGTTTCCTCTTAAGGCGGTCACATTCTTATGGGACATAACAAAATCCAGAATCCCGGCAGGATCCGGCCCTCTGTCGATCATATCTCCAAGGATATACAAAGTATCCTCATCGCTGAATCTGATCTGCTCCAGCATTCGTTTGAAAAGATTCGCCATTCCGTGAATATCGGACATCACATAAGTCCGTCCCATAGCTCCACCGCCTTTTCCAAAATCGTAACAGTTTGACCATCAGGTGTGACGTTTGATCGTTTCTTTCAGAATATATTTCTTATCATTATACCGTTCTACGATATAATCATTCGCTTTCTGCTCCATTTCATCCGGCAGCGGCTCCAGCACTGCGTCTTCGCCGTATTTTCGCTTCAGCGCGCGTTCCAGAAGATAATCGCACACGTGGGGATTCTTCGGCAGGAGCGGTCCGTGCAGATAAGTGGCGATTACATTTTTATATACAACGCCCTCATATCCGGACTTTCCGGTATTTCCAAAACCGTAGGTCACTTTCCCGAAAGGAGTGTGATCTCCGATCTCCGTACGCCCTCCGTGATTTTCAAATCCCACTACCGGGCGGTCGAACAGCGGACTGTCCAGCACAATATCACGGATGAGACGCTCCGGCTCCCAGTCCGTTGTAATATTCAGCACGCCCAGTCCTTCTATAGTCTTCTTGTCTGTTTTATAGTACTTTCCAAGGAGTTGGTATCCGCCGCACACTGCCAGCACGACACCGCCGTCTTCTACATAATTTTTGAAATCGTCTTTGATATTCTGCAGGAATCCGCAGACCAGTTCCTGCTCCCTGTCAGAGCCGCCCCCGAGCAGAACGATGTCGAGCTTCGTAAAGTCAATCTCATCTCCCGACAGAAACGGGATCACTTCTGCCTCAATCCCACGCCATTCAAGCCGCTTGCGGAAGCACTGGATATTTCCTCTGTCGCCGTACAGGTTCAGAAGATCCGGGTATAAATGTCCGATGGTCAGTTTCATCACTCTGCCGTGCCTCCTTTCTCCAGTTCTGTGAGCATATGGTTGGTCCGGTACAGGCCGGAATAATTCACGATCACGTACAGGTTCTTCGTGCCGTTCTTCGCACAGTCTGCCACGACCGCTTTCAGATCCGTCGTCGTCTCACAGGGGATATCCTCGTATTTCAGCCGCAGCCCCATATCATACCGGCGTGTTCCCGCCGTGATGATCCTGCTTGCATTGCTGTCTGCAAGGTACTGAAAATCCACGTCCCACAGCCAGGAGATATCTCTGCCGTCCTGAGCCGTGTCGTTAATCTGGATGATAATATCCTTCGGCTTCTCATCTTTGAGCACGAGAGAAATCTTCTGCTGGAACCCGATCGGATTCTTCGCCAGATGAAGCTGTACCCTTGCCCCGTCGATATTGAAAATACTCTCTCTGTTATTGCCGTAGTCGAAAGCCTCGATCATCTCTTTGAATCCAACGTATCCTGCCCCCATCGTCTTCAGCGCCGTATAGGCCGAAAGTGTATTGTAGATATTGTATGGCGTGCGCGCTGTAGAATCAATGCGACTTCCGTCCAGATCAAAAGAATATACTTCATCTTTCAATTCGATATTCTGAGCCGTGTAATCCGGTTCCGGCCGCTCCCAGCCGCAGTTCGGGCAGTGATAGATTCCAAGCTGTCCGTAATGGAAGAAATCATATTCCAGCTTCTTTCCGCATTTACGGCAGAAGATACTCTCCCGTATCTCGGAGCGGGAAATATCATCAAAAATCTGTTCGCTGATCCCGCATGTTACAAACTTATTCCCGCTCTCTTCCGCAAGAGAATATGACAGAATATCATCGCAGTTAATGATCAGTGTCGTATCCGGAACACTCTTTACTGCGGTCAGCAGTTTATTATAGGTAATATCCACTTCACCGAAGCGATCCAGCTGATCCCTGGAAATATTTGTGAGCAGCGCACAGTCAGGCTTCAACTTCGGAAGCACACCTACTGAAGAGATTTCATCTACCTCGATGCATGCAAAATCCGCATCCAGCATTCCCTTTCTGTCTGTGGCGAGGACAAACGCCGAAATAATACCGTTGAGCATATTTGCCCCGGTCCGGTTGATGATCACTTTCCTGCCCTCAGACTCCAGCGCTCTGCATAGGATCGCATTGGTCGTCGTCTTCCCGTTTGTTCCCATGGTGACGATGATCTTACCTCTGACCTGCTCCGCCATAGCGCTTAAAATATTGGGATCGATCCGGCGTGCTACATATCCCGGAAGGGTAACCCCGCTTCCTCTTTTCATCTTTTTGATCAGAATGCTCGTCAGTTTCGCGGCTCTGATCGCTAATTTACTTCTTAATCTCATTGTTCATACCAACTCTTTATCTATTTTTCTAACAGTTCTGCCATCGGGAATGAGTAGGCTGATTTATGCTTGCATAAGGATCAGTCTGCTCTGTTCCCGATGAGCAGAGCGCCCGTTAATGAGTAAAACAGTGGCGGAAGCCACAATAAGCACGAAGTGCGGTTTTACGAATGGCGCGGCTGAACTGTTATACCGCTAGTTCAGCCATCGGGAATGAGTAGGCTGATTTATGCCTGCATAAGGATCAGTCTGCTCCGTTCCCGATGAGCAGAGCGCCCGTTAATGAGTAAAACAGTGGCGGAAGCCACAATAAGCACGAAGTGCGGTTTTACGAATGGCGCGGCTGAACTGTTATACCCGCCAGTTCAGCCATCGGGAACGAGCGAGCTAAACTGTTACAGTTCTTCCTATGGGGGATATTATACGTGATATCCCTCATGATGGCAAGGGCCGCATTCCCCGGCCGCTCATATCTCTGGTAACAGTTCTGCCATCTGATATCACTCATTTTCCGTCCTCTGGTGCTTCAGCAGTTCGTCTATCGCATACGCCACGCCGAACTCTGTATTGGACTTCGTAATATACTTTGCCGCGCTCTTTACCTCGGGATCGGCATTTGCCATGGCCACCGTTGCTCCGAAATTCATCTCTATCATAGAGAGATCATTCAGGCTGTCGCCCAGCACCATCACTTCATCCATCGTATACCCCAAAGATTCAATATACTCTTTGAGTACCGGCCCTTTCTGCGCTTTGACGTCCGTTATTTCCAGATTCGTTGGGAAAGAGGACGCCACCGCAATATCCTTATTTTTCTCCAAACGCAACTTCAGCTCGTCCAGCATTTCTTTGTCCTCGGAATAAAGGAATAATTTATAAACCGGGACTTTCGCAGCTTCCAGTTCATCCATATCAGCAACCGTTTTCGTAGATTTTATAATGCGCTGATACGTCTCTGTCCTAACCAGTTCTTCACGCGGCAGATTTGAAAAGAAGAGATGCATCTGAAGCATCAGACTCTCTTCTATCTCCTCCGGAGTTCCGATCTTATAGTCATTCCCGTCTGTACAGAATGTCACAGACAAGGGGTAATTTTTTACCTCTTTATAGATTTCCCGGCACAGTTCCATACTGATCGGATTTACCGCAACGACCTGTTGCTGCGGATTTCTCACCTCCGCTCCACTGCCTACGATATAATCGCATACAAGCCCTGAATCTTTCAGCTCAGCCATCGCTCCCGGAAAATTTCTTCCTGTTGCTATCATAAAACGGATTCCGGCATCACACGCTCTGTTCACCGCCGCCAGCGTCTCCGTCGCCGGCTTGTGATCGTCTCCCAGAAGTGTGCCGTCCATATCACTCGCTATCACCTTGATCATGATGTCTCTCCTTTGTTGTGTTTATATTTCATACTGAACCATAAGCTTTTCGCACAGTGCAGGATCTTCCTGTATCTGTTCAAGAAGATCATACTTCTTTTCCCGGACTAAGATACGGTTTAATTCGAGGAGGCGCTCCTGATCCCGGATCGTCTCCTGCTGCCGGCGCATCTGGCTGTCCTGCTCTTCAATCTTCCCCTGCTGCTGACGCATCTTACCTTCCTGCTCCTCAATTTGCCCCTGCTGCTGACGCATCCTGTTTTCCTGTTCCTCGATTTGCCCCTGCTGCTGACGCATCCTGTTTTCCTGTTCCTCGATTCTCTTCTTTCCAGCACGCAGTTTTTTCTCCTGCTCCTTTATCCGTTTTTCCTGCTGTTCTAATTCTTTCCGGACGAGTCTTTCATATTGTTTCTCTGTACATGATAATACCATATTCATAATCGCCGCCCTTTCTTTGATCAGTATGTCCCGCAGTACTCCCTTTTCGATACAGGTATCGATCGCATCATCTACCGCCTGTCTTTGATTGCCTCCTTCTGCCAGCGCTTTGCGCACCTCTGCAACAAACGCGGAGTACTCCTCAAGCCGCCTGCATTTCTCCATCAATTCATAATTATGCCCGTAATTGATATTCAGCATTGTTGCACAGCACTCCAGACATGATTCTCCTGACTCCCCCGTTTCTGTGAACGCATCTGTCAGTCTGAGAAGCTTCTGATCCGGCTCATCTTTCGATCCGTTATAAAATACGATAAATTTAGGGCTGGGCAGATGTTTTAACACCGGACTGAACACATTGATCTCACAGTCGTCGATGTAATTCTGGTACAGCCTTGCGAGATACATCAGCCCTCTTATTGGCATATTCGGATTGTAAGAGCTCTGATGTTCGTACAGATTCATCGTACCGCCAAGCAGAAAAGAAACGTCATTTTTTATCGAGATATAAATCACATCTTCCAATGTTGTGACGGTCAGTTCTTCTTCATCTGTATACTGCGTGCCATTCAGAGCATTGTAGAGATCCAGCAGATCTTTTCTGTCCGAAAATATCTTTCGGAACAGGGAATCTTTATACTTGCGGTTAACTCTGTGTTCATACTGATTCTTCGCATTTCTCTTTTTCAGTTTTCTAATGTTCATTTTTCCTCCTTATTATAAATTCTTTCGTGTGTTCCTGCAACCACTGATATCCCTGCTGAAAACCGGCTGAATAAGCCTCCTGAAAAAAATAGAATCCCTCAATTCCATCACGCCTGCAAAAGATCCTGCCCGGAGCGGGCACTGCAGGTAAGTAATCCTATTATATAAAGGTGCAGAAAATGATACAAGATGTAATACTGCACAAAATAATACAGGGAATTATGGTATAATTACGTCAAGCGCAATCCGAAGCTGCACGATCGCTTCGCCCTGCTGCGCAGGGATACTGCCGATAATCCAGATCAGAGGTAAGAACTATGCTTGATTTTTTAAGAGAAGAACATGTTGATGAACATATCATAAAGGGGATCGAAGACTTCCGGCGGGAGCATCCGTCACCGGAGGGAGCCTTAAGCGCCCGCCCGCGTTATGTATATTATGGAAAAGAAGTGTGGGAGCAGGCAGCCGAGGCGCTGCTCTGCGGGGAGAATCTTCTGCTGGCAGGTTCCAAGGCGACAGGCAAGAATGTGCTCGCCGAGAATCTGGCCGCCCTCTTCGGCCGTCCCTCTTACAATGTATCGTTCCATATCAATATGGACGCGTCTTATATGATCGGAACCGATACGTTCCGGGACGGACAGGTCGTATTCCGCCCCGGCCCAATCTGTCAGTGCGCAGTTCAGGGCGGTTTCTGCATATTGGACGAGATCAATATGGCGCGCAACGAAGCACTGGCGGTCCTTCACTCGGTCCTCGACTTCCGCCGTGTGATCAATGTGCCCGGTTACGACACCATTCAGGTACATGATGCAGCCCGCTTTATCGCGACTATGAATTACGGTTATGCCGGCACGCGCGAATTAAATGAAGCTCTTGCCTCCCGGTTTATGGTGATCCATATGCCGGAGATCACACAGGAAAATCTGGAGAAACTGCTCCGGCGCGAATTCCCAGATATGAATAAGCAGTTCACCGGACAATTCTCCGGACTGTTTGCTGACATCGATAAGAAATGCCGGAATGGAGAGCTGACGCCGAAAGTCCTTGATCTGCGGGGGCTGCTGGACGCCATCCGCCTGATCCGTGCCGGGCTGCCGCCGCGTTCGGCGCTCGACATGGGAATCACCAATAAAACATTTGACGACTACGAACAGTCCCTCGTCCGCGATATCATTTCCTCAAGGATATCCCCGAAGGCGGACCGGAATTCTATATTTCACTGATATTGTTAAGGAGCCAGAAACAGGATGAGCAGCACAGATTACGGCATTCCCGCACAGAGGCGGGCTTTAAACATCATATGGACAGCAGCCGGTGAATATGGATTTGAGCCCGCATTTATGGCATTTACCCAGGACGGGCAGCCGGATCTCTACATGGATTCCATCATAGGGTACGTTCGGAAATGGTATGATAGTGGAGCCATGCAGGAACTCTTTAACACGATCGGCTCTTCACTGATGAGGGAGACCTTTGACGGCATCCTCTGGATCGGTCTGGAGAACTGCGCCTTCGAGCGTGAGGTTAAGGAACGCCCTGTCCTCTCCGAACTGCGCCATTCCTGCGCCGAGTCATTCTTTGAACAGCAGTTTACCAAGTCACGCCAGCAGTGGATGGCACAGAACAGTCTTGTCTACGCCCTCCAGTCTGCAAGGTGGAATACAGTCCTCGGGAAGGAGCCCGGTCTTGTAAATCCGTGGGAGAAAAAGCTTTTCCAGGAACTGGCATTCAGCGGAGACTGGGACGCCCGTCAGATTGCGGGCCATGCCTACTCCGTCCTGCGCCGGTATTTCCGTTTCATCCCCGGACGGGCAGAGCGTTCTCTCCTGCTCCTTTTAAAAAACAGGCTTTCCTCTTTTACATCCCGCATCCTTCCATCCCGCATGATGCGGGCAGAAGACCTTACCTTTGCCCGGGACAGCTCGGGGAACGGCATCATCACGGCACGGAAATCCCGGAACGCGGGGCTTCTCTCAGCAGCAGAGGAAGAAAACAACCGCATTTATATCCAAAACTGTTTCGGGCTTCCGCTGTATAACATGGAAGAAAGCAGCCGGATCGAACAGCTTCTGTGTTCAGGACGACATCAGGGCTGTCATGTATACTTTACAGACGGACAGAGGCGGTCAGAAGAAAATATTACCGGACAGATCCGCGAAACGCTCCGGGGTGCGCAGGCCCAGGCAGAACGGAACCGGACGCACTATAAAGAAAAACTGCATTTCTATGAGAACTGCATTGCCCGTCTGTCTCAGCAGATCCGCAACGCACTGCTGGTGTATCCGCAGCCGTCGAGAGTGGCGGGACGGAGCGGCCAGATTGCGCCGGAGCAGATCTGGCGTGCGGTTTATCTTAATGATGAGAGAATATTTACAGAGAAATTTGAAGAAGAGCAGCCGGATTTTTCTGTAGATCTGATGCTGGATGCCTCCGCGTCAAGACTGCAGAGTCAGGAGACGATCGCGGCGCAGGCGTATGTGATCGCGCGCAGCCTGCACCTCTGCCGGATCCCGGTGCAGGTCAGCTCTTTCTTAAGTCTCAGAGGATATACGGTGATCCGCCGCTTCTGCGGATATAATGAAATGGAGAAAGACGACCGGATCTTCGACTATTTTGCCGCCGGGTGGAACCGCGACGGTCTGGCCCTGAGAGGCGCCGGGCAGCTGATGCAGGATTCCCCCGCCAAAAACAGACTGCTCATTATCCTGACGGACGCCAGCCCGAACGATGACCGAAAAATCCCGCCCGACCGCGCTGGAGGACATCCTTTAAGCCGGGACTACTCCGGAGAAGCAGGGATCGAGGACACATCATCCGAAGTGCGCGCCTTAAAGAAATCCGGCGTGCAGGTCATGGCTGTCTTAAACGGGGAAGACGGAAGTACAGAGGCCGCACGCAGGATCTACGGCGATGATTTTGTGCGGATTGAAAACATACGTCATCTGTCGGACGCCGTAGGGTCTCTTCTCCAGAAAAAGATTGAAAGATTCTTTTGAAAATTTGTCGGATTTATGATAGAATACTTACCGGTCAGGAAACATCCTGACCGATTTACATCAGAAAATATAGAATGAATTTGTGAACAAGCAACGAGCAGTATCAGAAACGTAAGTCCAGTTGTCTGATACCGTTCGTTGTTTTTATTTTGCCGCAAAATCAGGATTATTACGAGGAGGAATCAATATGCCACAGACAAAATTTCAGGATCTGACATTTACCTGTATCATGGTACTCATCTTTGTGTATGTCATGACATTCTACAACGCGGGACTGGAAAACGGAGTTACATTCGCCACTTTCGGCTATGCCCTGACTCATATGTGGGTTGAGGTGATCGGCGCATTCATCGCGCAGCGCTACATAGCTTCCCCGATCGTAAAACGGCTCGTCCGCCGGGTATTTACACCGGGCGAGGACAAGCCGATCTTTATCATCCTTGCCACCGCAGGATTCACAGTATCCATGATGGCGCCGATGATGACGCTGTATGTCTCCATCTATCACATGGGCCTGTGCCCGGAACTTCTTGGACACTGGCTGACCAAACTGGTGCAGAATTTCCCGTTCGCACTGTGTGCCCAGGTGTTCTATGTGGGACCGCTGGTGCGACTGATCTTCCGCACGATCTTTAAGAAACAGCTCAAGGCTACAGCTTAATTGCCCCAAGCCGGCCCTCTCCCCGCAGATATTTTCTATAGATAAAGAAGAATACCGTGCAGGAGAGGCACGCCGCTATCCCGTCGCACACCGGTTCTGCATAGAAAGCAGTGCGGGCGGCAAATAAGAGCGGCAGGATGCAGGTTGCACCGAAATAGATTCCTTTCCTAATCAGAGAAAGGCTCAGCGAAATCTTTGTCATTCCCAGGGCAGTCAGCCCGTCAACGATCACATACTGAAAACTCAACGGGACGATCATCAGCGTAAATATTTTGATTCCCCATACGGCAAGCTCCGCATACTCCGGGCCACTCGTGAAAATGCGTACAAAATACTGCGGCATAAATCTGGAGATAAGGAACATGACTGCTGTAAAACAGAAGCACAGCATAAGCACCCAGAAAAATGTCTTCCGGATCCGGTCCGGTCTGTTTGCTCCGTAATTAAAACTGATCAGAGGCTGGGAGCCCCCGGTGATCCCCAGCATGGGCGAGGTGATCAGCAACATGTAGCTCTGCACGATCGTAGCAGCCGTGATCAGTGTATCGCCATAGCGGGCGCCGCCGTAATACTGGAGCACTGCATTCAGCGCAATGATAATGATGCTGTCCGTCGCCAGGATAAGGAACGGGGAAAGCCCGATCTTCACGATCTGTTTTCCCACAGAGAGCTCCGGCTTTACGAGCCCCAGCCGGATCTGCATCTTCTTCCGGCGCAGCGTACAGAGTACAAATGCACAGGAACACATCTGGGCAAGCACAGTCGCAACGGCAGCTCCTGCCACGCCCATGTCCATGAGAAAGATAAACACCGGATCAAGAATGATATTAATGACAGCGCCGATCAGGGTGGTCGTCATCCCGAGAAGCGGGAATCCCTGCGCTGTGATAAAGTAATTCATCCCCGTGGACAAAAGCGCAAAAAATGTCCCCGCTGTGTAAATTGTCATATAAGTATCCGCATAGGGAAATGTCACGTCACTTGCGCCAAACCAGTTCAGGAGCTGTTCTTTCGTCAGAAGAAAAATCAGCGTCAGCGCCAGTGAAACAATGATCAGGTAAGAAAAGCTGTTTGCCAGGATCTTCCGGGCGTTCTTTTGATCTCCGGCACCCATCCTGACCGAAAACAGGACAGAACCGCCGATGCCGAACAGTGTCCCGAAGGACGACAACAGCGTGACAATGGGCGCGCATACTCCCACTCCCGCCAGCGCGTCCGCCCCTGTCACCGGAATGTTGCCCACATAAATACGGTCCACGATGCTGTACAGCACATTTACGAGCTGTGCGAACATAAACGGGACCGATATCTTTAGCACAAGCAGGGGTATAGAATCCCTGCCGAAATCATTTGTTTTTTTCATTTTATATTCCCTCTCTTCTCATTACCGCCAGAACATTATAGCAGAAAATGGGGAAGAGGGAAGTACTCTGCAGTAAAATTCTGTCAAAGTCAAAAAAAGGCCCGGCACCTTACCAGCACCGAGCCCTTCTTTGACTTAGCTTATAAAATTATTATCCTTCGATGGCGATGGTCTTCTTCGTCTCTACAGCCTGTGCATCCTTCTTCGGAATACTCAGTCTTAAGATACCATCCTCGAATTTTGCTTTGATATCTTCCTGAGTGACTTCATCACCTACATAGAAGCTTCTCTGCATTGCTCCTGCATAACGCTCCCTGCGGATGTATTTACCTTTCTTATCCTGCTCGTCTTTATCAAGACCTTTTGCTGCGGATATGGTCAGGTAACCATTCTCAAACTCCACATTGATCTCGTCTTTCTTGAATCCCGGAAGATCTACATCAAGTTCATATCCTCCGTCATGCTCACGGATATCTGTTTTCATTATTTTATTGGCATTCTTGCCGTACAACGGATTCTTCCTTCCCCAGAAATCTCTCTCAAACGGGAAATCCATCCAATCATCATCAAATAAATTCTCTCCAAAAATACTAGGCATCAACATAAGTCATTTCTCCTTTCATTTATATGAATCTCTGAAATAATCTATGGACTGCTTACGCAGCCTTATCAGCACCCTCGATGTAGTCTCGGATGTTGGTTTCAGGGGAACCGGATTCGGAATCACCGGAACTCTTTGGGGTTCCTTTTTGTTCCTCTTCCTTTGTTCTAGTTGTACTATAGCACTTGTTTGTTAGCACTGTCAAGATGTGAGTGCTAATTTTTTAAATAATTTTTTTGGAAAACCTCAAAAAAGCTTGATTTTACGGGCTTTTTCGGGCTTTCCAAATTTTCGATTTTTTTCAAAAAATGGCTTACTACACCATTTTTACACCATTTCTACACCAATTTGCGCGAAAACTACGAGCCATGCAGGAACGAAATCGGGGTGCCTTTGGGGAGCTTGCTCACATAAAGGCAGCTCCGGTTTTGGACCTATAAGGCGACAGCCGCGACCGAATGAACGAAGTTCATGAGGTGGCATGGCGAGTAGTTCTGTAATCATTCTTTAGGAAATCTGAGTTAATTTACTGCACCATCAAAAGCAGAAAAATCCGATTATTTTCATAATTTTCACACCAAGGCGATCAAAAATCTCTGATTTAGAGACTGAAAATCCAGT
>MHCFR00700__coassemble_776_pt1 | contig 20255 bp, 21 predicted proteins | sample MHCFR00700__metabat2_low_PE_034 | metagenome-assembled genome bin MHCFR00700 | reverse complement strand
TTGTTGCAAAGATATTTATTATGGTATTTTAGGAGGAAAGAACAGTGGCAAAGAAACAGGATTCATTTTATTTTGATAACTTTGTGGCATGTGCAGAGGATTCCTGCCGGGCGGCACAGATGCTGAAGGCGGCGCTTGAAAATTTCAGGCCGGAGACGTTGAAAGACCAGCTGGACAGCATCCACGAAGTAGAGCACAGCGCAGATGCAAAGAAACATGAGATGCTCGACCATCTGGCAAAAGAGTTCCTTCCGCCGATCGAGCGTGAAGATATTGTTTCCTTAAGCCAGAATATTGATAACATGACAGACAAAGTAGAGGATGTCATGTTGAGAGTATATATGAACAATGTACAGGACATCGAACCGAATGCCCTGAAGATGACGGATATTGTGATCGAGTGCTGCGACGCGGTGAGGGATCTTCTTGTTGAATTTAAGAACTTTAAACGTTCTAAGGCTCTCAAGCAGCTGATCATCCGCATCAATGATCTGGAGGAAGAATCGGACAAGCTCTTTATGCAGAGCATCAGAGGACTCTATACAGAATCAGAAGATCCGATTCGTATCATTGCATGGAGAGATATCTATATTTATCTGGAGAGATGCGCAGACGCATGTGAGCATGTGGCGGATGTGGTTGAGAGTGTGATTATGAAAAATTCATGATGGGATGAAGAACCGGCAGCAGAGTGTGCGACCGGTTCTTCTTAGTTTTATCTTGCATTTTCAGATGGCGTATACTACAATAAAAATGCTTACTTGAACTGAAAGACAAGGGAGATTAAGATATGAGTGAAAGCTATAAACCGCGTTCTACTGCAGAGATCATGAATGATGTTTTAAGCACCGTGCGTGATTATTATGACTCAGAGTACGCTTATTATATTGAAAAAGAGCAGGGCGATATCGAGACGATCTATGAGTGGTGCGCCGAGAATGTGGAGTGGCAGAGAGACCGCCTGAAACTGCTTCCCGAGGAAGAACAGCCAAAGTGGATGAAAACAGAGATCACAGATACGACTTCGGACTGTTATAGTGTATTCCGTCAGATCACGGAGGACACGACTGCTATCCTGGCAGTTGCGGGTGTCCACAGAGGAGGCTGCACGCTGGATCTTATGAGGGCACTTCTCCCATATATCCCTCAGGCGATCGCACTGCAGAAAATGCAGAAGCAGCAGGAATATCTTAGCTATCATGATGATCTGACCGGCCTTTTGAACAGAAATAGTCTGGTGGATTATCTGGATAATGTCAAGAGCAGTGAACTGAAATCTCTGGGCGCACTTTCTATTGATATCAACGGACTGAAGAACTTCAATAAAGAGTTCGGCAGGGACTATGGGGATGAGGTGATCACCCGCATAGGTGAAGTACTGCAGGAGTATTTTCACAGTGGCGAGGTTTACCGGCTTACAGGCGATCAGTATCTCGTTCTGGTGGAAAATACAACATATGAAAACTTTACAAAGCAGATTTATGCTGCCCACACCAAACTTGACAATATCAGTCTTGGCCTTGTATCGATGGGCTATGCCTGGGAGAAAGTCGATATTGATGTGGAGAAGCTGGTAAATAATGCAGAAGTCATGATGCGCGAGGAGAAGAAGAAATATTATAAGAACCTCAAAAAAGGACATCATGAGCCGATCATCAAGCAGGATCTTCTGGATGATCTGGAGCATAAAAATTTTATTGTCTGTCTCGTCCCGAAGATAGATACAGCCACCGGCCGGGTTGCAGAGGCTGAGGCGGTGGTCAGATACCACCATAAAGATCTGGGGATCGTAGATCCGGGCAGATATATTAATCTGCTGGAGGAGACAAAGCTCTCCCATTATCTTGATCTGTACGTTTTTGAAGAAGTATGTAAAACTCTTCACAGATGGGAGCTGGCGGGTATCCCGCTCATACCGATCGCGGTGAATTTCGCCGGTGCTACGCTGAAGCAGGAGAGCATTGCGGAGAAGATGCTGCATCTGATCGAAAAATATCATGTCAGATGTGAGTATCTTGCAGTGGAAGTTTCGGAATCCGGCAACGACATGAATCAGGAAATGCTGGCAGAGACCAGCAGCAAGATCCGCAAGGCAAATGTGCGCGTGATCCTGGATCATTTTGGCGCGAAAGATTCTAGTTTCTCTATACTGTCCCTGATGGAATTTGACGGCCTGAAGCTGGATAAAAGCCTGATCACAAATATTGTCGGAAATACACGCAGCCGTATCGTTGCGCAGGCAGTGATAGATATCTGCCGGCAGCTTGGCGCGTTCGTCCAGGCTTCCGGAGTGGAGACGCAGGATCAGTTAAATGTTTTAAAAGAACTCGGATGTGATTATGCACAGGGAACCCTGTTTAATAAGCCGATCACGATCGAGACATTTGAAGTCAGATATATGAAGGAATAGGAAATGATAAAAGCATGGATCGCGGATGTCACACCGCTTTTGGATAAGGAATGTTACGACAGCTATTACAGACAGGTTCCTGACTTCCGGAAGAAAAAGGCGGATGCGCTCCGGCTGGATAAGATGAGGGCACAGAGTGTCGGCGTATGGGCGCTGTGGCAGAAGATACGTACAACATACAATCTTCCGGAGGAGTCAATATTTAACTTTTCACATTCCGGGACGTGTGTAATGTGTGCGGTATGCATGGATGGCAGGAAAGCCCGTGTGGGCTGTGATGTAGAAAAGACAGGGCAGCTCAGAATGAATATCGCAATGCGTTATTTCTGCAAGGAAGAGTATGAATTGATCAAAGAGGCGGGATCGGACGAAGAAAAGACGGATCTTTTCTTCCGCTACTGGGTGTTGAAAGAGAGCTTTATGAAAGCGACAGGAAAGGGAATGGCCCTTCCTGTAAATTCTTTCTGTATTCGTATGGACGACCCGCCGGTTCTTGTGCGGCAGCCGGCAGAGTTCCCGGAATCTTACTATTATCGCGAATACTGTGTCGGAGGATTCCCCTATAAGATGGCGGTGTGTTCTACGGACGCGGATATCGATACGGAATTACATACAGAGTTGACATTATGATAAAACTTGATTTTGACATACATAAGATAAAGAATTTTGGTATGGGTGCAGTCCTGGGGCTGGCGGCAGGCGTTCTGGCAGTATCTCTGGGTGCATATCATATCATCTCTGAAAATAATACGAAAGCCGCGGCAACAGAGGCAGAGCTGACCGCAGAAAATGAAGAGCTGAGGGAGCAGATCAAGAAAGAGAACGCCGTAGAGGCAAATACGGAGACGCTGGCAGGTGAAGAAGAAGGCTGGCAGCTTATCCTTGTGAACGGGGATCATCCCCTGGATGCATCCTATGTACCGGAAAAACTGACAGAAATCTCTCAGGGGTATCAGGTGGATGACCGGATCGCATCAGATCTTCAGCAGATGCTGGATGACGGGGCGGCGCAGGGGCTGAGCATGTATGTGACATCGGCTTACCGCTCTTATGACCAGCAGATCGAGACATTTAATGCATCGATGCAGAACAGGCTGGAGCAGAACATGACGCCGTTGGAAGCATATCAGGAGACGAGCACTTCCGTTGCGCTTCCGGGAACGAGCGAGCATGCCACCGGACTTGCCGTTGATATCATTTCTACATCCTATGGAGAACTGGATGACAGGCAGGGAGATACGGCGGAGCAGAAGTGGCTGATGGAACATTGCTGGGAATACGGATTTATCCTGCGGTATCCGCCGGAGAAGTCAGATATAACCGGTATTATTTATGAACCGTGGCATTACCGCTATGTCGGAAAAGAAGCGGCCCAAGAGATCACGGAACAGGGAATTACGCTGGAAGAATATCTCAGGTAACAGTGCGGCTTTGCGAATGGCGCGTGTTGAACTGTTACCATTTCAGATAGCAACATTGGGGAATATAAGCAATACATAAGGAGGAGAACCATGGAAGATTTAACATTTGGTGAACAGGTCAAGATCATTCTGGGGAGAAAAGGAATGACGATCAAACAGCTTGCCGAGCTGATCGAAGTCCGGACAGGCAAAAAGATGTCGAGACAGAATCTGACACAGCGCCTGGGAAGGGATAATTTTCAGGAGCAGGATATGCGCATGATCGCTGCGATCCTTGACTGCCCGTTCCATTTGAGCATTATGTCGGAGGCACCGGTGCAGCCGCGCAGCACGGCGGCGCTTGAAAAAGCTGCGCTCGCACGGACAGAAGCAGTGGAAAAAAGTCAGGCAGAAGAAATGCAAAAGGAGAGTCTGTCCGAAATAAAAACTTCCGAAGAGGAAGCAGTTTCAGACGAGCGGGATATGACGATCGGAGAACTCTATGAGATCCATGAAGAATTGTCCGAACTGGAGGAAAACGCAAAGGCCGGAGAGCCGGTGGAAGAAATAAAGAAGGAACTGGAGAAACCGAAGAAATCTCTTTTCCACACTGGCGGGATTTTCCTTCGCAGAAAGCAGCGTGATGCAGATGCGGCGGATACTGTTGAAGAGACAACGGCAGCAGAAGCAGTGCGTGAGGATACGACCGGAGGGGAGACAGGCTGGCCGGTGAGCGAAGAACAGCCGGAGCGGGAGGCAGTGCATCCGGCGGAAGAACAGTCTCCGGCTGCAGCCGTGACAAAGGAAAAGGATGATTTTGAACCTGTTATTTCCCACGATGATGTTGAGGAAGACAGGGAAGCCGGTGAGGTAAACCCTTATACAGGAAAAGAATATCAGTCGAACAGTGTACGTATGCATCCCACAAGAATCGGTTATGTGCAGGTATATGACCGTACGATCCATAAATGGACAGATATGACAGAGTGGGCGTTCCTCGGACTTCAGGAACGCAAGAAGGCTCTGCTCGGTAAGGCGTATGAGCCGCCGATCTACCTTGACTGATCAGATCTGCTTTGCGGCTGGAAATACAGACAGCGGGAACTGACGCACAGATGAAAGGGGAAACGCACAATGGAATGGAGAACGCTGCTGTCTCCGATGAGGGAACGGGGAAGCTCAGGAAGGTCAAAGTCGACAGACCTTAGAAGCGAATTTGAAAAAGACTACCACAGGATCATCGGCAGCGCGTCATTCCGGCGTCTACAGGATAAGACCCAGGTGTTTCCTCTGGATAAGAGCGATTTTATACGAACGAGGCTGACGCATTCACTTGAGGTCTCCTCTCTGGGAAAATCCCTCGGACAGAATATCGGAGAAAATATTCTGAAATTCCGCAGAAATTCAGGTTTTACTCCGCGGATGAAAGAGGATATTTCCCATATCCTTGAGTGTGCGGGTCTGATCCATGATATAGGAAATCCGCCGTTCGGGCATTTCGGAGAAGTGGCGATTCGTGAGTGGTTTGCCAGAAATCTGCCGAAGCTGTCTTTTTGCGGACAGCCTGTAGAAGATATACTGAGCGAGCAGATGAAGCAGGATTTTTACCATTTTGAAGGAAATGCCCAGGCACTCCGCCTTGTGACAAAACTGCATTATCTGGTAGATGAGCACGGGATGAACCTGACCTATGCTCTGCTCAACACCATTATTAAATATCCGGTTCCGTCCACCGGGGTACGAAAAGACAGCGGAAACATTAAAGACAAAAAGATGGGGTATTACCTTGCGGATGAAGCAGTGTTCCACAGGGTGACAGAAGCGACAGGAGCGGGAAATAACCGGCATCCGTTGACTTATATCCTGGAGGCCGCTGATGATCTGGCATATAAAACAGCTGATATAGAAGATGCATTTGTAAAGGGATTTATTACTTATTATACTCTGGAGAGAGAGCTGGCGCCTCTGGAGAAAAATTATCCCGAGCCACCTTTTAAACCGTTGGAGAAGCTTCGCCAGCTTTATGACCGCGGGTTAAAGAAAGGTGTCAGCAATCCGGAATCCTACGCGGTAAAGAACTGGATCATCAGTGCACAGGGTTTTTTGATCAGCTGTGCTACATTCGGGTTCACTTCGAATTATGACAGTATCATGACTGGAACGTTCGGGCATGATCTGTTTTACGGAACTTACGGAGAGAAGCTGATGGATCTGTTGGGAGATATGGCTTACCGCCGTGTATTTTCTTCTATGGAGATCTATAAGATGGAAGTGGCAGAGTCTGCTATACTGGACAACCTTATGGATAAACTGGTCAGGGCTGTGCTCTACTATGATACAGATGTCAGGCAGGATACGATCGATAAACGTGTTGTCTCTTTTATCTCTGACAATTATAAAAATGCTTACAAACTGCAGGCAGAGGGAAAGAGCGAAGCGGAGAAACTGTATCTCCGCCTGCTCCTCGTGACAGACTATGTGTGCGGCATGACAGACAGTTATGCGAAGCGCCTTTATCAGGAGATGAATGGAATTATTTAAGCCGGCTATCTGGAGCAGGGGATGCCTGGAAATTGCCGGAGGATGCCGGCGGGGTGCCGCCTGGACTGCAGGTTCCGACACAGCGGCACCAGTGGCCAAAGTCTGCTGTGTCATTTCGTTCCTCATCGGTTAGTTCCAATACTGAGACATATGCGCGCGTGAACCGCGGAAAGCCGAATAGATCGGCAGCCCGGGCCTCGCGCGTATCGTATATACCGGGGACTCCCAGCCATCGTCTACCGTTTTCTTCGATAAGTGCAAGATGATTATAATTGTGGTATCCGTGCAGCAGGAAACTGTTGTTGGCAAGCGGCCAGAACTTTCGTGGCAGCAGGGTGAGATCCGAACGGCTGATCTTTTTTGCGCGATACGCCTGGAGGTCGACCGCCGTGCTTGCAGGATCGGGCATCTGATCCTGCGGCAGTTCTTTCGCTTCCACGGACTGCAGCGCAGGCTCCGGAGCTGGGGTGGATGCAGCCTCTAGTTCAGATGCGGATTCCGGTTCAGGTGCAGCTGCCGGCTTAGGTGCAGATTCTAGTTCAGGTGCAGTCTCCGGCTCGGGGACAGCTTCTGCTTCGGATGCGGTCTCTGCTTTCGGTTCGTCCGTCTGCATCATATCAGACCGGATATCAAAAAAGAATGAGGATGCCATCCAGAAGAGCGGAGGAGTGTCCCTGTCGGGATTCTGCAGGAGAAATCCATCGATCTGCTGAAGAGCCCGTCTCCCCGGGAAATGCGTCTCGGATACAGAAAGGCGGATTGAGATATTTCTTCCGCATGAGGTAAGCTCCGCAATCTGCGACATGATCATCGCATCCTGTTCACAGCAGAAAGCGGACAGGATGAGTGTGCTTCCGCTTCTGACGGGGATACCGCGAACGTGGATCTGGAGGATGCAGGACTGGTAATGCTGGGAGACTTTGATAAATCCTACGTTCCGTTTACGCTTATAATTTTCATATTCATATAGATAAAAAGTACCGGTATTCATAGAATAAAATAACCTCTGGTCTTGTCTCTTTTCATTCCAGTCTATTCAGGAAGAGCAGGAAAAAGAACGAAGTCGGAAAGGAAAATTATGTCTACAGAAAATATGGAACTCTGCACAGAGCAGAAAAGGATTGATGAAAAATATATGAAAGAAGCAATCCGGCAGGCAAAGAAAGCTTACAGGTTGGATGAAACGCCCATCGGCTGTGTGATCGTCCATGAAGGTAAGATCATAGGCAGGGGATACAACCGCAGGAATACGAATAAGAGCCCCCTTGCCCATGCGGAGATCACAGCCATCAAGAAAGCAAGTAAAAAACTTGGCGACTGGCGGCTTGAAGAGTGTACATTATATGTGACGCTGGAACCCTGCCAGATGTGCGCAGGAGCGATCATACAGTCACGTGTGACACGGGTGGTAGTGGGGTGTATGAACCCGAAGGCGGGATGCGCAGGGTCTGTCCTCAACCTCCTGGATGTGAAAGCATTTAATCATCAGGCAGAGCTTACCACAGGGGTGCTTGAGGAAGAGTGCAGCGCTCTTATGACGGGATTCTTTCGGGAGCTGCGGGAGCGGAAGAAAATGCAGAAGAAGGCAATATAACAAAAAGAAAACCTCCCCAGATCAGGAGAGGCTTTTTGATGCTTCGGGAGTATTTGCTTTTTCACGGAATATCTGTCTGAATAAAAAGCGAACGAATGGCCCTGCATACAAAATCTGCCAGAAGAATGCCATCGGGAAGTTCAGTACAACAGTCTGCAGCCATACTGCGATAAAATGGTTTCCGACACCTTTGAACAATATTGTTGCTGCAAGGCTCATGAGTGGGCACATCCATGCGACAGATACGGCAGAAATCACAAGAACAAGGTGGAATGGATTCTCCCTTTCCGGATTCACGATGCAAAATGCCGTTTTCTTTGCGATATGTCCTACAAAAAAGAAATCAAGTATAAAAGCGACCGGCGCCATGATCACAAGTTCATGAAATGCTGACAGAAATACGGTGCTGCTCATCCCACCCGTATTCAAAGCGATGTTATAGCAGATCATTGCATAGACCATGACAAATACCATCAGAATGGTAAAAATTACTTCCTGAAATTTAGTTTTTGGCATAAAAAAACCTCCTTATTGATAATAAACAGAGAAATGTGTTGTTCGTTATCATTCAGGAGAATGTGCGTTTCCAATAAGACCAAAAATCCGTTATTCTTTTTTACGTGCATTGCGCTTCGAACATGATCCACAGGCGTTACCCCGGCAGTTAACTCAGCCCAGGCACCCTCACGGCACCCGGGAGCTCCTGCTTAGTGCTGCTCCGTTCCCGACCTGACACGGTTCACAGGTTCCCGTCGCGTGAGACCCAAACATCAACATCACTTACCGGGGGCAGCCCTGCAGGCTGCCGCCCTCTGCGCAATATCACCCCTGCTATAGCGGATTGCAGGTACAAGGTACCGCTAACACCCCGGCTGCACGAGCCTTAATTTTACATGATTTTTTTATAATTGTCAATAGCTGGTGAAAATGAGTTGTTTCTTGAAACATAACCGAGAATATGTTAGACTTCTTTTATCTTAATCGGCAGGCATATCGCCATATCTTCGGCCGTCAGAGATTCTGGTAGTTCTTTGCCTCAGCAATTCCGAGGCGAAAATCAACCGCTTGTAACTTACAGTGACATCCGATATAATGAAGAAAGGAAAAAGCCTATGAAAAATGAACTGGCTGGAGATATTGCTCTGGCAAAAGGAAAGAGTCAGTATGATACATACTGCAAACGGATTCTGGCAAATAAAATCATTCTTGCCTGGATACTGAAATATGTGGCAGAAGAATTTGCTGATATGGATATCAGCAAGATCAAAGAGTGTATTGGTACAGATGTACAGATATCAGAAGTTAATGTTCTGCCAGGAAGAACGAATATGCCGGAAACTGAACGGATTATAGGAGAATCAGCAGAAGACGCAGTGCCTGGTGAGGGCGAATTGTACTATGATATCAGATTTTCCGTATATTATGCCCGCCAGAAACAAAGGATCAAGCTGATCATTAATGTGGAAGCGCAGAAAGAGTTTTATCCGGGGTATTCTATTATAACACGAGGAATATTTTACGGGGCACGGATGCTTTCCGCACAGAAGGGGGTTGAATTTACCGGGAGAGATTATGATAATATCCGTAAAGTGTACAGCATATGGATCTGCATGAACGCACCGGATTATATTGGAAATGCTATTTCGTTTTTTCATATTCAAAAAGAAGACACTATCCCGGGAATTCCAGATAAAAAAGAAACTTACGACAAGCTGACAGTTGCCACGATCTGCTTAAATCCCAGATCCGAAAAAGGCAACCGGTTGACAAAGATGCTTGGCATACTTTTATCTCCGAGACTTGATTCCGGGGAAAAGATACACCAATTGGAATACGAATTTGACATACCGATGGAAAATGATATGGGAGAGGAGTTGAACCAAATGTGTAATCTGAGTGATTATGTAGTTGAAATCGGACTTAAAGAGGGAAGGGAACAAGGAATAAAAGAGGGAATAAAAGAGGGAATAGAACAGGGAATACAACAGGGAATACAACAGGGAATACAACAAGGAATACAACAAGGCAAAGAACAGCTTCTTACACAGCAGGTAGCAAAGAAACATGCGAAAGGTAAATCCGTGCAGGAGATTGCAGATGAATTAGAAGAGGACGAAAAAGTTATTCGCAGAATATTGGAAAAGTTATAAAGTTTTTTGATGAAAGAAACTATTTAATGTATACACCGGCTATAACGGCCGGTGTAAAATTTGTGCGATAAAGAAACGGAGCATTTAATATGAATATTCTTTTAGCAGCGATAAACGCAAAATATATCCACTCCAATCTTGCAGTGTACAGCCTGCGAGCATATGCCCGCAAGTTTATCCAAGAAACGGAGATTGAAGAGTACACGATCAACCAGCCCATAGATGAAATCTTCATGGACATCTATACACATAGACCGGATATCCTGTGCTTTTCCTGCTATCTGTGGAATATCAGCTATGTGGAGCAGCTCATCCGGGAAATACCGAAAGTGCTGCCCGATACGAAGATATGGCTGGGAGGTCCGGAAGTTTCCTATAATGCCGGAGAAATGCTGGAGAAGTATCCCGGACTGACAGGGATCATCTGCGGGGAGGGCGAGGAAACGTTTCTGGAGCTCATGGACTACTATCATTCTGGAATAGAGCTTGCAGCAGTGAGAAAAGACACGGACTGCTGCAAATCGATGGTCACGGATCTTTCAGAAATCCGGGGGATCGTATATCGAAACAGTGATGGAAGTATCATGGAGACGCAGCCCCGACCGGTGCTTAATCTGAGCAGGGTTCCGTTTGCATATGAGCACGTTGAGGACTTCCGCAACCGAATCATTTATTATGAGTCCAGCAGAGGATGTCCGTTTTCGTGCAGTTACTGCCTCTCGTCCATTGACAAATGTCTCCGGTTCCGTGATCTTGAACTTGTGAAACAGGAGCTTCAGTTTTTTATCGACCATGAGGTGCCGCAGGTAAAGTTTGTAGACCGGACGTTTAACTGCCGGCACGACCATGCCATGGCGGTGTGGAAATATATCAAAGATCATGACAAAGGCATGACAAACTTTCATTTTGAGATAGCGGCGGATCTTCTTAATGAAGAAGAAATCGCGTTGATCCGCAGTATGCGTCCGGGGCTTATTCAGCTTGAGATTGGTATCCAGTCTGCGAACAGCGAGACAATATCTGAGATAAAGAGAAGGATGGATCTGGGAAAAGTAGAACGCACGGTGTCGGAGATACGAGAGAACAGAAATGTGCATCAGCATTTGGATCTGATCGCAGGGCTTCCGCATGAGAACTATGACAGCTTCGCGAAGTCCTTTGACCGCGTGTACGCAATGCAGCCGGATCAGTTGCAGCTTGGATTTTTAAAAGTGTTGAAGGGGTCTCTGATGCATGAGAAGACACGGGAATACGGGCTTGTGTATCAGGACCGCCCACCCTATGAAGTGCTTTCCACCAAATGGCTGCCTTACGCTGATGTGATCCGCCTTAAAAAGATTGAAGAGATGGTAGAAGTCTATTATAACAGCGGGCAGTTCAGAAATACGATGGAACATATAGAAAAAGAGTTTCCGGGGGCATTTGCCATGTTTGGAGCATTGGCAGATTATTACGAAGAAAACGGTCTGTTCGGTCTAAGCCATTCGCGTATCGCAAGATATGAGATTCTGTTCCGCTTTCTGGAGAAACGTACAGAGAAACATAAAGAAAAACTGGACGAGTATGCACAGTGGTTGACACTGGACCTGTATCTGAGAGATAATGTGAGAAACCGTCCGCAGTTTCTTCCGGATAATAAAGTGAGTTCAGATGAGGCGGCCTTGTTTTACAAGTCAGAGGAAGCGGAACATCGATATCTGAGTTCATACACTGGATACGACAGAAGACAGATGCGTAAGATGACCCATCTGGAACGGCTGTTCGGCAGGCTGATCCTGTTTGATTACCGGGAGAGAAACCCGCTCAGCGGGGATGCAAAGACATATAAAATAGAAGATCAGGAAAGGAAGACTGAAAATGAATTTTCATGACAAACGGTTCAGACGTATTGTTTCTATTATTATTCTGCTTGTAATAGCTGCCATGGTACTTACAATGGTGCTGCCATACATTGTGTAAGTAATTCAGAGTTACGGAGAAGATTCGGGAGAGGCGGCAGATAATGTCAGGAAAAAACGAAATGAGGATTGGAAAGATCACACAGACTGCCTGGCAGCGGTCTGTCAGAAAACAGCTGCATACAGAAGATGACAGGACTCTGTCCGGTCCGTCTCCATGGGAGACGTGCTCCGGATCAGATACAGAGGCAGGCGGATATGTGTGGACAGATGCCCATGCGGCCGGCGATGATGACAGAACAGGATACTATGCAGTATATCATGCTGCCGGTGAACTTGCCGCCCGCGGTGTGCGTGCAAAAGGAGTGTCTGTACGTGTCATGCTTCCGTTCCGGAGCAGTGAGGATAAGCTTGGCAGGATTGCTGCCGGTGTGGACCGCGCCTGCAGGGAAATGGATATGCAGGTGACAGCTTTTCAGGGGGAAGTGACCGGAGCGGTACGACAGACGGTCGTCTTTGCAAGTGCTGCAGGTACGGGAAAACTCCAGGTATCGCAGCAAAAGCAGATCAAGGCAGAATGTAGTGAACTCAAGAGCCAGAAAAAGGGAAATATGCACCGTGAGATAGTCCAGTGCGGGTATGCCGGGTTAGAGGGAGCACTCCGTATACTCGGGGAATCACGGGAAGATCTGGAGGAGAGATTTGTATCCGCGTTTCTCGATCAGGCGGAAACACTGAATGGAGCTCTGGTCAGACCGCAACAGCTTTTGAAAATATTCGGATCAGACAGTATGGCAGCAGTGCGCCAGATCGGAAGCGGGGGTATTCTGGCAGCCCTGTGGGAACTCGCTGAGACTGCTCATACCGGATTTGAGATCGACATGGCGCAGATTGCCTTAAAGCAGGAAACAGTGGAAATCTGTGAGTTCTATCGGCTGAATCCGTATCTTATGACATCGGCAGGAAGTTACCTCATACTGACCTCGGAAGCAGAGAATGTTGTCCGCGTATTTGAAGAAGCGGGGGTGCGTGCAGTCAGACTCGGTGCGGCGAGGCACCAGAATGCAAGGGTGATCCGCAATGGCGGGGAGATCAGGTATCTGGACAGGCCGGCTCCGGACGAATTGGAACGGTGGAGAGCAGAGAAACTTAAACAGTGATCGATCGGCAGGAGGAAAAATAAGATGAGTAAAAATAAAGAAGCTTTGAGGATTGAGATACTCAGATATCTTGAGAAGCACAGCAGGGTAAACTTAAACGATCTTGCGGCCCTGATGGGCACGGAAGAGGCGGAGGTTGCCAATGAGATGGCAGAGATGGAGAAGGAGAAGATCATCTGCGGCTATCATACACTGATCGACTGGGATAAGACGGGAGTCGAGATGGTGACAGCCCTGATCGAGGTGCGTGTGACCCCTCAGAGGGACCGGGGATTTGACCGTCTTGCGGAGCGGATTTACAATTATCCGGAAGTCTACGCTGTTTATCTCATCTCGGGAAGTTATGATCTGCTTGTGACACTGGAAGGAAAGAGCCTGAAGGAAGTTTCACGTTTTGTCTCAGAGAAGCTGTCGCCCATCGAAGGTGTGCTCAACACAGCGACGCATTTTATCCTGAAAAAATATAAAGACCACGGCACGATCATGACACCGAAGAAAGAGTCGGAAAGGATAATGGTGATGCCGTGATGAGAAGTCCGTTATCAAAAAAAATCATAAATATACAGCCATCAGGGATCCGCAGGTTTTTTGATGTGGCAAACGAGATGAAAGATGCAATCTCATTAGGTGTCGGGGAACCTGACTTTGATACGCCCTGGCGCATCAGGGACGAAGGAATTTTTTCACTCGAAAAGGGGCGGACCTTTTACACGTCCAATGCCGGATTAAAGGAACTGCGTCAGGAGATATGCAGATATCTGGAGCGTAAGATCCATGTATGTTATGACCCGATGAAGGAGACGCTGGTCACGGTGGGCGGGAGTGAGGCAATTGATGTGGGGCTTCGCTGTATGCTCGATCCGGACGACGAGGTGCTCATTCCCCAGCCGAGCTATGTGTCCTATCTGCCATGTACGGTCATGGCGGACGGCGTTCCGGTGACAGTTCCCCTCAAAAGTGAAAATGAATTTAAACTGACGGTGGAAGACCTGGAGCGATATACGACGCCGAAGACGAAGATACTGATCATGCCGTTTCCGAACAATCCGACAGGTTCCATTATGACAAGAGAGGACCTTGAGCCTGTCGCGGAATTTGCAAAGGAACATGACCTGTACGTGATATCCGATGAGATTTATTCTGAACTGACGTATCAGACGGAGCATGTCTCAATCGCAAGTCTGCCGGGGATGAGGGAGAGAACGGTCGTGATCAACGGATTTTCCAAGGGGTTTGCCATGACAGGATGGCGGCTCGGCTACTGTTGCGGACCGGAGAAGATCATAGAGCAGATGACCAAGCTCCATCAGTTCGCTATCATGTGTGCTCCTACGACGAGCCAGTATGCGGCGGTCGAGGGCTTGAGAAACTGCGGACATGAAGTGGAGGAAATGCGGCAGTCTTACAACCAGAGGCGGCGGTTTCTCATGCATGAGTTTAAGCGGATGGGGCTGGAATGTTTTGAGCCGTTCGGAGCTTTTTATGTGTTTCCGAGTATAAAGGAATTCGGTATGAGTTCAGAAGAATTTGCCACGCGTCTTTTACAGGAGGAAAAAGTGGCTGTTGTTCCGGGAACTGCGTTCGGAGAATGCGGAGAAGGATTCCTTCGGATTTCATATGCATATTCTCTGGAAGACCTAAAGGAAGCACTTGGACGGGTGGAAAGATTTATTACCCGGCTCAGAGAGAAAAGGAATTCTGCCGGGATATCTGAGATGAGCGGGAAGACAGAAAAATGACAGGAGATAAGAGCAATGCTTAATATCGTACTTCTTGAGCCGGAAATCCCGGCCAATACAGGAAACATAGGACGAACATGTGTGGCCTCCGGTACACGCCTCCATTTGATCGGGCCGCTGGGTTTCAGTCTCAGTGAAAAGGCGTTAAAGCGTGCAGGGATGGATTACTGGAAAAATCTGGATGTTACAACTTATATAGACTATCAGGATTTTCTGGAGAAAAATCCTGGCGTAAAGATTTATATGGCGACAACGAAAGCTCACAGAGTCTACACCGAAGTCTCTTATGAAGAAGGATGCTACATCATGTTCGGCAAGGAGAGTGCGGGGATACCCGAGGAAATCCTTGTACAGAATGAAGAAAACTGCATCCGTATCCCGATGATGGAAGAAATCCGGTCACTGAACCTTGGCAATTCCGTAGCCATCGTGCTGTATGAGGCTCTGCGGCAGAACAGGTTTGCGGGGATGGAAAAGGCTGGGCAGCTGCACAGACTTTCGTGGAAGTGATCTGTGATATTATAAATCCATATATAAAAATAAAAAAGGACTCCGGCTATGTGATAAAACTATTATCCGCACAGCCGGAGTAAATTTTTTGCCTGTAAATACATAATATATTCAGGTGTACTAATGATTAGTTATAAAACGAGCTGATAAATGTTTTGAATAATCATAAAGTATGTTATATAATGGTCACAAGGTCGTGTTAAGATAGTGCTAAAAACCATTTTCTGTATGAAGCAGGAAGGAATGGAAAAACTAAGAAAACAGAATCGATCCGGGAAGGTGGTGGATAAAATATGGTAGAAGATACGATCAGAACGATCCGCGATACTGAAAAACAGGCACATGAAATCGTGGAGGATGCCCGCAGGGAGAGCGAACACATTATGAAAGATGCACAGGAACGCGCGAAAGAACTCAGAGAGGAAATCATTAAGAAAGCGCAGGATGAAGCTGCAGCTGAGATTGAGAGCGCGAGAATGGCGGGAGCAGAGAAAGAGAGCAGCGCGAAAGCCGCATATGAGGCTGAGACAGCAAAGCTCAGGACTTCTGCCGGAGAGAAAGAAAAAGAAGCGGTGGAGATGGTGATCTCACTGCTCGCTTGATGGAAAGCATATCGGTTCAGCACGTGCCTGACAGCTGAATTGTTATAAAAAGCAGAAGTAAAGGAGGGATAGATAAATGGCGGTACTTAAGATGCAGAGAATCAGCATCTGCGCCTTAAAGAAAGACCGTAAAGCGATCCTTGAAAAGCTCCAGAGTCTGGGAACCCTTGAAGTGGATCATATTCTGGATGAAGATGAAGATTTTCACCGGATGGATACTGCGGGAAAGAAGCAGGGATTTGAGAAGGCGTCTGCATCCGTGGATCAGGCACTGGACATCCTTGAGCGATATGCTCCAGAGGAAAAATCCATGTTTGCAGCCCTTGAGGGGAAGAAACTGATTTCCGCGGAAGAAGGGATGAAAGTTCAGGATGAACGGCGTGATCTTTTAAGGACGGCGAAACAAATCTATGATCTGGACCGGGAGCATGCAGAGCAGCTCGCTTCCGTTACAAAGCTGACAAACAGCATTGAGAGCCTGACGCCCTGGCTTGATCTGGATGTTCCGCTTCAAGCGTCGGAGACTGACCGGACGGTCTTTTTTCCGGGCACGATGCCCGGCAGCATGACAGTGGAAAAAGTATATGAGATTCTTGCAGAGAAAGCTCCGGACGCGGAAAGCGCGGATGTGCATATTGTTTCACGGGAGCAGAGCACGGTCTATCTGGCAGTGATCTGCCTGAAAGAAGACGCAGGGGCACTGGAAGACGCACTCAGGAGCGGAGGATTTGCCAGACCGTCACAGACGTGGGGGGAAGCACCCGCACGTCAGAAAGAGAAACTGGAACAGCAGATCTCGGAATACAGAGAAAAGATATCGGAGATCGAAGAGAAGATAAAAGCACTTGCATCAGAAAGAGACAGACTGAAGATCGTAGCAGATTACTACAGAGTCCGCGCCGATAAGTATGAAGTGCTCGGAACGCTGCCCCAGTCGGAGCGGACATTTGTCATCAGCGGATATATACCGGAGGCTGTGGCAGACAAAGTTGCGGACGGTCTGATGGAAAAGTATGACTGTATGGTAGATGTCGAAGAGTTAAAAGAAGACGAGGAGCCGCCGGTCATTTTGAAAAACAACCCGTTCTCCGCCAATATGGAGGGCGTTGTGGAGTCTTACGGACTCCCGGTAAAAGGAGAGATCGATCCGACGACTATTATGTCATTCTTCTATGTATTCTTTTTCGGTATGATGTTGTCGGATGCGGCGTATGGAGTGATCGTAGCTGTTGTATGCGGGATCCTGGTGGTGAAATTTCCAAGGATGTCTCCGGGAATGAAGAAGTCATTAAAACTCTTTTTCTATTGTGGGCTTTCAACGATCGTCTGGGGGGTTCTGTTTGGCGGATATTTCGGAAATATTGTAGATATTGTCTCGGCGAAGTTCTTCGGGACGACAATCACACCGCCGGCGCTGTGGTTTGTTCCCCTTAATGAGCCGATGAAACTTTTACTGTATTCCCTGCTCTTTGGAGTGATCCACCTGTTTACGGGACTGGCGATAAAAGGTTATCTTTGTATCCGGGACGGAAAGATCATGGATTTCTTCTGTGATGTGGTACTCTGGTTCATGCTCCTGACCGGACTGCTCCTGATGCTGCTTCCGAGCGACCTTTTCGCATCGATCGCGCAGATGGAGATCGTATTTCCGGAATGGCTTAACACTCTGGCAAAGGCACTTGCGATTATCGGAGCTGTGGGAATCGTTCTTATGTCAGGGCGTTCGAATAAGAATCCGGCACTTCGGATTGCATTGGGCGCATACGATCTTTACAATATTACAGGCTGGTTAAGCGATGTGCTTTCCTATTCACGTCTGCTGGCTCTGGGCCTTGCGACAGGGGTCATCGCTTCGGTCATCAACCAGATGGGCAGCATGCTGCCGAACAATGTGATCGGGATCATTTTCTTTATCCTGATCTTTATCGTCGGACACGCAATGAATCTGGCGATCAATCTGCTGGGCGCGTATGTACACACAAACCGCCTGCAGTTCGTAGAATTTTTTGGAAAGTTTTATGAGGGCGGCGGACGGCCGTTTAACCCATTCAGAGAAAATACAAAATATGCAGAGATTAAGGAGGAAACTTTATCATGAGTGAATTAGGAATTGTGTATGCATTACTTGGAGCGGCTGTCGCTGTTCTTCTGTCAGGTACAGGTTCTGCCATTGGTGTCGGCATCGCAGGCCAGGCTGCTTCGGGAGTTGTGACTGAAGATCCCAGCAAGTTTGCAAAAGTACTGATCATCCAGCTCCTTCCGGGTACACAGGGGCTGTACGGACTTCTGATCGGATTTATCACACTGTCCAAGATCGGCGTACTCGGTGGCGGCCTTGCAGATCTTTCTGTTCAGACAGGACTTCTCATCCTGGCGGCGTGTCTGCCGATTGGTGTGGTAGGGCTCCTTTCAGCGATCGCCCAGGGAAAGACTGCTGCGGCTGCTATCGGTATTGTTGCAAAGAAACCGGATCAGTTCGGTAAGGCTATGCTTTTTCCTGCGATGGTTGAGACGTATGCGATCCTCGCACTGCTGATCTCTTTCCTGTCTGTCAGTGGTATTCAGGTATAAGAATAAGAAGGAGAGCGAGGAAATGAGTGGACTGGATAAAATGAAAGCCCGGATTCTCGAAGAGGCGCAGAGCACCGCGCGGGAGATCACCGGCAAGGCTGAGGCAGACGCCGAAGCGGCAGTACAGGCCGCAAAAAAGTCAGCCGAAGCCGAGGCGGCAAAGATCCTTGAGCGTGCGAAGCGTGACGCGGCAGATTACGGAGTGCGCGTAGATTCCTCGATGGACATGCAGAGGAAGCAGGCTGTCCTTGCCGCGAAGCAGGAAGTGATCGGCGGCGTGCTTGAGAAAGCGTACGACGCAGTGATGGATCTGGACGATGAGAAATATTTTGAAATGCTTGAAAAGCTGCTTGAGAAACACGCTCTTGCTGAGGATGGTATGATCTGCTTCTCGGCAAAAGATCTGGAGCGTATGCCTCAGGGATTCCCGGAGAAGATCAGGAATATCGCCGCATCAAAAGGCGGAAGCCTGACCCTTTCAGAGAAACCGGAGAAAGTGGACGGCGGATTCCTGCTTGTCTACGGCGGCATTGAAGAAAACTGCACCATCAGGGCAGTGTTTGACTCGAAGAGAGAAGAATTATCAGATCAGGTGAACAGACTGCTGTTCGGATAAAGCGCAGATGTTAGGAGGGTTAACTTGAGTAATACAAAATATACTTATGCGGTCGCGCGCATCCGCGCACTGGAAGTATCCCTGTTCTCAGATGCATTTATCGAGCAGCTCTTAGCGTGCAAGAGCGCGGAGCAGGTCCTGCAGTCCGTAGTCGAAAAGGGCTGGGGCGATATGGACACCGGGCATGATGCGGAAGCTGTATTAAAGCGTGAGGAAGAGAAGGCGTGGGAAGTCATCCGTGACGTAGCGCCGGATATGAGTGTCTTCGACGTGCTCTCTTACCCGAAGCTGTACCACAATCTGAAGGCTGCGGTCAAAGAGGTGTGCACGGGAGTGAAGAATCCGGCCATGTTCTATGACGACTGCCCGATCCCCGGCGAGGAGATGTATCAGATCATAGAGAGCCGGGAATTCTCCCGTCTCCCCGGCAATATGTCCCGGACGGCGCAGGAAGCACTGGATACGCTCCTTCACACCGGAGACGGACAGCTCTGCGATATCATCGTGGACAGGGCGGCGCTTGAAGCTATCGAGGAAGCGGGGAAGAAGTCGGGGGAACCGATCATAGAGAACTATGCGGACACGACAGTTGCCATCGCGGATATCAAGATTGCCGTGCGTTCCCAGAAGACAGGGAAGAGTGCGGATTTCATGAGAAGCGCCATGGCGGAGTGTGATAGTTTAAGCCTTGATCAGCTTATCCGCGCGGCGCTCTCAGGCGCAGAGGAGATCGCCCAGTATCTCGAGGGCACATCCTACGCCGGCGGAGCTGACGCTTTGAGAGAGTCACCGTCTGCATTTGAGCGCTGGTGCGACAACCGCATGATCGAGACATTGAGATCTCAGAAATATGAGACATTTTCTGTCGGCCCCCTGTTGGGCTATCTGATCGCCCGGCAGAACGAGATCAGGACAGTTCGGATCATTCTGACCGGCAAACAAAATGGTTTTACGGATGAGGCGATCCGGGAAAGGATAAGGGAGATGTATGTATAAGATTGCAGTGGTAGGCGATTACGACAGTATCTACGGTTTCGCCACATTGGGGCTTAGCATCTGCCCTG
>MHCFR00700__coassemble_764_pt1 | contig 20611 bp, 16 predicted proteins | sample MHCFR00700__metabat2_low_PE_034 | metagenome-assembled genome bin MHCFR00700 | reverse complement strand
CTCATCTCCGTCTGTTTTCGAACCTTATATCATCGGCATTCAGTCCGACAAACACGAATTTACCCAATGCCCCCAAAGAAGATCCCGAGCACATACACCACCAGCGCCACGCCGCAGAACACGTATCTTGTCATAGGCTCAAACCAGCGGCCCAGGGTGCGCTTGCGGCCGAGCTGAACAGCGTTGCGGGCAAATGTCTTCCCGCAGACCCAGAACATGGTGATTCCTGCGAGCAGGGCGCCTAACGGGATGACATAGATGGAGATAGTGTCCATCCAGGGACTTAAAAGGTCGCCTTCCACGAACAGGCCGGCGGCCGCAGTTACGGCTCCTGCGAGGATGAGGGCGGAGCGCCTGGACCATCCGAACCTGGACTGCAGGGCTTCTACCGGGCTTTCCAGCAGATTGACAAGAGAAGTCGCTCCTGCAAAGAGCACCGCAAGGAAGAAAAGAATGGCAAATACCTGACCGAAAGGTATGCTCCGGATCACGGCAGGGATCGTAATAAAGAGGAGCCCCGGACCAGAATTTGGTTCCATGCCGTAGGCAAATACGGCGGGAATGATGACGAGTCCTGCGAGGAGTGCGGCGAGAGTGTCAAAAAAAGCCACATATTTTGCGCTGCTGACAATATCTACATCTGATTTCAGATAGCTCCCATATACAACAGTTCCGCTGCCGGCTACAGACAGGGAGAAGAATGCCTGACCCATAGCGTACACCCAGGTCTGCGGATTTAGCATGGCTGACCAGTCCGGTTTGAAAAGGTAAGCATATCCTTCTGCAGCACCGTCCAGGAAAGCAACTCTTATGGCGAGGAAAAGGAACAGGACAAAAAATGCGGGCATCATGATCCTGTTTACTTTTTCAATGCCTCGGGCAATGCCAAAGGACATACAGACGAGAGCGAGCACCAGTCCTAGCAGATGCCAGGGAATACTGCCGAAGTTTTGGGAAAGCACGGTAAATACCTGTGCGGGGTCCTCATCATTAACGATTGCTCCGGTGACGGAGTCGGCAAGGAACTTTAAGATCCAGCCGATGATCACACTGTAGCCGATGGCGATCCCCAGGGAACCGATAACAGGGATCAGCCCGATGACTGTTCCGATACGGGAGTTTTTTTGAGGGGTTTTCATGTCGAAAGATTTTTTAAATGCACCGAGGGGACCTGAATGCATGGCACGCCCGAAAGCCATCTCACCGATCACGCCGGTAAAGCCGATGAGCAGGACAAAAATGATATACGGGATCAGGAATGCCGCGCCGCCGAATTCGCCGATGCGGTATGGAAACATCCATATGTTTGCCATGCCCACGGAGCTGCCGATGCAGGAGATGACAAATCCCCACTTGTTATTAAATTTATCTTCTGATACTATGCTTTTTGAATGCATGGATATATTTCTCTCTTTCCTTTTATTATTATAGAGTTTATTCTATTGAGTATGCGGCTGCAACAGCAGTATTATAACATAGACAGGCGGGACTGTTACGAAAAACATGGAAAAATATTCAGGATACAGTTGACAAAGCAGATTGGATATGGTAGATTAAATCCTGCGTGAAGCAAAAAACAAAGTAGAGTATCCACTCTCACCATAGCACAATCGGGTGACTATTGGTCTGATATTGATGCAGCGGTTCCGAAATTCGGGACGTTTTATTGATTGTCGGGTGGATATGATATTCACTCGTTTTTTTGTGTTTCGCATAGGAAACCTGAAGGAATTCATGTGACGGAGGTATACGACAATTAGCGATTTAATGATTAACGAGCAGATCAGAGACAGAGAAGTACGCCTGATCGGCGAGAATGGAGAGCAGTTAGGTATCATGTCAGCCCGGGAGGCTTTTAAAATCGCACAGGAAGCAGAACTCGATCTGGTGAAGGTCGCGCCTATGGCGAAACCGCCGGTCTGTAAGATCATCGACTACGGCAAGTACAAGTACGAGCAGACGAGGAAAGAAAAAGAGGCGAGAAAGAAGCAGAAGACGGTTGAGGTCAAAGAGGTCCGTCTGTCACCGAATATCGACACAAATGACCTGAACACGAAGATAAACAACGCAAAGAAGTTTATCTCCAAGGGAAATAAGGTAAAGGTCACATTGCGTTTCCGCGGAAGAGAGATGGCTCATGTTCAGCAGAGCAAGCATATCCTCGATGATTTCGCAGAGACTCTTGCAGACATTGCGGTCGTTGAGAAACCGGCCAAGATGGAAGGAAGAGCGATGAGCATGGTTTTAACTGAAAAACGTTAAATTTGATATGTCCGGGATGAAGTCCGGCAGGCAGCACAATAAAGGAGGAAATTATCATGCCAAAAATCAAAACAAACAGAGCAGCAGCAAAGCGCTTCAAAAAGACAGGTACAGGAAAACTGAAAAGAAATAAAGCTTACAAGAGCCATATCTTAACGAAGAAGTCTACAAAGAGAAAAAGAAATCTCAGACAGTCTACGATTACAGATGCAACAAACGTAAAGAACATGAAGAAAGTTCTTCCGTATCTGTAAATTGCGGTTCAGCTTTGCAAATGGCAGGTCTGAACGTAAAAGACATGATTACAGACACACTGTTTTAAATGAAATAGGAGGATTAAGAAATGGCAAGAATCAAAGGCGGAATGAACGCTAAGAAGAAACATAACAGAACACTGAAACTGGCAAAAGGATACAGAGGAGCACGCTCCAAACAGTACAGAGTAGCAAAACAGTCTGTCATGAGAGCTCTTACTTCTGCATATGCAGGAAGAAAGCAGCGCAAACGTCAGATGAGACAGCTCTGGATCGCACGTATCAATGCAGCAGCAAGAATGAACGGCCTGTCCTACAGCAAGTTCATGCACGGATTGAAACTGGCAAACGTTGATATGAACAGAAAGATGCTGGCTGAGCTGGCTGTAAATGACAAAGAAGCATTTGCAACACTCGCAGCACTTGCAAAAGAGAAAGTGGCGTAGTAGAATAAAGGCAGAAGCCCGGTCCCGGTTGGGATTCGGGCTCTTCTTTTTTTGTGCGATACGCCGGAGGGGTGCTGCGTGCCAGTGGCACGCGTCCAGCACCGACCGAAGGGGAATTTTTGCAGAATTATCCCGCATGCTGAGGGAAGAATAAACTGCGGTGAAAGCAGCATTTGGCATTTCACCGGAAACGGGGTGTGACAGATATGAGAAATCATGAAGTAACGAAAGAGCAGCCGCTTCTCGACGAATTCGGAAAGATCACGGAACCGGGGTGGGCCCGCCGCCAGGTGTGGCAATACGAGAGGAAGAATATAAAGTCGTCTGCCTTACGGATCAAAGAATGGGATTATTATCTGGTGATGAATGAGGACTATGCGGCAGCTTTTACCTTATCTGATGACGGATACATCGGGCTTCAGTCGGTCTCTCTTTTGAATTTTAAAGAGAGATGGGAACATACAGAGACAATTCTGACGCCTTTTCCTATGGGAAAGATGAAGATGCCGTCTTCTTCCTCGAAAGGGGATATTGTTTACAGAGATAAAAGGATGCGGCTGGAGTTCCGTGTGGATTCGGGCAGACGCATGATCTCCTGCGACTTCAAAGAGTTTTACCAGGGGAAACCGTTCTACTGCGAGATCGCACTGGATCAGCCGGACATGGATACAATGACGATCGCGACTCCGTGGAATGGAAAGAAAGCATTTTACTACAATCAGAAAATCAACTGTATGCCGGCAGAAGGGTATATGTCTTTCGATGATATCACTTACTGGTTCAGCCCGGATAAGGATTACGGTACGCTTGACTGGGGGAGAGGCGTCTGGACCTACGACAACACATGGTACTGGGGCTCAGGGAACGGTACGGTAGGTGGAAAGGCATTTGGATTTAATATCGGATACGGATTCGGCGACACTTCGGCGGCGACGGAAAATATTCTCTTCTATGATGGAAGAGGCCATAAACTGGACGATGTGACGTTCCACATACCAGAGGACGACTATATGAAGATGTGGACATTTTCTTCTAGTGACGGACGGTTTGAGATGGAATTTGAGCCGGTGTTGGACCGCACGGCAAGTATGTCGGCCTTTCTCGTATCTTCAGACCAGCATCAGGTGTTCGGGAAGATGACCGGGAAAGCGATACTGGATGGCGGGAAGTTTATAGAGCTGAAAGATTTTATGTGTTTCGCGGAAAAAGTGCATAACAGATACTGATATAACGAGACGAATGAGCGGAAAGTGCAAAAGCGGAAAAAAGTTGAACAAGACCGAAGGTATGCTGATGTATACTAAATGTATATGCGGAAAAATCAAAAAGTGACTTATTCATCTGAGATGAGCAGAGACCGCGATGCAGGAGGACTTTGTTTTGGCTGATAAATACACAGGAAAAACAGAGGGAACGATCGATGATTTTCTGAAAGGGAATGTAACATTCTGGAAGTTCTCCAGGCTGCTGAAAGAATTGTACCAGGGAGCGGAGCCTCTGGCGCGCAGGCTTACCCGAAAACTGACGGAATATAACAGTGATGAAGATGGAGAACGGACCGCGCGAAGGGTGAGGAACTGGATGCATGACAGAAATCTTCCCAAGAACCGTGAGGAAATATTTAAGATATGTTTTGCTCTGGAACTGGATGAGCAGAGAGCAGAAACCCTGCTCGGGATCACTGTGGAAAGAGGGATTCACTATCGTAATCCTCGTGAATTGATCTACGCGTACTGTCTTCGCAGAAAAGGAGATTACCCGGAGGCTGTCAAAAAGGTCCGGGAAATAAATATCCCTGTTGAGAAGAAAGAGATGCCGGCATGTACCTATAAGGAGAATGAGACAACTGCGGAAATTACAGGTTATATCCGCAGCCGGTTTGAGCATGTCCGGAGCGAGGACGAACTCAGGGAGTTCCTCGAAATACACCGGGAAAAATTCGGATTGCAGCATTGGACTGCATACCGGAAATTTCGGAAGATGCTGAACTATCTGCTCCATCCTTCGTCGGGAGATGACTTCCTGCCCGATGAGCAGGAGTACAGTATACGAAAAGTCGTTGATCAGTATTTGCGTATGGGCGTGCCATATGAGAAGAAATCAGGAAGATATACACAGCTTCAGCGGGAGATCAAGCAGCACTGGCCTTCAGCAAAGACGATCTATGAAATGTGTTCGGGAAAACTGGATGTAGACCGAAAAACTCTTCTTCTACTGTATCTCGCAACGGAAGGAGAGGTGGATACAGATGCGGCCGATATGAGGAGTATCTCAGAACATAGGAGGAGAATGGATTTGATGCTGGCGGAGTGCGGCATGCCGGTCTTGAATGTCCATTGTCCCTTTGATTACCTTATCCTGCTTGCTGTCAATCAGAATGGAGAAGAAGACTTTATCGGATACAGGATGGAGAGGATGCTCCGGAAGATTTTTGACACAAATAAACCGGCCGCCTATCTTTTAGAAAAATGAGGGAAAAGAAATGGGAGAAAAGTATGAGAAGAAGGATAACCGCGTGATCCTTCCCTGTGGGTATCAACTTTTCCATAGTGGAAAGAATTATACGATCAGCAGTTATGTCAATGCCGGGGGAAATTCTGTTGTATATCAGGCCTATTACCAGGACTCCCTGATGCCGGAGAAGCGGCACAGTGTATTGATCAAAGAGCTGTATCCATATGACTTCCTTGGAAGGATCACAAGAAACAGCGAGATGAGCCTTGATGTACAGGCGAGCGCACGAGGATTATTTGAGCAGCACAAAGAGAGTTATCTGCTGGGAAATCGCGTCCATCTGACACTCGCGGGAGAGGGAAAAGGCGGAATCGCCGAGAATATCGATTCTTTCGAGCAGAACGGGACAGTCTATACGATCCTGACTGCCAGAAAGGGTATGGTGTTGTCCGAACTTATTAATAAGAAAAAGGAATTCCCTACACTCGAGGTCGTGATACGGTGCATGCAGAATCTGCTCCAGACGCTTACTCTCTTCCATGAACACAGACTGCTCCACCTCGATGTGAGCCCGGACAATATCTTTATGCTGGAACCGAGAAATGCACAGGAATTTCCCACGGAAATGCTGCTGCTGGATTTTAACAGCGTATACTCTCTGGAACATCCGGAGACGTATATTGACGACTATTATCCTGGAAAACCGGGATATATGGCTCCGGAGGCTGTCCTCCACAAATATGATGAACTGGGGCCGTGGACAGATCTGTATTCAGCGACAGCTGTATTTTACAGCCTCCTCGCATCGGAAAAGCCTCCCAAAGATATCGAACTCTCACACGAAAAGGAGCTCATCTCACCTTATTCCAGGCTGCTCCTGCATGAAAAGGAAGTATCTGCCGGGCAGGTCAATCGTATCCTGAAAAAGGGATTCTGCATAATGCCAAAAGACCGCTACCAGAATACGGCAGAGATGCTGGCAGATATCCATGAACTCGAAGAAATCCTGGCAGGGACCATAAGGATTCCTGTGTGCCGGAAGGATGAAAGAGTGGAAGATGCCGGAAAGATGCGGAAAACGGGAAGAATGCCGCGCAGGAAATGGTTCGTGAGAGGAGCGACGGCAGCCGGGGCGCTTTTGATCGCAGCCGGCGCATTCTTCGGCGGTCGTATCAGTTACCAGACAGAAACGGAAATGGAAAGGGCGAATACAGAACTGGATCTCTCAAAGTTCCCGATCGAGACGGACGATTCAGTTGTTCTTACCCAACAGGATGTAAGATATCCCCTGGCTGACCGGTCATACATGATGGATGTTCAGGTCCAGACTTCAAGCGCGGTACGGATCATGCTGAAAGATTATACGCATAAAAGAGATACATCAGAAGTGATCGATACGTACTCTCTGTTTACATTTTATACCGGTGAAGATGACAAGCGCGGCTGGCAGAATGCTGATCTGACTTATGATTTCTTCTATACGGAAGACAATACGCTGCACATGGAACTTCCGTTCCAGGATCCGAACCATTTTAATCTGGATTATGTGGGAGTTATCTTCCAGAACTTTAATTATGATGAAAGCCAGCTTGTCCTTGATATCACCCGCTGTACCCTTGTGGACGGTGAGGGGAACGAGTATGAGATGACAGATCTGATCGGAAGCCATCTGCTGTTCTTTGATGAAGAGAGGTGGCAGCAGAATCTGATCACTACACAGAACCGGGATTATGTCAAGACATTCGACGATATCCGGGGAGGACAGCTCATAGTGGATGCACAGGTCGGATATCTTGACCCGCTGCTCGAAGTGACATGGGAAAGCGAGGATCCGGACATAGCCACGGTAGATGACCGCGGCAGGGTGCAGGGACTCAGACAGGGGATCACAACTCTTACCGTGACCATACGGGATAAAGCGACGGGCGAAGAACGAAGTACACAGATGCTGGTCAATGTGATCTCGAAACTGTGACGTACATACAGCTGTATGATGGGAAAATAGATGGACGATAATTTCGTCAGAACGGAAAAAAGTTGAAAATGAGAAAAAATGAATATGGTATGCTGACCGTATAAACGGCAGCTTTCAGGACAGGAACTGACAGATAAGTGCCGGTTTCTGTCCTCATTTTTTATAAAAGGAGTATACAGAACGATGACGGAGCGGATTATAGGGATCGATTTTGGCACCAGTACTTCCCTGATCAGAGTCAGGACATATGAGCATGAAGACAGGGCAGGGAACAAACCTGAAAATTCACAGTATGTGGAGTTTGACGGAAAGGCAGTCGTACCCACCCTTGTACGTATTGACGGGGACAGCGAATACTTCGGATATGATGCACAGCCGGACCGGGCCGGTTCGGTCCTGTATTCTGATTTCAAGATGGATCTGGAAAGTGCATGGCAGGATAAGCGAGAACAGGCGGAAGAACTGACAGAGATGTTCCTGGGGTATCTGTACCGGCAGTATGCAGACCAGGACAGCTATTTCGGCTCCTGCGATACAGTGAGGACGATAATCAGCTACCCGGCAAAATGGCGGGAAGAGACACGAAGATTTATGCGGGATGCGGCGGTCCGTGCAGGATTTGAAAATGTGTCCGGAATGGATGAGGCAACAGCGGCAATGTATGCGGTCCGGGTGCAGTATGGGGAATATCTGCAGAAGACCGGACTGTATCAGGCGGAACAGTTTCACATGCTTATGATCGATATGGGAGCAGGAACAACAGATCTTGCCCTGTGCAGGTACTCCCGGCAGGGAAATGAGATATTGGCGGCCTGGCCGGATGCACAATCCAGGCTTTTCTTCGGCGGAAATGAGATGGACAGTATTCTTGGGGATTATTTGAGCTGTTATCTGAGGGAAAACGGAATCTCAGAGGAAATTACCGAAAAGTTTATGCGGCAGTACAGAGTGTCCTGTAAAAAGTGGAAAGAAGATACTGTGTCAAAACTGCTGAACGACGGTGCAAGTGTGGATTCCTGTCCCTTTGTATCCAATATCTTTCATCTGTGGAACGTCATACCGCGTCCGTTCCCGACGCTTGACAGGAGCAGGCTTCAGGAGATATCGGCAGGTTATCTCAAGATTTTTGCTTTCCTGGTCCGGGGCATGTTGGATGATGTCATCAGCAGGGGGATACTTGATAGTCCGGCAGATATAGATCTGGTGCTCCTGACCGGAGGGCACAGTCAGTGGTATTTTGTGAAGGATATCCTGTTGGATAAAACAGACTGCTGTGAGCCGCTGGGCCTTGGGACCATACAGAGCGAGCCTGAGCGGATTTTAAGGATGGCAAGACCGCATGAGACTGTGGGATGCGGCCTGGTCTGGTCTGTGTATACCGGGGATATTCATTATGACAGTAAAGCGGGAAAAGAAAGTGAGGATCAAGAAACATATCAAGACACCAGACAAGATGCCGGCATGGAAACTGACGGCGTGAAGGAAGAAGATACCGGCCGGGAAGAAGACACTGCATTGATCATCAGTAAAGCAAAAGCAGGGGATGCATCCGCCCAGTATCTGGCAGGACTTGCATATCAGAACGGGAAAGGCGTGTCCTGTAATCCTGCGGCTGCACGATACTGGTGGAGAGAATCTGCCAGGCAGGGGAACAGGGATGCTATGTGGAAATTTGGATGTGCTGCACTTATAGACGCAGGCGGCCCGTTTCACATTTCAGGGCAAACCGTGAAAAGAGACAAGAGCGGGAGCAGCCCGGCAGAGGAAGGTGCTCTGTGGATCTGCCGGGCCGCGGGAAAAGAACAGATCGAAGCACAGATCTATCTTGCATATAATTCGGAAATGTATAAAGAACGTTTTTTCTGGAGCAGAAAGCTCCTTGCCAGAACGGATCTTGATCCGGAAAGAAAATATCTGACCGGATATAGTACAGCAGGCGGCGTGGTAGAAGAGTATCAGGCGGGGAACTGCCTGGTCAGCCAGCTCCAGAACTTTATCGGGGAATGCTTTTTCTTCGGACTTGGTACATACCGTGACTATGCACAGGCATTCCAGTATTTTGAGACTGCAGCCGCAAAGATGTCGGATTCCTGTGACTTCGGCGCACAGCAGGCATGCAGGAACCTTGGAATGTGCTATCAGTGGGGAAAGGGAACTGCGCCGGATCTTCTGCATGCGAGAAGTATGTATGGATTCCTTAAAATGGACAGAGAGTATCCGACTCTGGGAGAGGCTCTTGAAGCCTGGACAGGAGCGGATGGGGATAAGGCGGCATATCTGGAAGAAGAGGATTTTAAGGAGTACTTTGTACATCGCTTCCCACAGGCTCTTTACATGATCCCCCAGGCAGATATGCAGAGGTTCCGGCAGGTGAATCCGGAGCTTCAAAGAGGGGAAGAGATATATCTGCTGAAAACAATGAATAAGAGAGAACAACTGCTTGGAAAGCCGGTTACTGTATTTACTGCGGTAACAAATATGAGGATATTCGCTGTGACTATCAATAGCCTGGGGCAGTGGTCTATGAATTGGAGTATCCCCTATCCGCTTTTAAAAGAGGCGGTCCTGGAAGCTAAGCTGCCTGCAGGGACGGCTGTCAGGCTGCCGGGAAGATGGGGAGAGAATCTTGTAAAGGCTCCGGTGAGCCAGTTTATGAGAAATGTTGTCCTGTACACTTATCCCGATAGGGAAAGCAGGCTGAAGGATGATACCAGGACGGTGGAGACATCTGTCAGGGAACCATGGTTCCCCACGGCGGTAAATCTGCTCACGCGGCGGGAACAGTGGAGAAAAAGAGAAGGAATCTATCGGATCTGAAGGAGGTGTGAGCATGAGTAAAGTAGAGAGAAAGCTGCTGTTTCGTGATCTGTTCCAGGGAATTGAGCTGGAGAAGCTGAAAATCCCGGATACGTTGGAAATCCCGGATGACTACTATCAGCATCTTCTGGATTATTCTATGGAGCGAAGCTATCTGAACCACATTTCAGAGCGGGAGGACTTTGCGGATCTCCCTTATGAAACTGGCAGAATTACCTGGCTGAAAGTGGTACGTCTTCCAGTGCATCCGGGAAATATAAGGGAATATGACCTGCTTTCCAGATGGCAGAGCGTGCTTTCTTCCATGCATACGTGGGGACACCGGCTTCTGTTTCTTCTAAACCGCAGCGGCGGGGAAACGAGCCTGTATCTAGGCACTGCCTCATCGGTCCGCAGCCTGAGTGCGGAAGATGCGGTGGAACAGATGAAAGAGGCAGCATCGGGCAGTATGCCGGGGATGGAGCTGTATGCCATGAGTCCGGCCGAGGTATATGAAAATATCAGCGGAACAATGGCGGGATACCGGGCTGTCGGTGCAGTCACAGGGATCCCGTCGCTTCGCAGAACGGTCCGCGGAGATGCCTGCCAGACTCTGGACCCGCTTGCATTCGGCCTGCGTGATCTAAACGGCCGGGAGAAAGACTACAGTCTTCTGATCATGGCAGATCCTATGCCGGACAGTGAGGCTGCGGATATTATCAATAGAATGAGAAGACTGGGGAGTGAGATCCACAAAAACGTGGACCGCACAGTCTCGGAGAATGAAGCACAGGGGGAGGCTCAGAACAGTGGCATCGGGCTTGGACTGCTCGGAGGATTTGCGGGAGGACTTTTAGGCTCCTGTATGGGATTCCCTTTATATGCTGCCGGCAGGCTGACACAGGCTGTGTTTACCGGCATCGGTGCCATGCTCGGCACGAACAAGCAGATATCCATGAATTATTCAAGAAACATCTCATCGCAATATCTGGATAAATTTGCACAGTATGCAGAGGAACTGACAGACCGGCACATCGAAAGGCTGAAAAAGGGACGTAGTCTCGGATTCTGGAATACAGGGATCTATATTCTCGGCCATACGAGAAAAGATATCAGTACGATAGGCGGTATGCTGCGGTCGATTTATTCCGGAGACCAGACTTATCTGGAACCGGTGCGTGTACATGTGCTGAAAGAACATTCCGGAGCGCTGGAGATCATCAGAGACAGATTTGAGCTTATCCCATTGATGGACAGTGAGGAAGCCGGGCTTGCGGGAGACCGTGCAGGAGATGACTGGCATATCTTTGGAAATGCATACCAGTATTTAAGCACTCCGCTCAATACGGAAGAGCTCTCCCTTGCATCGTCCCTCCCGAGCCGTGACGTGCCGGGACTCAGATTTGTGAAAACAGCAGTGCGATTTGCCAATAATCCTGCGGAGCTGACCGGGGATTCGATCACGCTGGGGAAAGTGGTGGATACAGGCGTTGTGCAGACAAATGACTATAAGATCGATCCCAATGCTCTTGTCCGTCACGCCCTTGTAACCGGCAGTACAGGGTCCGGCAAATCGACGACCTGCAAGAATATCATCCGTGAGCTGACCGGCAGGAATATACCGGTATTGGTGATAGAGCCTGCGAAAGATGATTATGTAAGATGGGCGGCAGAGCAGAACCGGCATCTCCCGGAGGAAAAGCAGTTCCGGATCTTTATGCCCGGACACTCTGAAATTGACGGAATAAAGACGGAACCTCTCTTCCTGAATCCATTTCAGCCGGGGGCCGTGCCCGGAGCGAAGATTGACCTTCTTTCCCGGAGCGAGAAGCTGAGTGCGCTGCTGAATGTTTCTCTTCCGGTCAGCGATATTCTCCCTGTGATCATAGACGAGACGGTTTATCACTATATGTATCAGGCTTATCACAGGGATTTTCTGGCAGATGAGATGGAACAGCCCCATGCATATCCCCGTCTGGACGGGCTGAAAGAGATGGCGCGGCAGGTACTGCGGATGCGTGGATATGAGAGAAAGGTACAGGATAATATCGGAGCGTCGCTGGAGACCAGGTTCCAGTATCTCACAAGAGGGTCGAGAGGAAAGATACTGAACGCCGGGCATTCCACACCATGGGAGCATCTCTTCGGACAGTCGGCAGTGATCAACTTAAGCCATATTACAAATGCGAAAGACAGGGCGCTGATCATGTCAGTGCTTATGCTGAGCCTGTATGAATACAGGATGTCCGCCTATGAATACGACGAAACTTACCGGAAGGAGGCTCAGAAAAACAGACTGATGCATCTTACCGTTGTTGAGGAGGCTCATAATGTACTGGCGAACCCGGGAAAAGATCCGGGCGGGAGCGGGAATCCACAGCAGACGGTGGCAGATATCTTTACTAATATGCTCTCCGAGATCCGCAGCTACGGAGAGGGCCTTATGATCGTAGATCAGGTGCCTACGAGACTGATCCCGGATGTGATCAAGAATACAAATTACAAGATTGTCCACAGGCTGACCGCGCCGGACGACTGTGAGGTGATGGCGGCAGGGCTTGCACTCCGGGAGGAACAGAAACCTCTGATCAGTGCACTGGGGATCGGAAACGCAATTGTCTGCGGTGATATGGACGATGCTGCTGCCTGGGTGAAGATGAATTTTAAAGCGGAAAGTCAATAAAAAAGAGAAGGTCAGGAGGGAAAAGTATGTATGAAATTGTAAACGGGATTCTCTACAACACGGGGATTGATGATGCCTACAGTGATATTGTAAATGATTTCCAGAGCGATGCGTCTATGGGCGGATACGAGATAAATAACGGCATCCTTTATAACACGGACATCGACCAGACATACAACGAGCTTGTGTCCGAAATGCCGGCAGACGGCTTTGAGATGCATAACGGCATTCTTTATAACACATCTATCGACACAGCCTACAATGAGCTGATGTCTGATCTTGTCCCTGCAATCCAGGAGATGGAAAAGGTAAATGCAGAGAACCGGGCGAAAGGGATTTATCCGCCGCTCTATAACGGGTTTATGACAGACCCTTTGAGCGACTCCATCTGGCAGGCGAGCATGGACAATATGGATTTTCTGAGCGAAAATTCCGGGATAGATGTTTCTTTTACCGCTCCGGTGACCGATACGGCGGCAGATCTGGCGGATGATGTGGAATTTAACAGAAAGATGGCGGAGTCGTATGGAAATGACGGGATGACTGGCATGGAAAAGGTCTATGAGGACCGTATGAAAGATGCGGCGGATAAGCTTGCGGATGGTGAGTTTACAGAGGAATAGGAGGGAATGCAATGTATGAAAAAGGGATGGAACTGTACCGGGCGGCAGGAGAAAAGGTGATCACGGATGAGGCGGCAGAATATTTCCTGGAAGCGGCACAGTCAGGACATGTGCGGGCGATGTATTATTATGGGCTGTACTGTGAAAATCATCTGACCGGGATGAAAGAGAAAGAGACTCCTGCAGAATACTGGTTGAAAAAAGCGGCGGATGCGGGGGATACGGACGCGCAGTTCCAGCTCGCATACTACTATGAGCGAGATCCGAACCGTCTGCTTCTGCAGGAGGGGCCGGAAGCATTAAGAAGTCAGATGATCAACTGGGACGACAGCCCCGAGTATCTGATCTGTAAAACCAACATGGAAGAGTATAAGTTCCGGGCACTTCCGTATTATGAAAAAGCTGCGGCAGCAGGTCACATAAGCGCCTGTTTTAATCTGGGACTGATCCGTGAGCGGGGGATCGGTCCGGAACATCTGGAACGTGACATGACACAGGCAGAAAAGCTTTACCGTACAGCTGCGGCAGCAGGCCATCCCTATGCTCTGTGCCGGCTGGCGTATTTCTATTTCTGCGGGAAGGAGGTGGAAAAGGACATAAATGAAGCGGTCAGGCTTTACCGGCTGGCGGCAGAAAAGGGAAGCCTGGAAGCAAAGTTCCGTCTTGGCTGGTGTTATGCAAATGGTGCAGGAGTAGAGAAGGATGAGGAGAAAGCCCTGAACTATTATAACGAAGCGGGAAACCATGTCCCGTGGTGGGCGGTGAAAAAGAAACCGGAAAGGTGAGGAGGAGAAAGATGAAGAAAAAATATCTGGCGCTGTCGGCAGGGGTAGTCCTTGTGGCAGCGGTACTGGCTGTTCAGATCCCGGGACTTGTAAGTGCAGAGACACAGGGAACGGATGCGGAGACCGGGCAGGAGGAAGAAGTGATCACCATGATGCAGAAAAAAGATGTAGTAAGCTTTGGACGCACGGAAAATGGCACCCGCCTTACTCTGTATGATATGAAACTGGATCTTCCGGAGGATATGGTGATGGAGACGGGTGTAACAGAGGACGACACGGCGTTTGCGTTTGCTATAGTAGACGACCTGCGGCTGGTCTTAAGTGCAGGAGAGTCGGAAGTGATCGAAGGAAATCTTGCAGACCTTTCAGAAGAGGAACAGGAGGCGTACAGGGAGGCAACAGCATATGAATATGACACAACGTCACTTGTTGAGTCAGAGATAGTCGATTTTAACGGGACGCTTTATGCGGTTCATGCATTCTATGAGATGGAGGAAGAAAAACCGATCATGACACTGAATACAGTTGTGGATGGCGTCAGCTACACGATATGCGGGTACCCGGATGGAGAAACGCTGGATGATACAGATATCAGCATCCTGACAGCTATGGCTGCTGCATTGGAGGTGGATGAATGATGAAAAGAAAACGATTCTATAAAGGAATAGCCGCATCACTGGCACTCTGTATGCTTATTCCGTCAATGTCTTATGCGGCGGCTGGTGAAGATACAGAAGTGTTGACGGAGGAATCAGCGGTACAGACGCAGACAGATGTGGAAACGGTAGATGTGCCGGAAATGCATGTGCAGGAGCAGACAGACCAGCCTGAGACTGCAGATCAGGAGCCAGCGGACACTGATGTATCGGAGAAATCAGAGCAGGAACCGGCAGATGCTGTCCTGTCGGAGATGAAAATGGAAAAAATGCCGTCCGAAGAGATAGCGGAATTCGCAGAGGCTTACAGCGAAAGACAGAAAGAGAAAGCTGATGCGAATAAAATATCTATGAACAAAGCAATCACAGACAAAGCAGCTATGAATAAAGCAGCCGCGCAGAAATCATCAGAACCCGATAATGATGGCAGCATAATACCGGAGAACCAGTGGCTGCAGACAGCGAGTACAAGAGTATGGTACTTTGGAGACGGATTGTTCTATTCTCTGAAAGATAATCAGATGGATGTGCTCGGATTCTGGATCGTAGGTGCAACGGCTGTGCAGAACGGGGATATATGGACAGTCGAAGGCGGTACGGAATATGAATATGAAGAATATAAAAATACATTTGGCAAGGAGCCGCCGCTGCCGGAAGAGCTTGAGAATCTGAGACCGGAAGATCCGAATCCGAATCCGAACCCGAATCCGGGAGACGGGGATGACGATAAGGATGATCCGGATAATCCTGGAACAGGCGAGCCAGACCCGGACGATCCGGATAACCCGGGAACAGATGATCCTGGAACAGATGATCCCGATCCGGACGATCCGGACAATCCGGGGATAGATGATCCCGATCCGGATAACCCTGTTCCACCGGTAGGAGAGTGGTTACAGCACATAGAGTACGGCGCTATGATGTATATACTTTCAGGTGATTTACTATATTTTCACAATGCGCTTGAGCCTGTAGAAGAGGAGCTGGATGGTGCAAACTGGCTTGTTGGATATCAGTTGGAATACTGTGGAAATAATGTGTGGGTGCACACAGGTGCGGGTGAGTTTAAAGATTATTTGCAGATGAAAGAATATCTGGGTCATATTCCGCCCATCCCTCCGGAATTTGTGGATATCTACATGAATTATTATGAAGGCGTTCCGCTTCCGGATGATCCGAATCAGGATGATGATACAGATCAGGGCGATGATCCGAACCAGAATGATGATCCAAATCAGAATGAATCGGATGACCCTGATAATCCAGACCAAGGACAGTCAGATTCGGATGATGTGTCCGGAGAGGACTCGGAGGAAAGCGGTGCAGGAGATCCGGAGCAGCAAGATGCAGATGCAGACAGTGAAAACAGACAGCCGGACGGGGCGAATGATACGGAGACTAAAAAGCCCGAACGCAATGAAAACGTTGAGAAAACAGTGGATCTGCTCGCAGAGAAGCTGAAAGAAGCGGGAATCCAGATTGCAAAAGACCAGATGGAAAAATGGGCGGATCACTTTTTGGAGAAATATCCGCCTCTGAATACGGCAAAAAATACGCTTGAGAAGATCAATGCAGCCTGCGAGCTTTACAAGACCGGAAAACAGATCGCGGAGGACTGGGCGAAGGTAACGGAAGCACAGGAAAAGGCGGATCAGGCGGGAGTGAGAAATGAGGAAGTGGCTCCATTTGCCAAGAAATGGACTTCTGAAATAGCGGAAAATGTATATGATCTTCTTCCTACAGAATGGACGGACTTTTTTCTGATCACAAACGACCAGACTGGGAAAATACTGGGCGAAAAGGCGGGAAACTGGGCAGCAGGTTTTGTAAATTATGTGCAGAAGCCGGCTTATCAGCAGAGAGATATTCTGAGGGGATTCGGCAATGAGAATCCGGAGATGAGTTACAACTAAATGCTGGAAATTATGGAGGAATTCAGAAAAGGAGAGGTTTATGAAAAGAAAAGGCTTGTTTATTCTCTGTGCTATTATATCTCTTACGTTATGCGCCTGCGGCGGTGGCTTAAAGGCGGATTCCTATGAGCCGTCCTATGAGGAGGAAAGTTCTTCTGAAACTGTGGCGGATTCGACAGCTGCCGGATCGGATGAAGGAATAACAGACGATGGAGAAACATGGGAAGAAGAAAAAGCACGTCTGGAAGACGAACAGCGCAGGAGAATGGAAGAACTGGCGGCCCAGGAGCAGTCAGTAAGACAGATGTTGGAGGACCAGGCATCATATGAATCAGACAGTTATGAGGATGAAGCAGAGGAAGGCACGGCAGAGTCGGACACTGTGGGTGAGAATATATGCCCGGACTGTGGGTTTGAGCGTCTCGAGGTTACCTGCGGACTGTGCTCCGGAACCGGAAATACTGCATCTTGCACTCGATGCGGGGGAACCGGCGTTATATGCAGAAACTGTTTCTATCCCCCTTCTCAGCCGTCTACCGCCGGAGGAACATCTGGAGGATCGTCGGGGAAAGCCGGAAGGATGTGCGGCAGATGTCATGGAGACGGGGTGGAAGGAGAGTGTTTCAGCTGCGGTGGAACCGGAATATTAGGCCATACAGAATACTATGGTTCTGGTTGGGGTGGAGACACCTATTATACAACCAGGCCGTGTCTGTCCTGCGTGGGCGGGGAACGGCGCTGTACGCTGTGCGGCGGCGATGGATTTGTCGATGACGAGTAATGAAAAGCGAGGATGTCAAGTGAAAAAAATATTGTCCATGATAAGTTTGTCCGTTGTTCTGTGTATTATGTCAGGATGCCAAAGCGGCCAGGAATCAAATACTGTACAAGACAGTACAGAAATATTGCATGAGGAAGATAAACCGGTAGAATATAACGATGGTTCGGATATAAAAATAGAAGAAGAGACGGAAGAAAACCAGGAAATGTCAGAGCTTGATGAAGATATGCAGGGAAGCGGGGAAATTCCCTGCCCGGAGTGCAGTGGGACAGGAGTTGCCAGCCAATGTGCAAATTGCGGCGGAACAGGATATGATACAGATACAAAACAGGTTTGCGTAAAGTGTTTTGGCGCAGGTGAGAAATTTTGCGAGCGGTGCAAAGGATGGGGAATGTTAAACAGTTCCGGTTATCCTGAAACCCCGTCGGTTCCCGGCGGCGAATCAGATTACCATATTGACGTGAACGGATCGGCAGGTATGGGAAATGGAGAGCAGACATGTCCGTATTGTATGGGTGGAAAGAAAAAATGTGACGTTTGCAATGGAAGCGGACTTGTGGAACGCTATAATTCTGCCCCATACTATGGCGGCGACTCCTCTATGGGAAAATGGCAAAATGAATCCTGTACGGGATGTAGTGGACAGGGGTACTATGACTGTCCTGTCTGCGGAGGAGACGGGAAATATTAGTACGGCTTTTGCCCTGGCATCATAATAAAACAAGATAATAAAAATTTTAAGGTTGACATCTATGCTGTGACGTGGTAAAGTCACTTTAAACCGATGAGGAAGAGCAAGTAACTTCAATGAAAGTCTCACAGAGAGCCGCAGTTGGTGGAAAGCGGCAGATATACATGAAGTGAATGGACTTCTGAGGGCGAGCTGAAAGCAACAGTGCTATTAAATATAAGTTTTGTGCGTTGGGCGAGTAGGTGAGACGGAGAATGTAACTTCGTTAAGAAAAGCAGCATATGACAGTATGCGATGAGTGGATGCAAAAGCATCAAGCCGGGTGGCACCGCAGGAGTTTTTTATGTATATTGACTCTTGTCCCTGCAATAGTTTAATTGTGTGGGACGAGAGTTTTTTATTTGCATAATGCTCACAGCATTCTCGAGTCCCGAAAATGTCTGCAGGGTTCATTCCCTGCGCCGTAAGTGATACGGCAGATGAGAGGAAAGGAGAAAAGAAAATGAGTGACAAGACAATCCCTTACAAAATCTATCTTGAAGAAAGTGAGATGCCAAAAGAGTGGTATAATGTCCGCGCAGATATGAAGAACAAACCTGCGCCGCTTCTGAATCCTGCCACATTAAAGCCGATGACGGCAGAAGAACTCGGTGTTGTGTTCTGCGAGGAACTGGTCAAACAGGAACTGGATAACGACAACCGTTATATCGAGATACCACAGAAAATCCGCGATTTCTACAAAATGTACCGTCCTGCGCCGCTCGTAAGGGCGTACTGCCTTGAGGAAAAGCTTCAGACCCCGGCAAAGATTTACTATAAATTTGAAGGAAATAATACATCAGGAAGCCACAAACTCAATTCAGCCATTGCGCAGGCTTATTATGCAAAAGAGCAGGGGCTCAAAGGTGTTACGACGGAGACAGGAGCAGGCCAGTGGGGAACAGCGCTTTCCATGGCATGTGCATACCTTGATCTGGATTGTAAAGTGTTTATGGTAAAATGCTCTTATGAGCAGAAACCGTTCCGTCGCGAGGTAATGCGGACATACGGAGCAAGCGTGACTCCGTCACCGTCCGATACGACAGAAGTCGGCAGAAAGATCCTTGCCGAGCATCCGGGTACTACAGGAAGCCTTGGCTGCGCGATCTCCGAGGCGGTCGAGGTAGCAACCCATACAGAAGGCTACAGATATGTGCTCGGAAGTGTGTTAAATCAGGTGCTCCTGCATCAGTCGATCATAGGGGTAGAGACAAAGATAGCGATGGATAAATACGGAATCAAGCCGGATATCATCATTGGCTGTGCAGGCGGCGGTTCCAATCTGGGCGGACTGATCTCACCGTTTATGGGCGAGAAACTCCGCGGCGAGGCTGATTATCAGTTTATTGCGGTAGAGCCGGCTTCCTGCCCGAGTCTGACAAGAGGTGTATATGCTTATGATTTCTGCGATACCGGTATGGTATGCCCGCTTGCCAAGATGTATACACTTGGAAGCGGATTTATCCCGTCGGCAAACCATGCAGGAGGACTGAGATACCACGGCATGAGCTCAACACTGTCACAGCTCTATGCTGACGGATATATGGAAGCCCGGTCTGTAGAACAGACTTCTGTATTCGAGGCTGCAGAGCAGTTCGCGAGAGTAGAAGGCATTCTGCCTGCACCGGAAAGCAGTCATGCGATCCGCGTTGCAATTGATGAAGCAATGAAGTGCAAAGAGACAGGAGAAGAAAAGACGATCCTGTTCGGTCTCACTGGAACCGGATACTTTGATATGGTTGCATATGAGAAATACAATAATGGCGAGATGACAGACTATATTCCTACGGATGAAGAACTTCAGGCCGGATTTGACGGTATCCCGAAGATGTGACGATAAGCATTGAGCCATGCACAGGAAGATACGGACCGCTGGTTGTGCTTGCACAAGACCAGCGGTCCGTATCTTCCTGTATAGGGCGAAAGCCCGCAGTGAGATGGAGCGAAGCGGAATCGAACTGGCATGGCTGGGGCGAAAGCCCGCAGTGAGATGGAGCGGAGCGGAATCGAACTGGCATGGCTGGGGCGAAAGCCCGGTTTATGATTGTGGAAAATCAATTGTTGAAATTTTCGGTATTTTTTAAAAATGAAGAACAATTTTCGAACTTTAATTTTTTCGCGGATTTCAGTTGACATTTTACGTTTGTGATAGTATTATATCACTTGTGGTCAGCACGAGAAATCAACAGACCACAGGAAATATGGAATGCGGAAGTGTCGGAACTGGCAGACGAGCAAGACTAAGGATCTTGT
>MHCFR00700__coassemble_760_pt1 | contig 20694 bp, 21 predicted proteins | sample MHCFR00700__metabat2_low_PE_034 | metagenome-assembled genome bin MHCFR00700 | reverse complement strand
TATAATAAATCGCTTCCGCTGTTTTCATGCATTCCCTCAGTCTGATTTTTTTGTGTGCGGCCACTCCCTGTATACCCGCCAGCCAGAATTCATATTCCATACTCTATCTCCTCCAGTATTTTTTATCCACCATCCTGTAGCCAAGTGCTTCCCGCAGGTGTTGCTCCCTGATTTTCTCCTCGCCGTCCATATCCGCAATTGTACGTGCTGTTTTTATGATTCTATGATATGCACGGACCGTCAGTTCCATCATCGTAAAAGCACGTTCCATAAGTTTACTTTCAGCCGCGTCCAATCCGCAGTATTTCTTTATATCATCAGTTCCCAGCATTGCATTTGTCGTGATTCCTGTTCCTCTGTAACGTTCTTTCTGTATTTCTCTGACCTGATACACTCTCTTTCTGATCACCTCAGAACTCTCAGACTTCTTTTCTTCTGTCAGCTCCTCATATCTGATACGCGGAGCTTCCACGCACAGATCGATTCTGTCCAGGAAAGGACGGCTGATCCTGTTCAAGTACATCTGGATCTGTGCCGGTGTGCATGTACATTTCTCCAGATCAGGATAGCATCCACAGGGGCAGGGATTCATAGCCGCTACAAGCATAAAATCCGCCGGGAACACATAATTTCCATATGTCCTTGCGATCCGGATACTTCTCTCTTCCAGCGGCTGCCGCAGCACCTCCAAAACACTTTTCCTGAATTCCGGAAGCTCGTCGAGAAAAAGCACCCCTCTATGGGCGAGACTGATCTCACCCGGTCTCGGAACCGTACCGCCTCCGATCAGCGATGATCTGGTTGCCGTATGATGCACTTCTCGAAACGGCCGTTCCTGTATCAGCGGCATCTCTTCTTTCAACAGTCCTAGCACACTGTATATCCTGGTGATCTCCATACTTTCTTTTAAATCCAGTGGCGGCAGAATGCCCGCAATACACTTGGCAGTCATTGACTTACCACTTCCGGGCGGCCCTATCATCAAAAGATTGTGCCCGCCTGAGACGGCAATTTCCGCTGCTCTTTTCACATTTTCCTGACCTTTGATCTGAGAGAAATCCGGCAGCCTTCCTTCATTCTCTTTCTGCGAAACCTGAACCCCACAAAATTTCTTTATCTTTCTGGTTTTATCCGGCACATTGACGTTTCTCTCCCCATTAAGAAAATCAGCGGCTTCCTGAAGGCTTTCCACCCCGATCACTTTCATCCCGGTGACAAGATTTCCCTCCGCTTCATTTTCTTTCGGAACAATACAGCAGGTAATCCCATTCTCAAATGCCTCCATAGTCACCGGCAGTATGCCCGGAACCTTTCTCACACGCCCGTCCAGGCTTAGTTCTCCAATGATCAGACACTTTTCCCCGTTTCCCGCCGGGACCTCACCCAGTGACGACAATATCGACACCGCGATCGGAAGATCAAACGATGCACCTCGTTTTCTCAGTGTTGCCGGAGACAGATTGACCACTGTGCGCTTTGCCGGATAGTCAAATCCTGAATTTTTGATCGCTGTACGGACACGTTCCCCCGCTTCCTTTACTTCCGATGACAGATATCCCACCATATGAAACACCGGAAGTCCGTTAGATACATCCGCTTCCACCTGAACAAACTCTACTTTAAGTCCTTCAATTGCAGCGGACAAAACTGTGCTGAAACTCATTTGCACTCCTTTCTCCTGAGTCCTGTCACACGTTGGCCGCGCCGAGATACACCACTGAATAAATAAATGAATTTGCCGGCCGATCCGGCCAGACGCCCTCCCCTCACGGGCTAGATTACCGAAAATGAATTTCTTCGGAAATGTATGTCAATCATACTGCATCTGGTCGTCCGGTGTCAATACGCAGCTTCACACTGTGTCCTTCTTTTACGTGGAAAAGCACAATCCCCTCCTTTTTTTCATAAACTATATTAAATGTGCTAAGAGGTGTCATCGTGCAGTCTTTTCCTAATCCCCTCACCCCCTCGGAAGAAAAATATTACATCCAGAAGTACACGGAGGGCGACCTCGAGGCAAAGCACATCCTGATCGAACGCAACTTAAGGCTTGTGGCTCATGTCATTAAGAAATATCAGAATCTTGAAGAAGAACCCGAAGACCTGATCTCGATCGGAACGATTGGTCTGATCAAAGCAGTCATAACATTTAATCCGGATAAAGGAAACCGGCTGGCTGCTTATGCATCGCGCTGTATAGAAAATGAAATACTCATGTATCTCCGTTCAAAAAAGAAAGCATCTAAAGAAATATCTCTTTATGAACCGATTGGAACGGATAGAGAGGGCAATGAGATCAAACTTTACGACATAATCGAAACCGACGATATAGATGTCTCCGAAAAAATCCATCTCAAAGAAAACATACAGAAACTCTATGAAAAAGTCGAAAACGAGCTTTCTGCAAGAGAAAAGCTCGTTTTAAAAATGCGGTACGGATTATATCACGGTGAGGAATACACCCAGCGGGAAATTGCCAGACAGATCGGAATTTCCCGCTCTTATGTCTCACGGATAGAGAAAAGTGCGATCCAGAAGCTCCGGGAACATTTCAAGGAGGAGGAGTGAAATTCCCTGCCCCCATTTTGAGACAGCCTGCCTGCTGACTCCCAGAGATTCTGCCACGAACTCCTGCGTCGTTTTGTTATCCGTGCGGTACTTTTTCAACACCTCACCCAATGACTTACGGGTTTCCGTTTTTCCTTCCTCACATCCTGAGAATTAATGTACTTTTTAACGCTCTGACGATCAACAAAAACAGATAGATAGCTGCCGCAGTAACTACGAGCAGAATAACAGAACCGATTATAAACATAATAAACGTCATCCGCATTGTATTCGCCTCCTTTGTTTGATATATACATCATACCAAAAAGCGCCGGTTGCATCTGTCAACTATTGCGCAACTTAGCAGTTTCCGTACCGAAATCAGTATAAAAAACTTCTGAAATCGCAAAAAGCAGGCCACCCGTTTTAAGCCGGATGACCTGCTGTCATTTTACATAATTGCTGTTTTATATATGGATACCCTATATACCGCTGTCAGGATCTTACTCCTGCGGACCTGCTGCAACAAGTGCTTTTCCGAGTTCATTGCTCTCGTATTTCTTGAAGTTCTTAACGAATCTTGCAGCAAGATCTTTTGCTTTTGTCTCCCACTCGGAAGCATCAGCATATGTGTCGCGAGGATCAAGGATAGCCGGATCAACTCCCGGAAGTTCTGTCGGAACTTCGAAGTTGAAGTGCGGGATTGTCTTTGTCGGTGCATCAAGGATAGCTCCGCTTAAGATTGCATCGATGATACCACGTGTATCTTTGATAGAGATACGTTTTCCAGTTCCGTTCCATCCTGTATTTACGAGGTAAGCCTTCGCTCCGCTCTCTTTCATTCTCTTAACAAGCTCTTCTGCATATTTTGTCGGATGCAGCTCAAGGAATGCCTGTCCGAAACAAGCAGAGAATGTCGGTGTAGGCTCTGTGATACCACGCTCTGTACCAGCCAGTTTAGCTGTGAAGCCTGACAGGAAGTAGTACTCTGTCTGCTCCGGTGTCAGTACAGATACCGGCGGAAGTACACCAAATGCATCTGCTGAAAGGAAGATAACGTCTTTTGCGGCCGGAGCTGCAGATACCGGACGAACGATCTTCTCAATGTGATCGATCGGATATGATACTCGTGTATTCTCTGTCACGCTCTTATCCGTAAAATCGATTTTTCCTTCTGCATCAAGTGTAACGTTCTCAAGAAGAGCGTTTCTCTTGATCGCATTGTAGATATCCGGCTCAGAATCTTTATCAAGGTCAATAACTTTAGCATAGCATCCGCCCTCAAAGTTAAAGATACCATTGTCATCCCAGCCATGCTCATCGTCACCGATAAGAAGTCTCTTCGGATCTGTAGAAAGAGTTGTCTTACCTGTTCCTGAAAGACCGAAGAAGATAGCTGTATTTTCGCCGTTCATGTCTGTGTTTGCTGAACAGTGCATGGAGGCAATACCTTTAAGCGGCAGATAGTAGTTCATCATGGAGAACATACCTTTCTTCATCTCTCCGCCATACCATGTATTTGCGATCACCTGCTCGCGGCTTGTGATATTGAACATAACTGCTGTCTCGGATCTAAGACCCAGTTCCTTGTAGTTCTCTACTTTTGCCTTAGAAGCATTGTATACTACGAAATCCGGCTCGAAGTTTTCCAGTTCCTCTGCTGTCGGACGGATGAACATATTTGTTACGAAGTGAGCCTGCCATGCAACTTCCACGATGAAACGGATAGCCATACGTGTGTCTTTGTTTGCTCCGCAGAACGCATCCACAACGAACAGTCTCTTGTTAGAAAGTGTCTTGATCGCAAGATCTTTTACCGAATCCCATGCTTCCTGCGTTGCCGGATGGTTGTCATTCGGATACTCGTCGGATGTCCACCATACAGTATCTTTGGAATTCTCATCCATAACGATATATTTGTCTTTCGGGGAACGTCCGGTGTAGATACCTGTCATAACGTTTACTGCACCGAGCTCACTCTCCTGACCTTTGTCGAAACCTTCCAGATTCGGGTTTGTCTCTTCCTCAAACAACATCTCATAGGAAGGATTGTGAACGATTTCCGTAGTTCCTGTAATGCCATACTGAGTTAAATCAATATTTGCCATACCTCTTCTACCTCTCTCTTTCTAAAATCTTTATGGGAATTCATGTCATAACCCCCAATATGTTCCCATTATACAGAATTACGATTGAAAAATCAATAACAATCTTATTAAATTTTGACTTTTTTATGAAAGTTTTATCAAAACCTGATTCATTTATCCTCATCTATTTTTGTCAACTGACGATTTTTTCGCACAAAAAATGCAGGATTCAGAACTGAATCCTGCATTTTATATTCGATAAACATAAATTTAACAAACTTTTTCATCCTCTGACTCCTGCACCTCTCAGCCGCAGCCGGTTAAAACATGTTCGGGAGCAGTTCTTCAAGAGTAAATACTTTATACTCTTCAGGCGATTTCGCACAGATTACTTCAAACGCATCAGGATCGCAGAACTCAGCCATGACCTGACGGCATACACCGCAGGGATAGCACCATGTCATCTCCTCTTTTCCGCCCACAATGGCAATAGCTGAAAATTCCCGTTTTCCCTCTGATACAGCTTTAAAGAACGCTGTCCTCTCTGCGCAATTCGTAGGCCCGTAAGCCCGATTCTCGATATTACACCCCTCATAAACCTCACCGTCCCCGCAGAGCAGAGCCGCGCCCACACGGAAACGGGAATAAGGGCTGTATGAATTCTCTCTTGCAGACATTGCATGTCTGATCAAATTCTCACGATCCATATCAGATCACTCCGTCAGAAATATTCTCTTTTCAGCTTTGTCGTATAAACAGCAAACCCGACCAAAACTACGAAAAAGACAACCATTCCCACTGTATCTACTATTTCCATAGAATATACATAGCAGTGGATCACGTCGATCACGCCATACACTAAGGCAACAATACCGAATCCGAGAAGTGCCGGCCCGGCCTTTTTAGTAAATGCATCTTTATCTTTACACTTTTTATAGATATAGTCTTTTCCAAGAAGCAATGATGCATTGATCTCACCGGTTGTTTTCATTTTTATATATGCATAGATTGCATAAACACCACAGGCAAGTACTATGACCCCGATAAATCCCCATATACTGTCCATATTATCCATGATCTTTTACTCCTTATACCCCAAGAATATCTTTCACTGCCGCTTTCATATCACAGGCATCACATTCCGTCGTGTGGCGGATATCGGCATTTCTTATCTCCTCGATCGCTTTCGGTATCTCTGTTCCTGAAATCCGGCTCAATTCATCGACCAGATCAAATTCATCAGCATCCGCGTATTTCTCATCAATAGCAGACATTACACTGTGGATGAATTTGTACGGGCTTGCCGTGGACGCCACGAGGCACTTTTTGTCATCCCCGCTGTCTTTTCTGTATCGGGCGCATACATACGCCGCCACTGCCGTATGAGTATCCATTACGTATCCTGTCTTCTCATAGGTCCTCCGGATCGTCTCTTTTGTCTCTTCTTCTGTAGCAAATCCGCCCTCGAAGTCCGCCAGTCGCTCTTTCATTTCTGAAGTGATCTCATATGTGCCTTTCTCCTTGAGCTGCGCCATCAGTTCAGAATTTTTCTTTGCATCCTGCCCTGCAATAGTATAGATCAGCCGCTCCAGATTACTGGAGATCAGGATGTCCATAGAAGGAGAGGACGTCAGGATAAACTCACGGTTCCTGTCATATACGCCTGTCCGGAAGAAATCAAAAAGCACTTTATTTTCATTGGATGCGCAGATCAGTTTTGCGATCGGGACACCCATCTGCTTTGCATAATATGCCGCAAGGATATTTCCGAAATTTCCGGTCGGCACTGTCACATTGATTTCCTCCCCTGATGCGATTTCCTCATTTTCCAGGAGCTTTGCATATGCATATACGTAATATACCACCTGGGGGACAAGGCGTCCGATATTGATGGAATTCGCCGATGAGAACTGATAGCCCGCATCTGAAAGTTCCTTTTCCAGTTCCTTATCTTCAAAGAGAGCTTTAACGCCGCTCTGCGCATTATCAAAATTCCCGTGGATTGCCACTACAGATGTATTGTCACCTTTCTGTGTCACCATCTGCAGTTCCTGCACGCGGCTCACACCACCCTTTGGATAGAATACGATGATCTTTGTTCCGGGAACATCTGCAAATCCCGCAAGAGCCGCTTTCCCGGTATCTCCCGACGTAGCTGTCAGGATCACAATATCCTTCGTCACCTGATTTTTCTTCGCCGCCGTTGTCAGAAGGTGCGGCAAAATGGAGAGCGCCATGTCCTTAAATGCGATCGTAGCGCCGTGGAAAAGTTCCAGATGATATGTGTCTTCTACTTTGACGAGAGGCGCGATCACCTCTGTATCAAATTTGGAGTCATATGCGCTGGCAATACAGTGCTTCAGTTCCTCCTCCGTAAAATCTGTGAGAAACTGCTTCATGACAGCATAGGCCGTCTCCTGATATGTCATACCTTTCAGCTCATCCATCGTTACATCAAGTTTCGGAATGTACTCCGGTACGAACAGACCGCCGTCGTCTGCAAGTCCTTTTAAGACCGCCTCAGAAGCAGTTACTGTTTTATCAGAGTTTCTTGTGCTTTTATATAGTAGATTCATTCTTATACCCTCTTCTTCTTTTTTCCGTGTTACTGCACTGAATTATAGCACAGGATCATCCGCCCTGTCCATAGCGCCCGGTATCCCCCCGCTGTTTTCAAATCTGTATTATCGTTTTGATATTGCAATCGCCACAATGCCGCATACCGCCATCAGAACCGGATAGACGAGATAAGGAATCATGTCAAACGGCGTTAGTCCGGTAAGCGTCGCCGCAGAGAGAAGCTGGGCTCCATACGGGATCAACCCCTGTCCCACTGATGTAAACATATCCAAAAGCGATGCCGATCTCTTAGGATCCACGTCAAACTCGTCGCTGATTTCCTTTGCGATCGGTCCTGACATTACAATTGCCACTGTATTGTTAGCCGTACACAAATCCACGAGAAGTGCCAGAGCCGCTATTCCGGCCTGTGCTCCTTTCTTGCCACGTATCCTGCTCTTGATCAAATTCAGGATAAAGTGGATACCTCCATTTGCCCGGACAAGCGATACGATACATGCCACAATAATAGAGATGACCGTAATATCGTACATCGAAACAACTCCGTCGCCAACCACAGTAAACATTTCCGACAGGGCGATCGTGCCTGTTCCTACACCGACAATAAGGGAAAGTACGGTTCCTGCGATCAGCACAACAAATACATTGATCCCGATTAAAGCCCCGATCAAAACGACCAGATATGGAATGACCTGAAGCAGATTGTACTCAGAACTCGCAATATCATAGCTCATGTCTCTTGTGATGAACCAGAAGAAAACTGCCGTAATGACAGCCGCCGGGAGTACGATCAGGAAATTTGCTTTAAACTTATCCTTCATCTCGCACCCCTGTGTCTTGACTGCCGCGATCGTCGTATCTGATATCATAGAAAGATTATCTCCGAACATTGCTCCACAGACTACGGCTGCAATACAGACCGCCAGAGGAAATCCTGCTTCTTCGCTGACCCCTACAGCAATCGGAGCCAATGCCGCGATCGTTCCCATGGAAGTACCCATGGAAACTGAAATAAAGCAGCTGATGATAAAAAGCCCTGACACAATAAAATGAGCCGGTATCAGGGACAGACCGAGATTTACTGTACTGTCCACGCCGCCCGCTGCACTCACGGCCCCTGAGAACCCTCCCGCGCAGAGGAAGATAAGGCTCATTGTGATGATATTCTCCTCGCCCACGCCTTTTGCAATAAGTCTGATCTTGTCATCAAAACTCACTTTTCTGTTCTGCAGAAATGCCACAAACAGCGCAATGAGAAATGCAACGATTGCCGGCATCGCATAAAAATCCCGAAATACAATACCTGCTCCTAAGAAGATAACAAGAAAAACGCCGATAGGCAGGAGGGCTGATGCCCGTCCAGTCATATTGTCCTTTTCCATAAGTTCCCCTTTCATAATTTGCTGCTATATTTGCAAAAAGGATGCCATGTGAATATTCCGAATCTACCACATACGGCATCCTTTCCCTTTTTCCTGTTACTTATTCCCTTATTTATTCTTTTTATTATTCGTATAATTAACAAGTCCGCCTGCCGCGATCAGTTTCTGCATAAATTCCGGAAACGCCTGTCCCTGGAACTCGGTGCCTTTTGTCAGATTGTAGATCTTACCGCTGTCAAAATCTACTTCCACCTCATCTCCTGCCTCAATGCCTTTTGCAGCCTCCGGGCACTCAATGATCGGAAGACCGATATTGATTGCGTTGCGGTAAAAAATACGCGCGAATGTCTCTGCAATTATGCAGCTCACGCCGGCTGTCTTTAAGCAGAGCGGCGCATGCTCCCTTGAAGAGCCGCAGCCGAAGTTCTTGTTGGCAACGATCAGGTCGCCCGGCTGTACTTTCTTCACAAAATCCGGATCGATATCTGCCATGGCATGGCTTGCCAGTTCCTGTGCATCAAAGGAATTCAGATATCTTGCCGGGATGATCACGTCCGTGTCCACATTGTCCCCGTATTTAAAAACATGTCCTTTCGCCTTCATTACATGTCACCCACTTTCTCAGGATTTGCGATGCAGCCTGCGATCGCACTTGCAGCCGCCACCTCAGGCGATGCCAGGTAGATCAAAGAATCCACATGTCCCATACGTCCGACGAAGTTTCGGTTCGTAGTAGAAACGCATTTCTCTCCTGCCGCCATAACACCCATGTGACCACCCATACACGGGCCGCAGCTCGGTGTATTTACCGCGCATCCGGCATCTACGAAAATTTCCAGAAGACCCTCTTCGATACACTGTTTATAAATCTTCTGTGTCGCCGGTACGATCATCACGCGCACATCCGGATGTACCGTATGCCCTTTCAATATCGCCGCGGCTTTTCTCATATCTTCCATACGTCCGTTTGTACATGATCCGATCACAACCTGATCGATCTTGACCGGCTCCATTGCCTCGATCTCATCAATGGTCTTTGCATTTCCCGGAAGATGCGGGAACGCCACTGTCGGACGGACCTCAGACAGATCGATCGTGATCACTTCGTCATATTGGGCGTCCTCGTCTGCCTCGTAAATCGTATATGGTTTCTTTGAATGCTCTTTGATATATGCAAGTGCCTGATCATCCACAGGGAAAATGCCGTTCTTTGCGCCTGCCTCGATTGCCATATTTGCCATTGTAAAACGGTCGTCCATGGACAGATTGGCGATACCGTCCCCGGTGAACTCCATTGATTTGTAAAGTGCTCCGTCAACGCCAATCTTTCCTATAATATGAATGATAATATCTTTGCCACTGACATATTTACCCGGTTTTCCCGTAAGGACAAACTTGATGGCGCTGGGTACCTTAAACCAGATTTCTCCTGTAGCCATGCCGGTTGCAACGTCTGTCGTTCCCATTCCTGTAGAAAATGCTCCGAGAGCCCCGTATGTACAGGTGTGGGAATCTGCACCTATAATGCACTCACCCGCTGTCACAACTCCAGCTTCCGGAAGGATCGCATGCTCCACACCGGATTTGCCCTGCTCAAAATACCAGGTCAGCCCCTGCTCTTTTGCATATTCGCGGATTGCCTTAGAATTCTCCGCTGATTTAATGTCTTTGTTCGGTGTAAAATGATCCGGAACAAACACCACTTTATCTTTGTCAAATACATGATCTGACATCTGCTTAATGATCGGCAGAGCCATCGGGCCTGTAATATCATTTGCCATGACCACATCAAGCTTTGCTTCGATCAGCTGGCCCGCCTCTACAGAGTCAAGCCCTGCATGAGCTGCCAGAATCTTCTGCGTCATTGTCATTCCCATAATGACAGCCTCCTCTTTCTTAAAACGTCTATTTTGTCATTTTACCACAGGAAAGTCAGAAAAAAAAGAGGAAGAAATTAATGTCCTGTTGATCCGCTTGACGTTTTCAGCCTATGTACTTTATAATAAATCTGCTGTCTTACTGATTTGTATGATACACTTAATATAATCTTTATTACAGTGGGGGACCTTATGAACGAAAGTAAAACTGACAATACATCCAGGATATCGATGCAGCCTGTGGAGAAAAAATCTCTCTACTTAAAGATATCAGATTCTATTTACAGCTATATACAGATGAATGGTCTGCAGCCTGGTGACAAGCTTCCTTCTGAACGGGAAATGTCAGCCATGCTGGGCACAAGCCGCAATTCCGTCCGGGAAGCACTCCGTATTTTGGAAGACCGGGGGCTGATCTATGTCAAGACCGGCAGTGGAGTATTTATCCAGAATCCTTATGGTGAAAACAACTCTTTTACCGTACGGCTTACTAACTTTACTCTGCACGAGATGCAGGAACTGCAGAGCACTCTGGATCATCAAGCCGTAGAGAACGCAATGGAACGTGGTACAGTTGAAGAAAAGCAGCAGCTTATCTCTCTCGCTTCAGAGATGGTGCGTCTCGCATCGGATAATCTCTACAGCCATATTCTGGATCATAGTTTTCACAGCAAACTGTATGAGATTGGGCGTAATTCCGTCATCCATCAGCTCATTGTCCGTATTCGTGAATATCGATTTGTTCAGCAAGAAGAGTCAGAAGATGGTAATGATTCCATCTGGCTCCCTACCGTTCCGCAGCATCTTGATCTGGCTCAGGCACTATATGACAAGAATTTGAAAAATGCGATTCAGGCTATCGATGAGATCAACGAATATGGTTTTCATATCTCTCATGCGGAATGAGCTTTCAAGGCTTCTGAACATTCACACATATGTAGAACGTCTGCGGCCACCTAAACAGGTTTCCGCAGACGTCTTTTTTTCTGGATCTTACTCCTGAACTGCTTCTTTCTTTCCGGTCAGCTCCAAATACTCTTCATAATTGTCGCTTCCCTTTTTGATCTTCGCAATACCGAATCCGGTAAAGCCCCAGATAATTGCAAAGATAACTCCGGTATAGCACAGGCACGCCCATGGCGCATACTGTGCAGTTGATACCCCGAGAACGGAGGTCATATATACACCTGCAAGCGACCACGGTACGAGAGGTTCAATAACTGTAATACTGTCCTCAAGACAGCGGGAAAGATTTTTCGTCTCAAGACCGCGCCGTATATATTCTTCACGGAACATACCACCGATCATCAGATGTGTTACTGCAGCCTCTCCTATTACAATAATCATGACAACTCCGATTGCTACCGTACTGGTGATCAGCTGACCTGTATTATGAATGTGTTTTGTAAGTTTCTCAAGGATGATATCCATACTTCCGCATACAGTCAGCGCACCAATAAAGCTAAATGCACAGAATGCCATCAGTGTGGTATTCATCATGGAACTCATACCGCCTCTCTGCAGAAGATTAGATACTTGTTCCGGAATTGTATTAAGATCAACTGTCAGATTCGGGAACAGGTCCATCGTAAAGCCGCTTACCATGCTAGTTGCACAGGTTGCGAAAGAAAAGCCCTGTACAGCCATTGCAAGAATAACTGCTACAACTGATGAAATGACCATAACAGGGATAGTCGGTTTCTTCATAAGAGATCCTGCCACAACAATGACAGGCGGGATCAACAGCAGCAAGCCGACCGGCATACTCAGGTTAAACAGTTCTGACAGAGTACTGATAATCTCATCTACCTGAGTGATCTCCCCGCTGCTTGCAAAGTGTGCTCCTGCTATAACATAGACAATGCAGCTGATAATAAATCCCGGGATCGTTGTGTAGAACAGATGGCCGATATGCTTATACAGGTTGGTGCCTGTTGCGATTGCAGACATATTTGTACTGTCTGAAAGAGGCGACATCTTATCTCCGAAATACGCTCCTGCGACGATGGCACCTGCGACCGCCGGAAGCGGAGCGCCCATACCTGCGGCTACGCTAATCAGTGCTGCACCGACAGTTCCTGCGGATCCCCATGAAGTTCCGGTACTCACTGACAGCACAGTCGTTACAAGAAACGATGTAATAATGATATATTTCGGACTGATGATCTGCAGACCAATATATACAAGGAATGGAATTGTACCGCTCACAATCCATGCTCCGATCATAAGCCCCACACAGATCAGAATCAGAATTGCAGGGAATGCAGCCGCAAGTTTCTCAACAATTTCTTTTTCTATGTCTTTCCAGGTATATCCCAGATACATACACAGACAGATTGTAAATGCGGCACAGATCAGCAGCAGGATCTTAATATCCACACTGAAAATAAGCAGTCCTACGATCAATACAACAAACATAAAGATCAGCGGAAGTACCGCAAGGAAAAATCCCGGTTTTTTTATTTCTCTTTCTCTCTTATTTTCCATTTGTACACCTCATGCAACTCGCCAAATCATATTTTATCAAGTGCCTGCTTCAAATCATCGATCAGGTTTTCTGCACCTTCCAGACCGCAGTGAAGTCTTACAATATTTCTTGTCAGTCCGTGGAATGCAAGTTCCTCGTCGCTCCAATTATATGTGTACGCAATCGCAAGACTTTCAAATCCGCCCCATGATGCTCCTTTTTCAAAAAGCTTCAAATTATCAACAAATGTCTCAACATCTTCAAGGCTTCCGTCGATTTCCACACTCATCAATCCGCATTCGCCTTTCTGCTGTTTTCTCGCCAATTCATACTGCGGATGTGACGGCAATCCCGTATAGAAAACCCTCTTGATCTTCGGATGTCCTTCGAGGAATTTTGCAACTTCCATTGCAGTCTCGTAATGTCTCTGCATCCGCACGTCTAACGTCCTTAATCCTCTGATTGCAAGCCATGCCTCCATTGGTCCCAATACACCACCAAACCAGTCTCTCTGTACCATGACTTTTCTCATAAACTCTTCATCTTTTGAGATCAGCACACCGCCGATCAGATCGCTGTGTCCTCCAATATATTTTGTCATTGTATGCATGACAATATCGATTCCCATATCAAGCGGTTTCTGGAAGACAGGAGTAGAGTATGTATTATCGATATAAGTAATGATCCCATGTTCCTTTGCGAGTTTTGCTACTCCTTCCAGATCCACCACATTAAATACCAGTGTTGACGGGCTTTCCAGAATGATCATATCAGTCTCCGGACGGATTGCATCTTCAAATTCTTTCACAGTCTTCCCCTCTACATAGGTAACTGTGATCTCATATTTTTTACAGAGAAATTCATCCAGCAAATGCTGTACTGGTCCATAGCTTTCTCTGATGCAAATAATATGACTTCCTGCCTTACACACTGCCAGGATCGCAGCCGCGCATGCTGCCATTCCGGCAGAGAATACAACCGCTCTTGATCCATGTTCCAGAGCTGCCATCTTTTTTTCCAGAATCGTGACTGTCGGATTAGACGCTCTTCCGTAATAATATTCATCCTTAAAAATATCTACGGAAAAATAATCTTTGACTGTATCAAATACATGTAAAGATGTCATGAACACCGGCGGTGTTACAGCTTTCATGTATTTGTGAGGATCTTCTCCCACATGCGTCATTGCAAGTAAATCGTCTCTGTCTGCTCTTTCTGCCATTTTGTTTCCCTCCATTTTGAAAATTGGTTTATTGGTATTGTGGTTCATTGGTTGAACCAATTTATAGCATAAATTATATTCACTTTGTCAAAAATGTCAATATATCCCGCTAATTCTATATTGATTTGTGAATCATTCACAAAACTGTAACATCTTTTTTGTATAATAAACACAAAAAAGGATCGTATCTGCTTTACGATCCTCTTCGTTCTCATAATATTAATTCTTCTGTTATCCGAATTTTTATAACATATTATTTCTTTGCAATATAGCCTTTCGCCGTAAGGGCCTCTGCGCACAGGACAGCCCCGCCCGCTGCACCTCTTACAGTATTGTGGGAGAGACCGATAAATTTGTAGTCGTACATCGTATCCTCTCTCAGACGTCCGATAGACACTCCCATGCCGTTCTCGTAATCTACATCCATGGTTACCTGCGGACGGTTGTCATCTTCCAGGTACTGGATGAACTGCTTCGGAGCGCTCGGAAGCTCTGCTTCCTGCGGGAATCCTTTGAAGTTTACAAGCTTCTCGATAAGCTGTTCTTTCGTCGGTTTTTTCTCAAAGTTGATAAACACGGCAGCTGTATGTCCGTTCAATACCGGGACACGCACGCACTGACATGTGATCTTCGGAAGTTCTGCTTTTACGATCTGGCCGTTCTCCACTTTTCCAAGAACTCGAAGCGGCTCCTGTTCGCTCTTCTCTTCCTCTCCGCCGATAAACGGGATGATGTTCCCAACCATTTCCGGCCAGTCTTTAAATGTCTTTCCGGCACCGGAGATTGCCTGGTATGTCGTGACGACAAGTTCCTTTGGCCCGAATTCTTTCCATGCCGCAAGGCACGGAGCATAGCTCTGGATGGAGCAGTTCGGTTTTACGGCAATAAATCCGCGTGTCGTACCGAGACGCTTCTTCTGATCCGGGATCACGTCAAAATGGGCAGCATTAATCTCCGGTACTACCATCGGGACGTCCGGCGTCCAGCGGTGCGCGCTGTTGTTTGATACGACCGGAGTCTCTGTCTTTGCATATTCTTCCTCGATCGCCTTGATTTCTTCCTTGCTCATGTCCACTGCACTGAACACAAAATCAACTGTAGATGCCACATGCTCCACATCGTTTACATTGAGCACTACAAGCTTTTTCACTGCCTCAGGCATCGGGGTGTCCATTTTCCAGCGGTCACCTACTGCTTCTTCATATGTCTTACCTGCTGAACGCGGGCTGGCAGCAACTGTCACTACCTCAAACCACGGATGATCCTCCAGCAGAGAGATAAATCTCTGTCCCACCATTCCTGTTGCACCCAAAATTCCTACTCGTAATTTCTGTTCCATTTTCTTCTCTACATCCTTTCTGTTATATACTGTACTTATTCAGCTATATTCCACACTTATTCAGCGGCCAGATATTCTTCCTCCGCCTTGATTACTTTCTCCATCGCAGCTTTTCCCGGCGCTCCAATAGTATTTCGCATCTCCACGCAAGTCTTCATACTGATAGCGTCATAAATATCATCTTCAAATACCGGTGAAATTGCCTTAAACTCTTCCATGCTCATATTGTCCAGCGCAATCCCTTTATCGATACAATAGAGGACAAGACGTCCCACAATTCCATGTGCGTCGCGGAAAGGAACCCCGTGATTTACCAGATAATCTGCGGCGTCTGTCGCATTGGTGAATCCGTGCTTTGCGCTCTCCTCCATGCGGGCTGAGTTAAACTTCATAGTCTTTAACATTCCCGTAAAGAGCGCCAGGCACCCCTTCGTCGTATCAATGGCATCAAAGACCAGTTCTTTATCCTCCTGCATATCCTTATTGTATGCCAGCGGAAGGCCTTTCATCGTAGTCAGCATGGACATCAGCGCACCGTACACTCTTCCGGTCTTGCCCCGTACCAGCTCGGCGATATCCGGATTCTTCTTCTGGGGCATGATACTGCTGCCTGTACTGTAAGCGTCGTCAATCTCCACGAATTTGTATTCATTGGTGTTCCAGATGATCACTTCCTCAGAAAATCTGCTCAGATGCATCATCACCGTGGACATTGCCGACAGGAGTTCGATCAGATAATCTCGGTCTGACACGGAATCCATACTGTTGAGTGTCGGTCCGTCAAAGTCCAAAAGCTCTGCTGTATATTCGCGGTCAAGCGGATATGTCGTTCCTGCCAGCGCACCGGAACCCAGCGGGCAGAGATTCATCCTTTTATAAATATCTTTCATACGGGAGCGGTCTCGTTTGAACATCTCGAAATATGCTCCCATATGGTGGGACAGCGTGATCGGCTGTGCTTTCTGCAGATGTGTAAACCCCGGCATATAGACTTCCAGATTCTCTTTCATCAGCTTTAAGAGCACTTCCAGCATCTCTTTTAAAAGGCTGTCCAGCTCAAGGATCTCGTCCCTTGTGTAGAGCTTCATATCCAGAGCCACCTGATCGTTTCTGCTTCGTCCGGTGTGGAGTTTCTTGCCTGCATCACCAATCCGGTCAATCAGGTTTGCCTCAACAAAGCTGTGGATATCCTCGTATTCCTCTGTGATCGTAAGAGTGCCGTTCTCTACATCTGTACGGATACTCTCCAGACCTTTTATGATCTGCTCTTTCTCTTCCTCTGTCAGGATCCCTTGCTTAGCCAGCATCGTCACATGTGCGATACTGCCCCGGATATCCTGCTCGTAAAACCGCTGGTCGAAAGAGATCGATGCATTAAAATCATATACCAGCTTGTCCGTCTCTTTTGTAAAACGGCCGCCCCATAACTGTGCCATTTCTCTTTCCTCTTTTCTGTTTCCTGTTTTTGATTGAAATCACCGGAAATGCCAAAAGGCATATTCCGGGATCGCATGCGGTCGCCAAGGTCCCGGGCAAGCCCGGACTTTGGCTCGTCGCCTTTGCAAATAAAATACAGTCCAGATCATTCAGTCTGTCCTGTATTTTCGACTTAGTTTACCACAGTAAAGTATGATATGTCTACTTAAAACTATATTTTTTTGCGATTAACGCAGGTTACACTATTTCTTTCTTCAGTAGCAAGCACATCAGTCGTGTCTCATGGAAAACTCACATCCACAGTAATCCTGCCGGTACAGACCATATTCTTTTGACAGCTCAATGGACCTTTTATAGCCATTCTTCTTCTTAAAATCTGAAACCAAATATTTCACTCCGTATTCCTCCCCGACGCGAAGCCCGATCTCGTTGAGCTTCTGAGCATTTTTCATCGGGCTGATGCTGAGTGTGGTCGTAAAATATTCAAACCCTCCTGCCACGGCCTGTCTTGCCGCCTCGGAAAGCCTCAGTTCATAGCATTTCATGCACCGCGCTCCACCCTCTTTCAGATCTTCCATACCTGCTGCCATCTCGTAAAATTTCTCTTTATCATATTCCCCTGCAAGAAATGAAACCGGATACCGGAATTTCATATCACGGATCAGCTTCTGCTGCTCCGCGATGCGCTTCGTGTATTCGCTCTCCGGATAGATATTCGGATTGTAATAAAATACGGTTATCTTAAAATACTCCGACAGATACTCCAGCACATAACTGCTGCAGGGCGCACAGCAGCTGTGGATCAGAAGAGTCGGGACTCTCTGTTCTGCCTCAAACTGCGTGAGCAGCTTTTCAAGTTCTTTCTGATAATTGATTTTCTGCAAATTCATATATAGATCTCCTGTAAAAATTACTTTGCGACAGTCCGCATGTCATAACCAGTATTCGGTCACATAATAACCGGAACTGTAACAGGAAAATCTCTGAACCCAGAAATATTTTCCTGCTACAGTTCCGGTATGATCATACTACAAAGAGCACATAGAATATGCCGCGGCTGAATACTTATGCATTATACATCATAGCCAGTAATTCGACAATACGGTCAATCCCGAGCATGCTCACATTAAAAAGCATCTGGTGGGAATGAATGCTGCCCCAGTCCTGGCCTGTGTGTACTTCATAATAGTATCTGCGCTCTTTGTCAGTTCTGCGTATACGCTCAGCCGCTTTCCGCTCACTCAGACCATACAGCTCCATGATCCGTTTCTTCCGGTCTGCCTTGTCTGCACAGATAAATACGTTGATACAGTCGTCACGGTCTTTTAAAACATAATCTGCGCAACGCCCCACGATCACACATGGACCCTTTTCCGCAAGCCTTTTGATGATCTCCGCCTGTTTCCGGTAGACCTCCGTATCGAAGGACGGAAGGTATGACGCTGCATTGATAAATTCCGTATACATACCAGGCGTCACGGTATAGCCGGTTACAAATGTATTCAGACTCGATTCATCCACGCGCCCGGCATCTTCCGTTTTCACGCCCAGTTCATCCGCCGCCATGCTCACAAGTCTGTTGTCATAAAGCGGAATTCCCAGTCTGTCTGCAAGTTTCTGTCCGATCTCATGCCCGCCGCTTCCGAATTCACGGCCGATCGTAATAATCTTATGTCCGGTCATATTGATTCCTCCTTCCGGTTTTTTCTCGTCATCTGTTACTCATATTATACCCCTCTTCTCCCGACGAGACAACGGGATTTAAAACTTTTCCCGCACACAGGATTTCTTTTTTCATACACTATCTATAGATATACAACATGGATGGAAGTGACCTTATGACTCCAATACTGGAATTAAAAAATATTGATTATTCCTATCATACATTGGACGGGGAGACAAAGGCCCTGTCCAATATTTCATTTTCACTTACCAGAGGAGAGTTCACGGCCGTGGTCGGCCCGTCGGGGTGCGGAAAATCCACCCTGCTCTCCCTGATCGACGGTCTGATGAAGCCGGAATGCGGAGAACTGCTGATGAACGGGGAACCTTTGACAGAAAATTCATCAAAGATCGGATATATGCTCCAGCATGACCATCTCTTTGAATGGCGTACCGTATACCGCAACGTTCTTCTCGGTGCAGAGATCAGCAGACAGCTCACGCCGGAAATCAAGAAACGGGCAGAAGAAATGCTTGAGCAGTATGGTCTGAAACAGTTTGCACGTTCCAAACCATCTGAGCTGTCCGGCGGCATGCGCCAAAGGGCGGCGCTTATCCGCACACTTCTTCTGGAACCGGAACTGCTGCTGCTTGATGAGCCATTCTCTGCCCTTGACTACCAGACTCGGCTGACTGTCAGCGATGACATCGGTCAGATCATCCGGAAATCCGGTAAGACCGCGCTCCTGGTCACCCACGATCTCTCGGAGGCAGTCAGTCTCTCCGACCGGGTGATCATTCTGACAAAACGCCCGGCATCTGTAGCGCGCATCGTTCCGATATCATTCGATCTGGAGAATGACACGCCGCTGATCCGAAGAAATGCACCCGAATTTAAGACTTATTTTAATGAAATATGGAAGGAGCTGAACAATGATGGACAAATCACCAAAGAAGCACTCTGACGGACAGGAACTCTTTTTATACAGACTGCACCGTCACCGTATGATCGTATGTGCTGCCCGGATTCTTATCCTGCTCCTGTTTCTGCTTCTGTGGGAGTTGTGCGCTGATCACGGCATTATCGACTCTTTTATCTTCAGCAGCCCCTCACGGATTGCCCTCTGCTTCTGGGAAATGGTACTGGACCGGTCGATCTTCCTGCATATTGGCATTACACTGTATGAGACGATCGTGAGTTTCCTGCTTGTGACTTTCTCCGGTATCCTGGTCGCCGTCCTGCTCTGGTGCAGCCGGGGGCTTTCCGAAATACTGGAGCCCTATCTGGTGGTGCTGAACAGCCTGCCAAAATCTGCTCTGGCGCCGCTTCTGATCGTATGGCTGGGCGCTACCCCGACAACGATCATCGTAGCAGGTATGTCTGTTGCTGTATTCGGAAGCATCATGAACCTGTACACCAGTTTTGCCACGGTTGACAAAGAGAAGATCAAACTCATCTACACACTCCACGGAAACCGCAGGCATGCACTGTTTAAAGTCGTGCTGCCAAGCTCAATCCCTGCGATCATCAGCAACATGAAAGTCAATATCGGGCTCTGCCTCGTGGGCGTGGTGATCGGTGAATTTCTCGCAGCACGGAACGGACTGGGGTATCTTATTATCTATTCGAGTCAGGTTTTCAAGATGAACTGGCTGCTCATGTCGATCGTGCTGCTGTGTATTATGGCGATGGCGCTGTATGCAGTGATCGGAGTGGTAGAAAAATTATATACGAAGAGATTTTGAGCTTCACACCCTAAAACGGGCAAAACAACACTCGCCTTAAGCATAGCGTACAGGGCTGTGTTTAAGGCGAATAAAAAAGTAATATTCATGAATTTTCATTACTAACTCAGGATTCTCTACTGGGATATAAATATCCATACTTTTTCTCCTTAATGACGCTACTTACATTTACTTAAAATCTCCTCAATTTGCAATTTAATTTGTTCATATTCATGGTTTGCCCGATATCTTACCTCATAGCTATTATCCCATATATAAAACTCACTCAATCCTCCTCTCGGTGGAAACATACTTTTATATTGCCCCGCCACCTTACTAACTAATTCTTCATATCCTAATGTATCATTG
>MHCFR00700__coassemble_745_pt1 | contig 21117 bp, 17 predicted proteins | sample MHCFR00700__metabat2_low_PE_034 | metagenome-assembled genome bin MHCFR00700 | reverse complement strand
ATTCAAAAAGCGAACATCACTAAAACGTAAACATCCGTTGTTTATAATCTCTTTAAGAGTAGCTACACTACAATAATGACAAATGCCTGATGCCTTATTTGCAAATCCATCTGGAGCATACATTTCTGTGATAGTCTGCTCTTTATACGGCGTATTTAAAAAATGTGACATAGAAATTGCCATGCATCTTGCAAAAATATCATTCGACATACGATGCCTCCAATCAAAAATATCCTACAGTCCTTACTCTCCATAACAGTCAAGCTCATCTATATCCAATTCCACATCGATATGTTGTCTCAACGAGCTCCAGTTCTTATAAATTCGATTAAAGTTTCTACATCATCAAAATCATCATAGTCACCATTTATGCCTTCACGATGATAAACTATTCCTCTATTCTCGTTTCTTTCAAGGCAGTCTAAGAGACAGTCTTCGCCATATCTTCTTACAAACTCAGTAAACGCATACGGTTTGATTTTACTTAATAATCCTTTTCTGCATTTTACATTGCACTCATAACAATGTCCAATCTTTTTAGAAATTGAACATTTTCTGTTTTCACACCAGTCTTTATCCGGACACTCTCCTGAATCACAGCCTTTACAGCTTATATTTTCAGAGCATAAACAGCAGGCAAGTCCGCATCTGGCGATTCCTAATTCTCGTTTCATGACAACTTCTCCAAATACGTACATCTTATCAATTTATCAATTTAAGACAGCATTACAAATCTATCTGACAATTCATCACCGTCTTTCATATTGAGTATATTTCTTCACTATCTCCCAGAAGTTCCAGAGCTCTTTTATACAGTGGGCCAATTCGCATCCGCCCATCCTTCCACATAAACAAATTGATCACTGTTGCGGCGTCACTACCGGTTTTCCCTCTTTATCCAGCAATGGCGTAAATCCCGCCGCATTCCCGTTTCTATGAAATACATAATTTACACCTGTTTCTGTGTCGATCCAGATTTCAACCACATCAATAGCTCCCTGCTGATAAACTTTTTTAAATCGTTCCATAAATTTCACCCTCCTGTATAATTTCTTTCAAAATAAAAATTACTATTTTCGATTCGGTTTTCTCTTAACAGCCAGTAATTTCATATAATCATCAAATTCAGAAGTATCTGTCGGTTCAAACATTACCCATTTTCCGTCACGATAGGTCTTTGCTTCATCATACCGCCTGCAGACATCATCAGAAAGAGTATCCCTTATTTCCTCTAATTTTTCTCTTTCATTTTTCCCAAAAATAATCATAAACCCGATGCGATTGTCTTTTGCGTACAGGCTGCAGAGCGTTTTTCCTCCCCTGCGATATTTATACTCATAAATCCAATTCTTTCCGCCAGCATTCCACAATCGTTCCATTTCGTATTTTTCATCAATAACCTCGCACAATTTCTGCCAGACTTCAAACAACGGCTGTCCGAGCAAATCGGTCATAGTTGACTGCGATGGTATCTTTTCACTCATTGTATCTCCGCCTATTTAAAACAGCAACAATTACTATAGAAAAAAGGATCATCGCTGCGTTTGCAGCAACACATACATCCATCCTGCTTCCTCCAGTCCGCCAATGATAAGATTACCCGGTAATGAAAGGAAAACATATACATGGGAAGTATCATTTCCACACGCCAGATACGCCATAAGCAATGCAAAAAGTCAACGCTACAAACCGCAATGTAACTTTCTCATCTGTTTTTAATCTCGAATACATTTTTAAATCAATCACTCTTCCATTTTCATATAATCCGTCTTTCGTCCATTATACCTTTACCGATTCTTATTGAAAAGCTATTTCACTGACAATATATTTTAAAATCCACAATCGCAAAAAGAGGATCATGACCTCCACAGATCATAATCCCCTTTGTCGTCTCTATTTCACAGCTTTCTGTTTCTTCGAGTAATATGTATCTTCCATCGGCAGTTTCGTCCTGAGCACATGATCCATCGCGTAATACGCGCCCTGTGCCGCCGGAGCTGTCGGGATGGTCGCGATCTCTCCGATTCCCTTTGCGCCGTATGCGAACGGCAGGAGTTCTTCTTTCTCCACGTAGATCGCGTGGATATCCGGTATCTGTGTGGATCGCATCAGTCCCAGTGTTCCATATTTTGCCTGAGGCACGCCGTCTTTGAGCGGGAAATCTTCAGTCAACGCATAGCCAAGTCCCATGAGCACGCCGCCCTCGATCTGTCCCTGTATGGAGATTGGATTTACGACTTTGCCGGAGTCGTGAGCTGCATACACTTCCTTCACCCGTCCGTCATCGTCCAGAATAACTACATGAGTGGCGAATCCGTATGCCACATGGCTCTTCGGATTGGGCACGTCAGCCCCTAACTTGTCCGTCGGATCGAAGAATTCTGCGAAGTATTCTTTTCCTTCCAATTTTGACAGGTCGCCGCCCGCCTCCTTCAGATCTTCGTTCAGGTCAGCGGAAGCCATGCGGACCGCCTCACCAGTGATGAGCGTCTGCCTGGAACCGGACGTCGTACCGGAGTCCGGCGCCACCTCGGAGTTAGCTCCCTTGTTTATGATCATCTCTTTTCCCAGACCGGTCGTCTCGGCTACCATCTGGACGAATACCGTGGCGCATCCCTGTCCGATGTCGGATGCCGCACTGTACAGCTCGATTTTCCCGTCATGTACGATCAGTTTTGCACGGCCTTTATCCGGCAGACCAACGCCGACGCCTGCGTTCTTCATAGCACAGGCGATACCTGCCCTGCCCGGGTTGCTCTCATAGGCATCCTTTACTGCAAGAAGCGTCTCTTTCAGTGCTGTGGAGCAGTCTGCGATCTGTCCGTTTGGCAGCACCTTGCCCGGCTCGATGGCGTTGCGGTAGCGAATCTCCCACGGAGAAATCCCCACCTTCTCAGCCAGCAGGTTGATATTTGACTCCAGGGCAAATTCACTCTGACACACACCGAACCCCCGGAATGCTCCGGCCGGCGGATTATTTGTATAATATCCGTATCCCCGGATATCCGTATTCTGATAACAGTACGGTCCCACAGAATGGGTGCAGGCCCTTTCAAGGACAGGTCCGCACAGAGATGCATATGCACCTGTGTCAAAATAAATCTCACAGTCCAGACCGGTAAAGATACCATTCTCATCGCATCCGAGGGTAAATGTTCCCTCCATGGCATGGCGCTTCGGATGGAAATTAATGGACTCCTGCCTGGAAAATGTCACTTTCACCGGACGTTTTACCTTCAATGCCGCAAGCGCCGCGATATGCTGTGTAGACACATCCTCTTTTCCTCCGAAACCGCCGCCGACCAGTTTGTTTTCCACGACGACACGCTCCGGATCCCATCCGAGCATGATAGAGATTTCCTTTCTTGTATCGTAAACCCCCTGATCGGATGATAGGACTTTAACTCCGTCTTTATATGGAAATGCGACTGCTGATTCCGGCTCCAGAAAAGCATGCTCTGTAAACGGAGTCCTGTACGTCTGCGTAACAACATATTTTGACTCCGCAAGAGCTTTCTTCGCATCTCCCCTCGTCACATGACGGCTCTGGCAGAGATTTCCTTTTGAATGTACTTTCGGCGCATCTTCTGCCATGGCTTCTGTGATCGAGGTGACAGGTTTCAGCTCTTCATAATCTATCTTCACAAGCTTCTTCGCCTTCTCCAGTATCTCCCTTGTCTCGGCAACCACCAGACAGATAGCGTCGCCCACGCACCTTGTGACGCTTCCTTTTGCGATCATCACATCCCAATCCTGCTGCAGATGTCCCACCTTATTGTTCGGGACGTCATCCGCTGTCAGAACGGCGAGCACACCGGGCAGGGCTTCTGCCTTCTCCGTATGGATATCAAGGATACGTGCCCGCGGATATTTGGAACGGACTGCCGATGCATAGACCATCCCCTCCATCTCCACATCATCCGGATACTCTCCGTATCCAAGCACTTTTTCACGCACGTCGAGGCGGAACGCATGCTGCCCTACGCCGTAGATGTCGCCTTTTTCCAGATTTGTCTCGATCTGTGCATCTCCCCGCAGGATCGCAGCGGTAAGCTGGATGCCCTCGATGATCTTTTTATATCCGGTGCAGCGGCATATATTTCCCTTTAATGCGACTTTGATTTCTTCCTCTGTCGGATCGGGAACTCTGTCGATGAGCGCTTTCCCCGCCATGACCATACCGGGAATGCAGAATCCGCACTGGACTGAGCCTTTCGAGCCGAATGCATAGACAAATGCTTCTTTCTCCTCATCGCTGAGTCCTTCTGTGGTTATAATGTTCTTTCCCACGGCGCGCTTTGTCGTCAGGACGCAGGATTTCACCGCCCTGCCGTCCACAATGATAGTACACGTCCCGCAGGCTCCCTCGCTGCATCCGTCTTTCACCGAATGGAGATGCAGGTCATCCCTCAGATATCTCAGGAGAGGTTTATCCTGATCCGTACTTCTTTCAATACCGTTTACTGTAAAAGTGTAAGTCTCTTTCATGATCACACCTTCGCTTCCCGGACCGTAAAGATCCCGTTATAGTCTCTGATCGCACCGCGCGGACATTTCACGGCGCACATGCCGCAGGCAATACATTTATCCTCATCGATCACAGCATGATTATTCTCAATGCTGATCGCGCCCATCGGGCAGTTCCTGACACAGATCCCGCAGGCGATACAGCCGGTATCGCAGTTCTTTCTCGTCTGTGCCCCTGCGTCCTCACTGACACACGCCGGATAAATGTTATATTCTTCTGTGGTGATCCGGATCAGACCGCGGGGACAGGCTTTCGCACATAGTCCGCACCCCACGCATTTCTCCGGATCCACTTCGGCAGCGCCTCTGTCATTGATGTGGATTGCCTCAAGCCGGCATGCTTCCACACAACTTCCGCCGCCTAAGCACCCCCACTCGCACGATGTCGTAATCAGCTCTGTCTCGATCATCTGCTGACAGTTCGTGCCGGCCTGACTTTGGTTCTTCTCCTTTTCCTGCTTTCCGTCTGTCACAGCGCCCGCTGTATCTGCGGTCTGCGACGCCGTCTGTCTGACGCATCCGCCCAGGCACTGTACGACCGCCACATTCTTTTTCCGTACCCTCGCCATACGACTCATCTCCTCTCCTCTTATACCAGATCTTCCCGTCTGTCGATATCCTTCAATTCTTCGGGATCCGCCTGGATGATCCTTACCTTCTCTCTGTACTTTCTCATGATCTGCCTTCCTCCCTCATCGCCGTCAAGGGCAAGCAGTTCCTGGAAAAATGTCCGGTCCCAGCATACGGGATTACCGGTCCGCTCTCCGCTCCCCGCACATACGATGCTCCCCGGGTGCCGGGATGCCGTGCGGAAGATCTGCTGCATAGTCGATGTATCAAGCCCCGGCTGATCACAGACAGAGAAGAGAACGCCTTTTAATCCAGGTCTGTCCTCTAACGCCTTCTTAAGGCCGAGCGTAAGGGAAAGTGCTATGCCCCGTTCCGGCTCTTTGTTCCACACCGTCGTGATGCCTGTCCGTTCTGCTTCCCGGGCGATTTCCTCTGATCCGGTGACAATATATGTCGGAAACGCACCGAATGCCCGGGCTCTCTCCAGTGTATGCTCGTAAAGCGGCTTATTCCTGACAAGTGCATTCAGCTTATTCCCGCCGAACCTGGTTCCTGCTCCCGCGGCAAGGATGACAATGGCAAAATCATCTTTCATCCGCTCAAATCCCGTGACTGCCTCAAGCACGCCGCCACCGATGGCTCTCGCCTTATCGGAGATCGTATAGCAGTGAGAGAGCTCCGCCCTCGCATCGATATCCCCGATCTTAAGGTTCTTACTCACCTGCACACCGGACTGGAGCATCCCGCGCACGATACCTGTCATCTGCGCGTATACCGGTACTCCCCCTGTCACGGCGACAACCGAGCCTTTCTCCACATAATCGCCGATCTTTGCCTTCGGCTCCAGTATACCGTCCGCTTCTGCGCGTATCAGGCGCTCGATCGTATAGCCCGCCACATTTCCCGGGACTCCGGTGTTCGGGATAGCTTCTCCCCGCCAGATAATGTTCCCCAGGGTGTGGCCGCGCTTTGTCTCCACCACACAGTTGCAGTCCGCTCCCGCTGTAAATCCCGGGCCCACGCCAATGACAAACGGAGCGTCCGTGATCTTCGTCCCGAGATTTTTCTTTGCAAGGATCGCGTCCACGATCACATCCGGCCGGAACCATTCACGGCAGGCGGCTTTTTCATCCACCATGACCGCAATATCACCGTCCGCCATGACTTGCTCTGCCCCTGCCTGATCTTTCACAAGGACACCTTTCATCTCCTCCACCTGTGCGCCCCCCTCATATACTGCTCTCGAGAGCGCTGCCGTACGCCGTACAGTGAGCGGCACTTCAATCTCAGTCATAAGGATCTGATGCCCCGCACCGTAGAGTCTGGAGGCGATTCCTGTCGCCAGATCTCCGGCTCCTCTGATCAATATTTTCATTCGTCTGTATCTGCCTTTCTGCTGCACCGGTTCAGTCCTGCACGACCAAACCTGTGTTACTGTTACATGTTCCCGCCCTCTATACTCCGGACTCCTGTCCGGTCACGATCACCTGCCGGATCTCTCTTTCCCTAAGCTCCCGGCATATCTCAAGGGCGGTATCTTTTCGTCTTTTATCGTCTGCTTTATTCAAAACGACTGTGTATACAGCAGAATCCGGACAACCTTTTCTCCCCGCAGATCTCGATGCAGCGAGCAGAGCGATATCCTCTGCCGTAACACATTCGGTTCTTTTCTTATTCAGTAGTTTCTCCGCCAGTTCCGGGTGGAATACAGTTTCCTCTATCCTTTTCCCGACACTGTCCAGACCATACACGGACAGGACATGCGTCGTCTCCGGCAGGATGACCGGTTCATGGTCAGCAGGTACCTTAAGCGGAAGCCTTTTTGCCCCGTCCGCCTCTATGAGCAGGGGAACTTCCCACCCCAGGAGGTTCTCTAGCTCATGACCGGCAAGCCTCGTAAGTTTCCCGCCGGGCGCAGGCGCTCCCACCCACACCTGACCTGCCTTCTGTAATTGTTCTCTTATCTTCTCTTCCGAGAATACGGACAGGAACCACTCTCTGTCCTCTTTCATGATATGTGTCGTGGTCGTCACGATCACAGGGCTGCCAGCGCGGACATACTCATCAGCTAACCGGTGCAGGGTTGTAGTCTTCCCCCCTGCTCCGACCGCCGATACGACCGGGCGCTGTCCCCGGAGCCCTTCGTTCTCCAGTTTCAGCGCCTGTCTTAAGGAGTCTGCCTCACACAGCCTGTCCTCATTGTAAATATAAATCATCTCAGTTGATACCTGAATTGTGTTATTTATTTTTTCTCACTCTGCTCCGTGGCGGACATACACACCGCCTTTTTCCTCAAGGACCCTGCCGTTCTCTGCCGCCAGTCTGCCTCTTAAATAGACCTGTTCCGCCCGTCCGCGGATCTTTGTTCCTTCCATAGGGCAGTAATCACATGCGGACTGTTGGTCCTCTGCTGTCATCGTCCACTCGGTATCCGGATTCCAGACAACGATGTCCGCGTCACTTCCGGGGATGAGAGCCCCTTTCCACGGATACAGCTTGTAAAGTTTCGCCGGGTTTTCCGACAGATAGATACACATCTGCTCTGCCGTGATCTTGTTTTCATTTACACCGAACTGCCAGATCAGCGCCGGACGTTCCTCCGCTCCAGGCATACCGCAGGGCGTCTTTGAGAAGTCTTCCGCACCTGCCATCTTCTGCTCCTTCGTGAAGCTGCAATGGTCAGTAGCGATCGTCTGGATACGCCCTTCTTTCAATGCCTGCCAGAGCACTTCCTGATTTTTCTTCTTGCGGAGCGGCGGAGCGATCATGTAATGTCTCGCCTCTTCTGCAGGAAGGGAGTATTTGCTCTCGTCCATCACAAGGTACTGCGGGCACGTCTCGATATAGACCGTCTGCCCTGCCTCTCTGGCCCGCAGGATCTCGCGGTATCCCGCCGCAGTACTCAGATGTACGACGATGACCGGCGTATCCACGCATTTGGCGATCTTGAGAAGCCTTGATACAGCTTCAGCCTCGGCTTCTTTCGGGCGTGTCCACGGATAATCCGATACGTCCATTCTGCCGCCTTTTGTCTTCTGGACTTCTTTCAGCCTTGCCTGGATGATGCCGTTATTCTCACAGTGCACTCCGGCAATCCCGCCCAGTTCTTTCAGACGGGAGAGAATCTCGTACATTGTCTCGTCGTCCACCATCGTATCATAGGTCATATACAGTTTGAAAGAGCATGTTTCTTTCTGCACGATCTCTTCTAATTCCCGGCTGATATCTTCGTTCCAGTCTGTCAGCGCCAGATGAAACGCATAATCACAGGAGGACTGTCCGTCCGCCTTCTTATGCCAGTTGTTGAGTGCTTCCCTCAGGCTCTCACCCGGATACTGGGTGGCGTAATCCACGATGCAGGTCGTTCCTCCTGCAAGTTCTGCCTTTGTTCCGGTCTCAAACTTATCCGCCGTGATCGTATTGCTCACTTCAAGCGCCATGTGGGTGTGTGCATCGATGAATCCGGGGAAGAGGAGCTTCCCGCGGACATCGACGATCTGAGCGTCTCTGAACTCCAGATCTTCACCAACCGCAAGGATCTTCTCTCCTTTTACCAATATGTCCAGTTTCTTCATGCCGTCGCCGCTGACGATCGTACCGCCTTTAAATAAAAGTTTCATGCCAACTCCCTCTTTCTGTTATCTCAAAAGATATGCATACTCCTTGCAGACCGTCTCCATCAGTTTCTGAAGTCCGTCCGGTATCCTTGTCTCCTCGCCTTTTGTCCAGGTATATGTCTCACCGAAGAAGCGTACCCTGCATTTCACCTGATCTTTGTCGAGCACCGTAAATCCCTGGTTCCTGCTGTCTTCCATATCTTTCTCATCTGCGAACAGTGTGAATTTATCAAGGTACGGAGCACTGTCATACGGACAGAAGCTCTTACAGTTGCCGCACTCGTTACACATGTAGTCCACATGGATGATCTGATGTTTCTCCATGCCCGGCACGCGTATGGAGATATTTGCCCGGTTCGGACATACCTCAACGCAGTTCTCGCAGATGCCTGAGCACCCGAGACATCTTCCGCTCTCCCCGCCGTCTTCTTTCTTATCGACAAGACTGCCTTTTCTGCTATAAATTGTCTCCGCGTCTGTCTCTGGCTCAAAATCTCTGACCAGAGTCTCACCGAGGATTGCCTGTGCGGCTCTCAATGCATCGCTGATCCCCTCCACTACAGTGGCCGGTCCGCCCAGTCCGTCTCCTGCAAGATAGACGCCTGCACGGCTCGTCTCACATGTCTCCTCATTGACGATGGCACGTCCTCTCTCATTTACATTGATGCCGCATGACTCATAGAATGCTGTCGGCACTCTCTCGCCTACCGCTGCGATAACTGTATCTGCCGGAATCTCTTTCTCCTCGCCGGTCTCCACCACGCCTCTTCTTCCGGAAGCGTCGTAGTCTCCCAGTTTCATCACTTTACAGAGGAGTCTGCCGTCTTCCAGTTTCACTGGGGAAAGCAGTTCCATGAACTCTACGCCGTCGTCCACTGCCATGACAAGTTCTTCCTCGTCTGCAGGCATATAGCGCTTCGTCCTTCTGTATACAAGGTACGCGTGCTCCACGCCTTTCGTGCGCTTCGCAGCTCTCGCCGTATCCATTGCCGTATTTCCGCCGCCGATGATGACGACATTCTTACCGATATCAAGATCTCCGTCCTTCGCCTTGAAGTCCGCGAGGAATTCAAGTGCATTGACCGGTTCGCCTTTTTCCAGTTTCAGGACACCCGGCCCGGAAGCGCCGACTGCAAGGATGACTGCTGTATATCCTGCATTTTTCAACATATCCAGATCTGTGATCTCTGTATTCAGACAGATATTCACGCCCATTTTCTCAAGGAGCGCCGCATCTTTGTCGATGGCACTGTCGGAGATACGGAATCCGGGGATCACGTGGCGTACTACACCTCCGAGAGCATCCGTCTTCTCAAACAGCGTCGTCTCCATGCCTGCACGGCGGAGGAAATATGCCGCAGCCATTCCCGCCGGCCCGCCGCCGACCACAGCCGCTTTGCCGCTCTTTGTCACGGTCGGAGCTGTGAGAGTGTCTGTCAGGGCATCATATCCGTTCTCTGCCGCGATCAGTTTCATGCCGCGGATGTAGACGGACTCTTCGTAGAAGTTACGGGTACATTTATTCATACACGGATGCGCACAGATTGTTCCTGTAATGAAAGGAAGCGGGTTCTTCTCCGTGATGACTTTCATCGCTTCTTCATATTTACCTGCTTTTACAAGCTGTAAGTACGCCGGGATATCCTGATGGATCGGACAACCTTCTTTACACGGCGCCACGAAGCAGTCAAGGAGCGGCACCTGTTTCTTCATCTTTCTGGACGGAAGCGGTTTTACTGCCTTTACGTGATGCGGGTTTGTCCTTGCTTCATCTGCAAGCTTGCGCACCGCTTTCGGATCTACGCCTGTGAATACGACATTTTCCTTTTCCAGAAGTGATACCATCTGGGACATCCTGTCATATCCGCCCGGCTTTAACAGTGTCGTCGCCACGGTCACCGGCCAGATGCCTGCGTCAACGATTTCTTCAATATTATGATAATCCGCGCCGCCGGAATAGGAGATGCGGAGTTTTCCGTCAAATTCTTCTGAGAGTTTCGCCGCCAGTGAGATTGACAGCGGATACAGTGACTTACCGGACATATACATTTCTTCGCTCGGAAGTTCATTCTGTTTCACATCCACCGGGAATGTATTTGTGATCTTCACGCCGAACTCAAGATTTCTCTCCTGACAGACTTTCATCAGCCTTGTCAGCATGGGCACAGCATCCTCATACTGCAGGTCATCCTTAAAGTGGAAATCACCGAATGCCACATAGTCATAACCCATCTCGTCCATGATCTTTCTGGCAAATTCATATCCAAGCAGAGTCGGGTTGCATTTGATAAATGTGTGGAACCCTTTCTCTGTGATCAGGTACATGGCGATGCGCTCGATCTCCTGCGGAGGACATCCGTGCAGTGTGGAGATCGTGACAGAATTGCAGATATCGCCTGAAATGCTTTCGATATCTTCTTTTGTCACTTTCTCAAACAGATCTGCATGAGCGAGGAGGTATTCTTTACAGGATTTAAAAATATCTGAATCCTGCGCATGCTGCATTGTATTTAAGAAATTGTCGATCTTCCCGGACTTGATACCGGCAAGGTCGTATCCCACGCTGATGTTGAACTGGAACCCGTTCATGCTTCCCAGACCAAATTCTTTTGCGATCACTTTGCACAGGAACCATGCCTTAATATATTCTTCCATTGCCTGAGGAACATAAAGTTCCGTTGACCATTCGCAGTTGTAACACTCATCATCCGCTTTGATACATGGCTTATTCACACATGCTGAGAGTTCTTCTCCGTCCATGATCTGCACCGTCTTCAACTCGAAGAAACGGCTGCCAGTGTAATATGCCGCCACGATATTCTGTGCAAGCTGTGTGTGCGGCCCCGCTGCCGGTCCTGCCGGTGTCTCCAGCGGTCTCTCAAAAATCGTCCTGTTATATTTTGAGTCTGCATGGTAAGGATGGTGCTCCCCGAATACCGTTCCGCTCTTCTTATATTCGGTCATTATCCAGTTTAAAAGCTGTTCAAAAGACATTGGTCTCATAATATCACTCATTATCATTTCCTCCTGTTATTGCAGTTTTCCTACTGTGCGTCCGGTTTGTCTTTTGGCAGAATCAGGTTCAGAATTACTGCAAATATCGTTGCCAGTACAACCGGCGATGATGCAAATGTATTGTTGATGATAGACTGGAAGCTCTCAAGACTCATGCTCATGTTGAGCGCATCATGGATACTTGCCGTCATCTGGTTTAAGCAGCCGTCGCTTAAGGATACGCCCATACCGATGGCGATGGACAATCCTGCAACTGTTGTATTTCTGTAAGTCAGTTTCTCAGTCACGAGCAGTTTGATACCCGTCATGGCGATAGATGCAAATACTGATGCAACAGCGCCGCCGAGTACACACTGCGGGATCGTCCGGAGCAGTGCGGAGAACTTCGGGATCAGTCCGGCGATGAGCAGGATGACTGCTGATGCCGTGAACACTTTTCTCGCTACAACCCGTGTAGAACCTACGATACCTACGTTCTGGCTGTATGTCGCCGTCGGAGGGCATCCGAACAGAGCGCCCACGATGTTGCTGACGCCGTATCCGATGATACCTCCGTTTAACTCATCGTCTGTCGGCAGCCTGTCCATACCGCCTGTCGTTGTCGCTGAGAAATCCCCCATCGCCTGTATCGAGTTGACGAGGAACAGTATCGCCAGAGGCAGGATCGCTGATATATCAAACTTAATGCCGAATGCAAGAGGCGTCGGGACCTGGAACCATCCTGCCGTGGAAAGCGCGGAAAAATCTACCATACCGAAGCAAAGAGCCACTATGTACCCGCAGACAAGTCCGATCAGAATCGAAGCCAGTTTAAACAGGCCTTTTCCGTAATGGTTCAGGAGTACTACGATCGCCAGTGTGATAAATGCCACCAGCCAGTTCTGCCATGAGCCAAATACAAGTGCTTCCGTCTTACCCTGCTGCTCCACGATCACTTCATATGTATTAGAAGAATTTCCCGCCATATAGTTGACCGCCGTACTGTATAACGACAGACCGATCGCAAGGATAACCGTGCCGATCACAAGCGGCGGGAACACCTTCCTGATCTGACGGATAAAGAGTCCTACGAGGATTGCTACCACACCGCCGATGATCATGGCACCAAAAATGGTATTGACATCTTTTGCCTGTGCGGCAATAGCTGTCATTGTAGGAACATATGCAAAACTTACGCCGATAATGACCGGCAGGCCGCTTCCCAGCTTAATCTTCTGCGCATATAACTGTAACAATGTAGACAGTGCAGCGAACACAAGGGATACCTGGATCAAAAGCCCCATATCTACATTCCCGCCCGCATTATTTGCGGCGTTTGCTACAAGGATAGCCGGCGTCACGCAGCCGACTACAGCCGCAAGCACGTGCTGTGCCGCCAGGGGGAGCACCTGCCCGAACGACGGGCGCCCATCCCATTTAAATAACTCTGAGTTGTCCTTTTTCTGCTTTGTATCATTCATTTTTATTCACCCTGTATTGCCCCCGGCAGATACATTGCCGGGCCCTTCCTTTTAAATCTGTCACACCTTATGAAGTTGTCATATTCTAGCTGTTGATCCTGTCAGCCAGCCCTTTTGCCGCCTGTCTGCAGTCAGCCATAACTTTAGCTGCATCGATCTTCGTCAGTCTGCGGTCTTTCATCAGGACTTCGCCATTCGCTACCGTGGTCACAACATCATGTCCGGTCACGCCGAACAGAAGGTGGCTGTTGATATTGTCCGCAGTAAGCGGTGTGAGCGGGTCGTATGCAACGATGATCACGTCGCCCGCAGCGCCTTCTTTGAGGACGCCGAGTTCCGGAGCAAAATACCTTCCCGCGATCTTCGCATTATTCTCAAAGAGCATCTGCGGCACCTCTCCCCATGCCGCATTCGGATCACAGAGATGATGCTTGTGGAGAATGTTCGCCACCTTCCATGACTCTGTCATATCATGAGTATATCCGTCTGTGCCGAGACCGGTGAGGATTCCTCTGTGTACCAGTTCCATGGTCGGAGGGCATCCGCATGCATTGCCCATATTGGATTCCGGATTATGAACGACCATCGTGTCCGTTTCCTTAATAAGATCCATCTCATGGGAATTAATATAGATGCAGTGACCGAGGAGTGTCTTCTCGCCCAGAATGCCGTGATCCATCAGACGGTCCACTATCCTTTTCCCGTAATGCTTCAGGCAGTGGTGCAGATCTTCGATTCCCTCTGCCACATGGATATGATATCCGACTTCGTCCGGCTTGTTTGCAGCGGCAAGTTCCATTGTCTCGTCCGAGATCGTGAACTGTGCGTGCATACCCATCATTCCGGCGATCATTCCGGTATCGTCCTGCAGCGCATGGCGGATAAACTCGGCATTTTCCATGACAGACTCTTTTGCCTTATCCGTTCCGTCCCTGTCAGAAATCTCATAGCAGAGACAGGAACGGATTCCTGTTTCTTTTGCTGCCTTCTCAATCTCAAAAAGCGAGCCCCTGATCGAACCGAAGCTTGCGTGATGGTCAAAGATAGTTGTCACACCATTTCTGATACAGTCTATATAAGTAGCCATAGCACTTAAATATGTATCGTGCAGCGTGAGATTGCGGTCGATCGTCCACCACTGTCCGTCCAGGATATCAAGAAAACCTTTCGGGTCATAACCTTTTATGGAAAGACCTCTTGCAAACGAACTGTAAATATGCTCATGTACATTAATAAAGCCGGGCATGATCAGGCCGCCTTTGGCGTCGATGTACTCTGCTTCGGGATATGCATTTTTGATATCCTCAGTGCTGCCCACCTTGCAGATCGTGGTTCCATCGATCGCAACTGCACCGTTTTCGATCAGCGGACATGCAGCATCCCTTGTGATAACTTTTCCATTACCTAAAACAAGCATGTCATTTTCTCCTTTTTATTTATTTTATACATACTATTCTCAGGGTGCCGTCACATTTATCTGTGCAATTCGCACACTAAGACCTGTCACTGACTATAGAATACCATTAATAATGTATAAATGCAACACAAATCCTAAATAATTTTTAGAGCACCTAAAAAATTTTTAGAAAAACTATTGACTCTGTTTTTTTTTATGCTATGATGGGTTTAGAGACACACGTCAGACACATTTTTCCCTCCTGACAGAGGGTGGAACAAAGGCAGGTGAAGCAATGAACCGGAAACTGGACTTTCTCAAGCAGCTGGCGCACGGACTCGCCGCCCAATTCGGAAGTTCATGCGAAGTAGTCATTCATGATCTGACAAAAAAGGATCTGGATAAATCCATCGTCTATATTGAAAACGGACATGTATCCAACCGGCATACCGGTGACGGGCCATCGGGCATTGTCCTTGAGACACTCAGATCCGATCCCGAAAAGATAAAGGACAGGCTTGCTTATCTTACTAAGACGGATGACGGCAGGATCTTAAAATCCAGCACGCTCTACATCCGTGACGAAAAAGGGAAGATCGTCTATATCTTTTCAATGAATTATGACATTACCACCCTGCTGGCTGCAGAGAACTCTATACGCGGACTGATCCAGACAGAGCCCGAAAATGATGCAGAAACAGATTCTTCTGCTGCTCCTCAGCGGATCACCCACAATGTAACAGAGCTTCTCGACCTTCTGATCGAACAGGCGATCGCCCGGGTTGGGAAACCTGTCGCTATGATGAACAAAGACGACAAAGTTGCTGTGGTACAGTACTTAAACAACGCCGGAGCATTTCTCATCACAAAATCCGGCGACAAAGTCTCTTCCCTCCTCGGGATATCAAAGTTTACGCTGTATAGCTACATGGACAAAGGATGAACATGCGCCGTAATCGGCGGATCCGAGCTGGCATGTTCTCATTCTCAATATAGTAAGCAACAACATTTCACATATTTAAGGAGGTTCCACAATGGACACAATCAAATGGGCAGTGAACAAGATGCCGAAAACGGAAGATTCCAACCTGAAAGTAATGGGATTGGACGAAATCAAAAAGGCGCGCGCTTTCCATGAGAGTTTTCCCCAGTACAGTGTCACGCCGCTGGCAAAACTGGATCACATGGCAAAACGCCTCGGACTCGGTGAAGTATATGTAAAAGATGAGTCCTACCGCTTCGGGCTCAACGCTTTTAAAGTGCTCGGCGGTTCATTCGCTATGGCACGCTACATAGCAAAGCAGACCGGGAAAGATGTATCCGAGCTGCCATACAATGTCCTCACGTCCGAGAAACTTAAGGAAGAGTTCGGGCAGGCCACATTCTTCACCGCCACAGACGGCAATCACGGCCGCGGTGTTGCATGGGCCGCAAACAAATTAGGACAGAAGGCAGTCGTCCTCATGCCGAAAGGAAGCACACAGACGAGACTGAACAACATTCTCGCTGAAGGCGCTGAGGCGACGATCGAAGAATACAACTATGACGAATGTGTCCGCATGGCAAACGCCATGGCCGAGAAGACAGAAAACGGCGTCATGGTGCAGGATACCGCATGGGACGGATACGAGGAAATTCCGTCATGGATCATGCAGGGATACGGAACGATGGCTATGGAAGCGGATGAGCAGCTCCACGACTATGACTGCGAACGCCCGACACACGTCTTCATTCAGGCAGGCGTGGGATCTCTCGCCGGAGCAGTCCAGGGATATTTCGCAAACCGCTATCCTGAGAATCCGCCGAAAGTAGTCGTTGTGGAAGCCGAAGCCGCCGCATGTCTCTATAAAGGTGCATGTGCAGGGGACGGAGACATCCGCATCGTGGACGGCGACATGGTTACGATCATGGCGGGACTTGCCTGCGGAGAGCCGAATACAATTTCATGGGATATCCTGAAAAACCATGTAGATACATTTATCGCATCACCCGACTGGGTAGCCGCAAGGGGCATGCGCATGCTCGCCGCTCCTGTCAAGGGCGATCAGCCGGTAACATCCGGCGAATCCGGCGCCGCACCGTTCGGAACACTTGCGTGCATCATGACAATGGATGAATACAAGCCTCTCAGAGAGCATCTCGGATTGGATGAGAACTCCAAAGTCCTCCTCTTCTCCACTGAGGGAGACACTGATCCCGAGAGATACGAATCCATCGTCTGGGGCGGGAACGACAGATAAGCCGTCTGTTCCATATAAATTAAGGTAACTATTCAACTCTGTCTGTTCAGGCGGACCGGACTGCGCCCTCCGCAGTCCGTCGCCTGACGAAACACGATTTATAATCAGAGACACACCGCAAAAGGTGTACCGCTATGCCGTATTAAGCACGGCACAAATAAGGAAGGGAGAATGAAAATTATGGACTTCAACAAAATCAAGGAAGCTGCACAGGGTTATCAGAAAGACATGACCGCATTTCTTCGCGCTATCGTGAAGAATCCGGGAGAGAGCTGCGATGAAAAGGCTCACATCGACACTATCGCCGCTGAGATGAAGAAACTGGACTTCGACGAGGTCGTTATCGATCCTCAGGGAAATGTCATCGGCTACATGGGAACAGGCGATAAGATCATCGCTTACGATGCACATATCGACACAGTAGGTATCGGAAATATCGACAACTGGGACTTCGATCCGTACGAGGGATATGAGAATGACACAGAGATCGGCGGACGCGGTGTATCCGACCAGTGCGGCGGGCTTGTATCCGCAGTTTACGGTGCAAGGATCATGAAAGACATGGACCTGATCCCGGAAGGATGCAAGATCATGGTTGTCGGAACAGTTCAGGAAGAAGACTGCGACGGACTATGCTGGCAGTACATCATCAACGAGGACAAGATCCGTCCTGAGTTCGTTGTATCCACAGAGCCGACAGACGGCGGTATCTACCGCGGACAGCGCGGACGTATGGAGATCCGCATCGATGTCAAAGGTGTTTCCTGCCACGGTTCCGCTCCGGAGCGCGGTGATAATGCAATCTATAAGATGGCTGACATCCTTCAGGATGTACGCGCCCTCAACGAAAATGACGACGCAGACGAGACAGAGATCAAAGGTCTTGTAAAAATGCTGAACCCGAAATACAATCCCGACTGGGAAGAAGCACGTTTCCTCGGGCGCGGTACTGTAACTGTATCCCAGATCTTCTACACATCACCGAGCCGCTGTGCAGTAGCTGACTCCTGCGCGGTATCACTTGACCGCCGCATGACATTCGGAGAGACATGGGAGAGCTGTCTGGACGAGATCCGCGCACTTCCGAGCGTACAGAAATATGGCGATGATGTAGTCGTATCCATGTACAACTATGACCGTCCTTCCTATACAGGATGCGTATACGAGATCGAGTGCTACTTCCCGACATGGGCAATCCCGAAAGACCACAAAGTGACAAAAGCGCTCGAGAAAGCGTACACATCACTCTACGGCGACAAGAGGATCGGCGCGGAGGAAACTCTGGAAATGCGTCAGAGCCGCCCGCTCACAGACAAATGGACATTCTCAACAAACGGCGTGTCCATCATGGGAAGAAACGGAATTCCGTGCATCGGATTCGGACCGGGCGCTGAAGCTCAGGCACACGCACCGAACGAGAAGACATGGAAACAGGACCTTGTAACATGTGCCGCTGTATACGCTGCACTGCCGAACTGCTACTGCGAGTAATATAAGCTGAACTGTTATAATTTTCAGGAAGTAATTTAATTTTATTTATATCAAGGAGGATAAACAACAATGAAAACATTACAGGACTATATCGACAAGCTGAACGCCCTGAACTTTAAGGATATGTACAACGGAGACTTTTTCCTGACATGGGAGAAGACAGACGAGGAACTGGAAGCCGTATTCACCGTAGCTGACGCTCTCCGCTTTATGAGAGAGAACAACATTTCCACAAAGGTATTTGAGAGCGGTCTCGGAATCTCACTTTTCCGCGACAACTCCACACGTACCCGCTTCTCTTTTGCATCTGCATGTAACCTGTTAGGTCTTGAGGTTCAGGATCTGGACGAGGGAAAATCTCAGGTTGCACACGGCGAGACAGTACGCGAGACAGCAAACATGATCTCCTTCATGGCAGACGTAATCGGTATCCGCGACGATATGTACATCGGCAAAGGAAATGCTTACATGCATGAAGTTGTTGACGCTGTAACACAGGGAAATAAAGACGGCATCCTCGAGCAGAAACCGACGCTCGTAAACCTTCAGTGTGACATCGACCACCCGACACAGGCTATGGCTGATATGCTCCACATCATCCACGAGTTCGGCGGTGTCGAAAACCTGAAAGGCAAAAAGATCGCTATGTCATGGGCTTACTCTCCGTCCTACGGCAAACCGCTCTCCGTTCCGCAGGGAATCATCGGTCTGATGACACGTTTCGGAATGGACGTTGTGCTTGCTCATCCGGAAGGATACGAGGTATTCCCGGAAGTTGAGGCTGTTGCTGCCGAGAACGCAAAGAAATCCGGCGGTACATTTACAAAGACAAATAATATGGCTGAGGCATTCAAAGATGCCGATATCGTATATCCGAAGAGCTGGGCTCCGTTCGCTGCTATGGAGAAACGTACAGAGCTGTACGGAAACGGCGACTTCGAGGGAATCAAAGAACTGGAGAAAGAACTCCTCGCTCAGAACGCACAGCACAAAGACTGGGCTTGTACAGAGGAACTGATGAAGACGACAAAAGACGGAAAAGCGCTCTATATGCACTGTCTGCCGGCCGACATCACAGGCGTAAGCTGTGAGGAAGGCGAGGTTGACGCAAGCGTATTCGACCGTTACAGAGATCCGCTTTACAAAGAGGCAAGCTACAAACCGTACATCATCGCGGCTATGATTTTCCTCGCAAAATTCGCAGATCCGGCTGATATCCTTAAAAAACTAGAAGAAAAAAGCACACCGAGGGTGTTTAAATAAGAACCGGAACAAACGCATTATCAGGAGGTATTTACATTATGTTAAAATATGTTGACACAAAAAACGCACCTGCTGCTATCGGACCGTATTCACAGGGAATCGTCCTGAACGGGATCGCATTCTTCTCAGGACAGATCCCGCTCTCACCGGAGACAGGCGAGGTCGTAGGCTCCGACATCACAGAGCAGGCTGAGCAGGTTATGAAAAATGTAGGCGCTCTTCTGGAGAGCCAGGGCGCATCTTTCACAGATGTAGTAAAAACAACCTGCTTCCTTGCAGACATGGCTGACTTCGCTGCATTCAACGAAGTATACGCTAAATACTTCACAGGCAATCCGGCACGTTCCTGCGTTGCTGTAAAGGCTCTTCCGAAGGGAGTCCTCTGTGAAGTAGAGACGATCGCCGCTGTAAAAGAAGGCTGATTCCGGGAGGCAGCTTATGGAAAAGAAAAAACGTATCGTCATTGCCCTGGGCGGGAACGCCCTCGGCAATACTCTGCCGGAGCAGATGAAAGCCGTTAAGATCACTTCACGCGCTATCGTGGATCTGATCCAGGAAGGCTGCGAAGTCGTCGTTGCACACGGCAACGGCCCTCAGGTGGGCATGGTAAATAACGCCATGATCGCACTTACCCACGAAGATCCGCAGCAGCCGAACACACCGCTCTCTGTCTGCGTTGCCATGAGTCAGGCATATATCGGGTACGATCTTCAGAATGCGCTCCGCGAAGAGCTCTTAAACAGAGGGATCACGGATATTCCGGTAGCGACCATGATCACGCAGGTGCGCGTGGATCCCGATGATCCGGCATTTGAGCATCCGTCCAAACCGATCGGCCGTTTCATGACAAAAGAACAGGCTGATATAATGGCAGAGAAATATGATTATATCATGAAGGAAGATGCAGGACGCGGTTACCGCCGTGTGGTAGCATCCCCGAAACCGCAGGAGATCATTGAGATCGGAACGATCCGCAACATGGTGGACTCCGGCGACGTTGTCATTGCCTGCGGAGGCGGCGGTATCCCTGTCACACGTCAGGGCAACCACTTAAAAGGCGCCAGTGCAGTCATCGACAAAGACTTTGCAAGCTGCCTGATGGCAAAAGAACTGGATGCTGATTTCCTCATCATCCTGACTGCTGTCGAGAAAGCAGCTATCAATTACGGGAAACCGGACGAGAAATGGCTCGGCGACATTACCGTGGCCGAGGCAAAACAGTACATAGATGAGGGACATTTTGCACCGGGCTCTATGCTCCCGAAAGTGCAGGCGGCTGTTGAATTCGCAGAATCAAAGCCGGGCAGACAGGCTCTCATCACACTGCTTGAAAAAGCAAAAGACGGAATCCTCGGCAAGACCGGTACAAGGATCCATCTGTAGAACAAATCATCAAACTCCTAAAATATATAATATGATGCCAGGGTCAAAAGGTCCTTCACCCACATGAGCTTGCTCATAGGTGGGTGAAGGACCTTGGGGCCCGCCCCGATATGAGCATAAAAGTGGGATGTATATCCCACGATATGCGAATATTG
>MHCFR00700__coassemble_744_pt1 | contig 21135 bp, 20 predicted proteins | sample MHCFR00700__metabat2_low_PE_034 | metagenome-assembled genome bin MHCFR00700 | reverse complement strand
CCTGTTACATAACCCTCTGCCATCTCAAGGTAACGAGGACCTTTTGCAAGTGTTCCGTACATTGTACCAACCTGAGAACGAAGTCCTTTTCCAAGATCTTCCAGTCCTGCACCGATTGCAAGTCCGTCTTCGGAGAATGCACTCTGTGTTCTTCCGTATACGATCTGAAGGAACAGTTCTCTCATTGCTGTATTGATTGCATCACAGACAAGGTCTGTGTTCAGTGCCTCTAAGATTGTCTTGCCGGGAAGGATCTCAGATGCCATAGCAGCGGAATGTGTCATTCCTGAACATCCAAGTGTCTCTACCAGCGCTTCCTGAATGACGCCCTCTTTTACATTCAGTGTCAGTTTACATGCTCCCTGCTGAGGTGCACACCAGCCTACGCCGTGTGTAAAACCGGAGATATCTTTGATCTCTTTTGCTTTTACCCATTTCGCCTCTTCCGGGATCGGAGCTGGTCCGTGATTCGCGCCCTGAGCCACCGGACACATCATTTCTACTTCATGTGAATAAATCATGTTAAAACTCCTTTCAATATGTATGATTTTCTTCGCATATGACGCGAGACTTTCCGCTGCCTGATGCGGTATCAATCGTCTGCCCCATATATGGTTTATTTTCTCATAATTTACATCATTCGTCAATCTCAGGCTGACAAGTTTTTCACAAAATTGTAACAGTTCAGCCGTGAAGCTGAACTGTTACAACAACTTTACATCCCGCCGTGGGTAAGCACCTGACGGTTCTTCCATATATAATCAATCAGTGAGATCACCGTAAGGGCAAGAGCGATCCAGACCAGGATCTCACCAATAATATCGAACACGCCGCCGAAATCCGCGATCAGCACGATGATCATCGCCATCTGGAATACAGTCTTGAATTTTCCCCAGTAGCTCGCCGCGATCACGATCCCGCTGTCGGAAGCCACGAGACGGAAACCGCTGATAATAAACTCTCTGGCAATAATAACGATAACGATAGCTGTATTCAGTTTGCCTGACGGGATCAGGCAGATCATGGCCGAGCAGACAAGCAGCTTGTCCGCCAGAGGATCCATGAACTTTCCGAAATTCGTCACAAGATTGTATTTGCGGGCGATCTTCCCATCCAGCATATCAGTCAGGCTTGCAATGACAAAGAGGGCAAGAGCAATCCACTTGTTTGCAGCCCCGCCTGCATCGGTCAGCATAAAAAACACAAAAAACGGCACCATGATAACTCTAAGAACAGTCAGTTTATTTGGCAGATTCATAATAATTCTCCTATCAGATCATAATCTATAGCTCCGGTCACTTTCACTCTCGCGAAATCACCGGACAACAGTTCCTCGTCCGTGTTGATAAAAATGAGTCCGTCCACATTGGGGGCATCCCGGTAAGTTCTGCCTACATATGCATTTTCATCAGCCACTTTACCCTCGATCATCACGAGCACTTCTCGCCCCACCATATCCTGGGCATTGTCGAAAGCAATCTCCTGCTGAAGTTCCATCAAATCCGCCTGCCGGTCAAGCTTTACTTCCTCGTCAATCTGATCCGGCATCTCTGCCGCCGGTGTATCTTCTTCCGGCGAATACGTGAACACTCCGAGGCGGTCGAACTCCATTTCATCCACAAATTCCATCAGCTCTTCATGCTGTTCTTTTGTCTCTCCAGGAAAGCCGGTGATCAGCGTTGTGCGCAGACAAATATCCGGGATCTCGCTTCTCAATTTTCCTATAATATCCACAAGCTCCTGCTTTGAAGTCCTTCGCCCCATTCTGCCAAGTATCGTATCATTTGCATGCTGAATGGGCAGATCGAGATAATGGCAGATCTTCGGCTCTTCTTTCATCATCCGGATCAATTCATCCGTGATCTCTTCCGGATAGCAGTAAAGAATACGTATCCAGCGTATTCCGGAAATTTTACAGAGATTTTTCAATAAAATATGGAGAGATTTTTCTCCATAGAGATCTTTCCCGTACAATGTCGTCTCCTGGGCCACAAGAATCAGCTCTTTCACGCCCTGGTCTGCAAGCTCCTGTGCTTCCTTCAGCAAACGCTCCATGGGAACGCTGCGGAAATTTCCACGGATCTTCGGGATAATGCAGTAAGTGCAGTGCTTATCACATCCTTCCGCGATCTTCAGATACGCGAAGTGTCCGCCTGTAGTCACAAGCCGTTTTGTATCCGGCAGGGGCAGCGCATCCAGATCCGAGAGCATGACAGAATGTTCCCCTGCAAGCGCCGCGTCAACAGCATCCAATATCTTATCGTACGCTGTCGTTCCAAGCACTTCATCCACCTCTGGTATCTCATCTATGATCTCCTGCCGATAACGCTGGGCAAGACATCCCGTCACAATAAGCGCCTTGATCTTTCCCTGTTTTTTATACTCCGCCATCTCCAGGATATTCTGGATACTCTCTTCTTTTGCATCATGGATAAAACAGCAGGTGTTGATCACAATAACGTCAGCCTGTGTCTCGTCGTCTGTCATCTCATATCCTCTCGAGGCAAGCAGTCCCAGCATCACCTCTGTATCTACCAGGTTCTTATCGCACCCAAGAGAGATAAACAATATCTTCATATATCAACCTCCGGTCATAGTTTTCGCATTCGCAAAAAAGGCAGATACCGCATGTGCATCTGCCCTGTCTGAACCTATTCCTCTTCTTCTGCATTCTCGGCCAGGATCTTCAGTTTTCCCTGATTGAGTTCGTCGATCGCAATGGAGAGCGGCTTTTCTCCTTCTTTTGCATCTACCAGAGGCAGATCACCTGCTATGAGCTGTCTCGCTCTTTTTGATGTCGCCATAACAATGGAATACCGGCTGTTGACAACCTTTGTATCGCCCTCCTCGACATCTTTGTTTACCACTTTCATCAAATCTGTATAAGACGGGTGCAGCATAACCTAACATTCTCCTTTCCTTAATTAAGCTGTGCTTTTTACAGCATAATAGTTTACTTTCAGTGTTTCATTCTTTCAAGGTCTTGTTTTATCTCTTTCATGAATTCGCAGTTGCGTGAACTTCTGCGGTGTTCGCCCCGGATAATGGAATGCATCTCTTCAACGCACCTGTCCAGGCTGTCATTGACGATCAGATAATCATAATTTTGCATTCCTTCCGCTTCCTCACAAGCGCGGTCCATGCGGGATTCGATCACATCCATCGTCTCAGTACCTCTGCCCACAAGCCGCTTCCTCAGTTCTTCTGCGCTCGGAGGTGTGACAAACAGAAGCAGTGTATCAGGAAACATCTTCTTTACATTAAGAGCTCCCTGGATCTCGATCTCAAGGATCACATCTTTACCTTCATCCAGCTTCTTCTCCACATAATCACGCGGTGTACCGTAATAATTTTCCACGTACTTAGCATACTCTATCAGTTCGCCTTTGGCAATCATTTTTTCAAATTCATCTTTCGACACGAAAAAATATTCTCTGCCATCGACTTCTCCCTCTCTCGGTAAACGAGTCGTCGCCGAGATCGAGAGCGCATATGTATCCGGATACCGGGTCAGCAGTTCTTTCATGAGTGTTCCTTTGCCCGAACCGGAAAATCCGGATACTACGATCAATATTCCTTTTTCGTTCATGTCCATCCCTCTTACTCTATATTCTGAATCTGTTCCCTGATCTTTTCGATCTCTGTCTTCAGGCTGATCGCACGGTCAGACACCTCGATGTCGTTTGCCTTGGACAGGATCGTGTTCGCCTCACGGTTCATCTCCTGTGCGATGAAATCGAGTTTTCTTCCGATTTCATCCTTCTCTTCCAGTGTATTCCTCATATGGCTGATATGACTTTTAAGCCTTACAACTTCCTCATCCGTACAGATCTTGTCAGCAAAGAGTATCACCTCCGATGCGATCCGGTTTTCCTCAATCTGTGTATCTGCCAGCAGCTCCTTCATTTTATCCTCAAGCTTTGCCCGGTACTCGGCGACGATCTGCGGGGAACGCTCCTCGATAAATCCGATCTGTTCACTCAAAAGATCCAGCTTTGAGGTAATATCTTTTTTCAGGTTTTCCCCCTCTGTTTTCCTTGTCTCCACAAACTGTGTGAAAGCTCCTTCCAGAGCCTCTTTTAATCCGTTCCACAGCTCTTCCTCGTCCTCGCTCTGCTCCTCCATCGTAAAGACTTCGGGATAGCGGGAAAGTGTAGAAACGCGGACATCATTTTCCAGACCGAATTCATCTTCCATCTGCTTTAAATATTTCATATACTCTGCCGCCAGCGCCGCATTATATTTCACTGACACCTGTGTCTGGGAGAGATCTTCGTAAGTAATAAAGATATCCACCTTGCCCCTGTTTGCATAAGACTTTAAAAGTGTCCGTATAGCGGTCTCGAAGAAATTCAGTTTCTTCGGCATCCGGATATTTACGTCGAGATACCGGTGGTTCACACTTTTCAGTTCCACCGTGAATTTCCTTGAATCTTTCTGTACCTCACACCTGCCGAAACCGGTCATGCTCTTTATCATGTCAAACCATCCTCTGTTACAAATATAGTTTTATCTCCGCAGCGCGGAGTAAATCTATATTATTATACCTTCTTGTACCGGAACGGTCAACACTTAATCAAGAACCGGCTGCTGTTGGCTTGGATGACTGCTGTCTGCCGACAGAACAGCTAAAATACTTTCTCGATCCGCCCGATTGTGATATACTCTCTTTTAGTGCCGGCCGGATAAATACCGGCAGGGAATTCTTAACCGAAAGGAAATTTAAAGATCATGGCTTTTGACGGAATTGTTGTGGCAGACCTTGTCCACGAATTCAGAAGAGAACTGATAAACGGAAGAATCGCAAAGATCGCCCAGCCGGAGAACGATGAACTGCTGCTCACGATCAAAGCGCCGGACGGACAGAAACGGCTGCTGATCAGTGCAGACGCATCTCTTCCGCTCATTTATCTGACGGATACAAATAAAAACGCTCCCATGACTGCGCCAAATTTCTGCATGCTCCTGCGGAAACATATCGGGGGCGGAAGGATCGTGGATATCCGCCAGCCGAAACTTGAGCGGATTGTCCATTTTACTGTCGAACATTTAGATGAGATGGGTGATTTATGCAGAAAAGAGCTGATCGTAGAGATTATGGGGAAACACAGCAACATCATCTTCTGTACGGAAGACGGGAGGATCATTGACAGCATCAAGCATGTTTCTGCTCAGATGAGTTCCGTGCGGGAAGTCCTGCCCGGCCGGGAGTATTTCATCCCGGATACTATGCACAAGGCAGATCCTCTCACGGTAAATGCAGAAACTTTTAAAGAGCTGCTGACAGCAAAACCTGTGCCTGTCTCCAAAGCAGTCTACACAAGCTTTACCGGGATCAGTCCTGTGACAGCGGAGGAAATCTGCTTCCTCGCAGGTCTGGATTCATCCATTCCCGCAAAGGAATATTCGGATGACATCCTGCTTCACCTGTATACACAGTTTGCGATCTATCTCTCTGCTGTAAAAGAAGGGCATTTTTCTCCTGCCATCTACTATGACGGCAGGGAACCGAAAGAATTTTCCGCACTGCCTCTTACTCATTTTTCACAGTATGAGCGCAGGGAATATGCCTCTATGTCCGAAGTTCTGCGAACCTACTACTCTGCCCGCAGCCAGCTCACACGCATCCGGCAGAAATCAGCAGATCTCCGGCATATTGTCCAGACTGCCCTTGAGAGGAACCGAAAGAAATATGATCTCCAGATCCGGCAGCTAAAAGACACGGAAAACCGGGAAAAATACAAAGTCTATGGAGAACTGATCAACACCTATGGATATAACGTGGAAGAGGGAGCCAAAAAACTGGAGGCGCTGAACTATTATACAAACGAGATGATCTCCATCCCGCTCGATCCGGTAAAAACACCGCAGGAAAACGCACAGCGCTATTTTGCAAAATATAACAAACAAAAACGGACCTTTGAAGCGCTCTCCGAGTTGAGCCGGGAGACGAAAGATGAGATCACTTACCTCGAATCCATCCAAACCGCACTCGACATTGCCCTGACCGAGGACGATCTTACAGGAATCAGAGAAGAGCTTGTAAATACCGGATACATCAGACGGCGGTTTACAAAGAAAAAGGTGAAGATCAAAAACACACCGCTCCACTATATTTCATGCGACGGTTACCACATGTATGTAGGCAAGAATAATCTCCAGAATGACGAGCTGACCTTTAATTTTGCCTCCGGGAATGACTGGTGGTTCCACGCCAAACAGGCGCCCGGCTCCCATGTGATCGTAAAGACAAACGGAGATGAACTTCCGGATACAACTTTTGAGGAAGCAGGACGGCTTGCTGCATACTACTCCAGCATGCGGGGCAGCGAAAAAGTGGAGATTGATTATGTAGAGAAAAAGCATGTCAAGAAGCCAAAAGGTGCAAAGCCAGGATTCGTCGTGTATTATACAAATTACTCCCTGGTGATCGACAGTGACATCAGCAGCATAAAGGCTGTCTCTTCTATTTCACCTGCGTGAGCACACCTGCATCCATCTCACAGATAGTATCGCACAGATACTCGATTTCCATCATGTTGTGCGCTGCGATCAGAATCGTCCGCCCCCTGCCTCGCAGTTCATCGAGCAGGCCGCACACATCCTGTGCGCCCCGCTTGTCCAATCCGTTGAACGGTTCGTCCAGCACGAGCAGCCCGGGGTCTTCCATGATTGCCTGGGCGATCCCCAGCCGCTCCCGCATGCCGAGAGAATACTGCCCGACTTTCTTCTTTGAAAAGGGATCCAGCCCCACCCTGGCAATGCTCTCCCGGATCTGTTCATCGGTCACCTGGTTTCGGATCGCCGCCAGCCGCTTCAGGTTGGAGAAGCCGCTGACATGGGGCAGGAATCCCGGGTTTTCGATGATCATGCCCACAGACCGGGGAAAGTCCCCGTCCTTTCCGATCCAGCGTCCCTGCACGATGACCTCCCCTGAATCCGGCCGGAGGAATCCGCAGATGCATTTGAACATGACCGTCTTGCCCGAGCCGTTAAACCCCATGATCCCATGAATCTTTCCCTGCTCAAAAGAATGGGTGATCCCTTTGAGCACCCGCTCTTTCCGGAAGGATTTCGTCACATTGATAAGTCTTACTGCACTCTTCATCTTTCTCACTCCTCCATCTGGATAAATGTAAAGTTATAGTTTCTCATCCGGACGCCCGAAAGGATCAGAAGCACCGCCGTCAGGATCAGAAAGATCATTACGCTGACGCTGATCCTTGGCAGATAGTCATATCCGAAATTATGCAGCGGAAATGTAGCGTGCCGTAGCAGCGAGAGCCACCCGCAAAGCACGTTTGCCCGGTAGAGCAGCGTGGCCGGGATATCGAAGATCTTCTGGAGCAGATCCGGATTCAGAAGATAGCCGTACAGATTGATGAGCAGCGCTCCGACAACTCCTGCCGCACTCCCCGCTGTCAGATTGAGAAACAGCATCAGGGAAGCGATAAAGAGCGAATACAGGAGCATCAGCAGGAACACCATCAACGTGCACGCATAGGGCGTGGACATTTCCATAGTCTTGAGGGACACCGGCACCGCACCGCTCCCCTCCCCACTGTACGCAAACGCCGCTGACGTCTCGCTCCATACATTTCCGGTATAAGCCCACGGCATGGCGATCAGCGACTCCGCGATCAGAAGGAACAGATCATACACGATCACCGAAAGCGCCACATAGACCACCTGGCCGGCCAGCCAGATCTCCCGCGTTGTGCGCACCAGGCGGTAAGGCGCCGCCTGATCGATAAATGGCATGTCAGCAAAAAGCACCAGCAGGAGCAGCGTGGATAAAAGCACGGATTCGGTATCCCCGAAGGTCCAGATAAAGGGTTCGAAGATCTGAATCGCCGCATCGTAGGTCTGCGCCCGGGTGAGCATCTGATCCGACAGCATCAGGCAGAGCACCAGCCCCAGGGTGAACGTCAGCCAAATTCTTGCATTCCTGTGCCAGCCTGAGAAATTCTGTCCGGCAATCAGGCATATTTTCCGAATCATCCTGTCAGCCTCCTTTCTGTGAGCTTCGCAAGAAGCAGCGCCGCAGCCGCTATAAGTAAAATCAGTATTCCCGCACAGAAGCCTGCGCCGAAATAAGACGGATACGCCCACTGCCGCGGACTTAAAGCATACAGTTTTGCATAGTACCGTTCCTGAAACACCGTCAGGACATAATACAGGATAAACGGGACCGCATACCCCAGATAATGATTTCTCGTAAGCACTGCCGCCGTGCTTCCTGCAAGTGCCCAGAACGCCCCGTTCAGGAAACCGCACAGGAAAGCCGGAATTAGCAATATAATCCCCCGCAGAGTCTCCTGTCCACTCAGATCCGGGATGCCCGCGCACCAAGGAGCGATCACTGCCAGAGCAGCCGCAAACGCCGTCACTGTCATCAGTCCGCCGGAAAGCGCTGTCCCCAAGATCTTTCCTGCCAGATAATTCTTCTTTCCTGCTCTTGATACGAGAAAGACCGCATACCTGCTCTTCAGCTCCTCCTGCACATCCCCTGATGCCGCAAGTGGTACAAAAAGCGGCAGGAAAAGCAGCATCCGTTCAGAAGAAATACCGTAGATAAATACAGCCATCCAAGCCGGTCCTTCCACCGATCCGCCGGACTCAGTCAGGAAAGTACGGTACGGATATGCCACAGCCAGAATAACAATGAAGATCAGGACTATACCGCAGAAAAATCTCCGGTTGAGCAAAGATACTTTCAGTTCCGACATCCTCATACGACCACCTCAGTTCTCCACGGCCCCGCCGTCTATGGCGTTCACGGTAAATTCGACCCATCCGTTCATTTCCGGTTCCGTCGTGCCGTTCACGCTCTGTATGCTCTGCCCGCTTTTCAGCTCCAGGAACCATGCCGGGACCGCCCACGCGTGGTCCGGGTTTTCATAAGCAGTCATATACGTATAGCCGAATGAAACATCCTGAAGTTCATATTTGAAAACATTCTCGTCATCAGCAGGCTGGGAGCCCGGAAAATAGAAGGAAATGTACTGCACAGCGCGTTCCTCAAGTTCTTCAAACGGCAGAAGTTTTACATTCTCAGCCACCGTAGAGACTACTTCACTCATGCCTTCCCATGAAAACATTTTCACACCGCTTCCTGTCACTGCTACAGTCACAGTCTCCATCGTAAATGGAGACGTGTAATCCGCCTCATTATTATCATAGTCCACTGCGCCAAGCAATCTTCCCCCGAACTTAAAGTCCACCGGCTGGCCGCCGACCGAATTCACGAATGTATAAGCGTACCCCGGCTCCGCTTTTGAGAGATCGGACTGCCAGAGACTGTCTTCATATGTGTTCGCCAGATCTTCCGGATAACTGCCGTCCGGAAACCAGAGTACCGGCTCCTCATAAGCATATATCTTATCCGTCAGTCCCAGTTCTGCAAGCACAGCTTCTGCCTGTGTTTTCCCCTCTTCCACATCGATATTTTCATCCGTCATCTTAGCCGTACACATATCCAGAAGCTGCTCCCACTGACGGTCGGTATCTGACGCATCTCTGTATTCATTGTGCCAGTTTCTGTACTGATCAATGTCATATTTCTGATAGAGAAGCGCATCCCCGGTAAGCCATTCAAACGAGCCTGACAGACCGGCGTCCGCATCATATTTCCTTGCGGTGATCCGGCTTTCCCTGTTCTCTCCTACATCTGCCGAGAAAAAGATCGGCATAGCGTCAATATCATCGGATATATATTTTTCTCTTTCTGAAGCAGCATCCTGCCCCGGATCAGGCTGCCATGCTGAAAATCCCACTTCGGCTTTCTCTGTTTCCTGATCATTTGTCTCCGGTGCTGCGGCAATTCCTTTTTCCAGCCATTCCTTTTTCATACTAAAGGTCGTATCTATCGTATAGACTGCATAGATACCTTCTGCATTTTTCATCCGGTCCAGCTTGTCCTGAAACGCATCCTTTGTGGTCGGCAGCGGTTTATACAGCTCCTGCCCGTCCGCGAAATATTCCGCCAGCTTCTCCAGTTCTTCCTGCGTCATAGCCCGCTGTTCCATCTCAACCACCGGCAGATTTCCCGTCTCAATGGATTCAAGTTCAACATCCGCCTCAAAGATCCAGCGGTCTTTGCTCCATTTCTCCGTTTGCTGCCACTTATCCGGCAGCTCGATGGTCTGTGTCTCCCCGTCTGCAAGCGGCTCGATGACCGCATCCTTCGGGAGTCCGCCGGCACGGCTTACCACTGCGCTTTCATCCGGTGTCTCCTGGCATCCGGCCAGCATAGTCACAGACAAAGTCAGTAAAAGTGCAGCCGCTGAGCAGTATGATCTTCTCCTTTTCATCTTGTCCACGCCCCTTTCCGATCTGGTCTGTATGTCCGTCCCTTATCCGGACGATACATTATGCTGCTATCATATCTTCCCACATACACTCATGCAAGAAAGTGGACATGAAAAGCATGATCCGTGGACATCAGGGCGCGTATCGTATTATAATCAGGACTGCCGGATCAATTTCAACGTGTCCCGCCTACTCTACATCAAAAAAGGTGACCGTCACTGTAAAAGATCTCCCATCCGCATCATATCTGATCACTCCGTCATGATCCTCCACGATCCGCTCCACGCTTTTCAGTCCGTACCCGTGCAGGGAAGGATCTTTTTTACTGCTTTGGAATCCCCGCTCTTTTTGCTCCGGTATTTCGTCCGTACTGTTGCTGATCTCAATAAAGAGCATCTGGTTCTGCTGTTCGATCTTCACCATGATTTCCGGAATTCCTTCACTGCCCGGGGCGCTTTTTGCCGCCGCTTTTTCTTCTTTTCTCTGACGCGCCCGCTCACAGGCTTCAATTGCATTGTCCAGCAGATTGCCAAACAGAGAACAGATCTCCCGGTCCGAAAACGGCAGTCCGGACAGGGGCGACGCTTGTAGTTCAAAGGAGAAGCCCTGTCCCTGCGCTGTCAGACGTTTCTGCCCCAGGATCAGGTCGAGCACAAAATTCCCGGTATAAACCCATGAATCCGTCCGGACAAAATCCTTATGCAGACCGTCTATATACCCGGCAAGGCTTTCATAATCTCCGTCGCGGACATATTCTCTGATCACCAGATAATGGTTCTTTACATCGTGCACAAGCTCCCGGTTCTTCTCCACTGCTGCGCTGAGTTCTTTATATTTCTGCTGTTCCATCTCCTCTTTCATGAGCAGGAAATCATTCTCCCGCCGGATGTTCCGGTTCTTGAAGAACAACATCCCCGCCGCTGCCGCCAGAATGACAGATGTCATCAGCCCCAGGAAACTGTTCCTGAGTGCGGATGTGACCGCCGGAAAACCTGTTGATGAATAGGTGAAGCCGTATTCCAGGAAATTCTGGTATTCCAGTACCAGCGCGCTGAGCACGGCCCCTACGATGAGTAAAAGCGTCCGGTATTCACCGATCTGCCTGCAGATATCCGAACACCTGAACTTCCGCACCACAGGTATGAGCAGACATAGGACCACCAGACGGAGTACGCAGAAGACTTCATTCACATGTCCGCCCATCGCCACATAGATATCCGGCTGCCTGCTGCCGGAATAGATCAGGGACAGCACAAAAACAGCCGTGTATGTAAGGAGCATGATAAATCCGCTGTAAGTCAGGGCAATTCCTGTTCCCAGCAGCAGATTACCCCTGCATGCGATCCAAGTACCGATGATCAGGACCAGTACCCCGTACAAAAACACTTGCGCGCTGAATACAGATCCGATCCGATATTTCATGCAGACCATCCCCGCCATAACAGCAAACAGGATCCCGCAGAATATCTTTTCCTTCCGTCCCATATTTCTCAGATCCGGCAGGATTCCTGTGACCAGGTAAATATAAAGTCCTGCCTCTGCAAGTTCTAAAGCGATCCACACCGGGAGCGAACCGGCGGACCATATGATTTCCCATACCGTATCTGTCATGACCGTCTTCCTCCCCAGCAACGGCTGATCTCCTGCTTCACTTTTGACAGCCTGGCCCGGCTTACCTGGACTTCATAGCCTCTTTCCAGATAAAGCGTATCGCCGCTGATCCTGCAGATTCGCTTCATATTTACTATATATCCGCGTTCCACCGGCACGAAGATCCCCGGATCCAGTTCCTTTAAGACCGCCTCCATCGAGATCCGTTCCCGCCGGATCCCGTCATCTGTCACATAATTTACATACTTCGCCCCTTTAGATTTATACAGATAAATGATATCCCTGTACGGAATCTTCACTTTCTCCGCACCGCTCCCCACGATCCGGTACTCCTGTTCCTGATCCACGATCTTCCTTGCCAGTTCCCGGATCACCCTCGGCAGACGGGTTTCCAGATCCTGTTTTAAAATGTACTGATAAGCCTCGATCCGGTAACTCTCCGCAGCATATTCTTCATAGGATGTGATAAAAATAATGTACATTCCCGGATTATTCCGGCGGATCTTCTTCCCCAGCTCCATTCCGTCCATCCCCGCCATCTGGATATCTGCCAGCAGGATGTCGCACGGTCCGTCCGTCTGACCGGCGGCAAGGAAACTGGTTCCATCCGGATATGTACGTATCTCTGTCTCCATAGATTCCGGAGACAAAATTTCGGTTACGAGAAATGCGATCCTATCTCTGAATATTTTTTCATCATCTACAATGCCGATCTTGATCATCTGTATGAAACTCCTTTATGCATTGAATATCTCAAGTAATAAGTCTCATATAGTGTATCACAGAATCCGTTTTAGTGCAGATAAAATCATGGGGCGGTGTGAGCCAAATACATCACACCGCCCCATAACGGTCAGCACTCAAAGGTTCCTTTCACATCTTTCCAGTGTTCTTCTGCATATGCCATCAGTTTCTTTGCATCTGCCATAGGCATCGGATTAAAATACAGGAGCATACTGTGAGATCCATATCTCTGGACAAGGCGGTCCACATTTCGGATCCAGTCATCTACATTTCCTGAATACACTTTAATCCAGAGTGATTTTCCTGCTCTTCTCGCCTTGTCATAGATCTCATACCAGTCTTCCAGCGTCCCGTCCGGGCCATGATCACCGCTCGTCCACTGAAGTGCATCGATTTCTTCGATCTCCATCAGGGCATCCACATGCTTGATCGCATCCGGACCGTCCAGATGGTAAAGTACGTGATCCAGTTTCCGGGCCTGCTGCCTTAATGGATCAACGATAAATTCGCGGAACTGGTTCGGCGACATCAGCGCAGAGAAGTCGCACTGTATCTTCGCTGTCTTTCCTTCTCCCCAGATCTGGAATACAGTATAACTTGACGATCCGTCGGTATCTTTGACCAGATCATAAAATCTGTCATAATAGTCAAAATATACATCTGTCACCTGCTGTATTCTCTCTTCCATCTCCTCCGGCTCGTCGATCAGGTCATACACAGTATTCTGTGCTCCTCTTAAAGAGGCAAGGACATCGATATTTTCCATCAGGTCCGGAATCGGAATATAGAAATCATCTCCCGCCAGTTCACGGCATTTCTTTACCAGTTCCAGATGCTTTACGAGCCATTTGTTCTCCGGATCGAATTTCAGGGCAGGAGTATCTTCCCACTCTTCCACACACTCGGTAAACCAGATCGTATCGTCACGGAATTCGATATCAGATCCGAGATACGAAGCCACTGATCCGGGTCCGAAGTCCACACTCATATTCGGAAAACTCTCTCCCATAAACTCATGGTTCTCACAGAAATGACGGTATCTTGCAACCATGCGCTCCGCATTCATATATTTGTCTTTCATATCCACCGGTTCCAGTTCTTTCGGCAGCGGCTGCGCATCCTCCTTTTCCGCCCATACTATCATGATAGGACGTCCAGTATTCTGATGTTTCCAGTAATTTCTGAATTTTTCTTTCGTCTCTTCCCAGTTCTTTTTATATTTCATTACTCGTTACTCCTCTCCTTTTTTAATCAGGTTCACTTCATACTGCAAAGGCTTCATTCCGGGATAACTTCCCAAGCGCTCTTCCCTGCTGAGTGTCCCTGTCTCTTCCTCATACCTGAACTGTGTCACCGCATATTCGCCGTTTTCATAGCCGTATCCGTCACCACAGTCTTCATAATAACGGAAAAATGCATCTTTTCCCGTATAAACGTTCAGTTTCAGCTTCATCCCGTCTGCCGCATCTGCATACATGATCTGGTCGATCATCGGAAGGATACTTCCTTCTCTTACAAATAGCGGTATTCTGTCGATAGGCGCATCTACTGTCACATACTGTCCGCCTTCATAATATTCCTCTGTCCAGAAATCATACCATCCGCATCCTGCTGGCAGATAGCATGTTCTCTTATGCTCTCTGTCAACAGGTCTGCTGTTCCTGTCATAATACATCGGCTCAGTCACCGGATAGACAAGGAGCGAACGGCCGAACATATATCCGTCTGTCACTTTTCCCGCCTCAGGGTCATCAGCGAAGTCAAAGAACAGACTTCTCATCATAGTAGCATCATTAAAGTGTACATCTGCTGCTCAACACATCCCTCCCGATCCGCGAGATAGGCGAAAAGGTAGGCTATCCGGATCAGTTCCATTTCAGTAAGACATTCCGTCGTCTGACCGGACAGAATCCGACAGCATACCGCAAAGAGCTGTCAAAGAGCGGCAAGGGAGCTTTAAACACCGATAAGGAAGATAGCCTGTAAGGACATAAAGAACCGGCAGATCGGAGGTCCTTTCCAATCTGCCGGTTCTTTATCTGTTCATCTTTTCTCTGCTTTATTTCAATTCAGTACCTGAGCCGGTCTGTTACTGCCAAGCCTCATCTCCGGCAGCCTCAGCCTGGGTTGCTCTTCTCGTATCAATGGCATTGAGCACATCGTCTGATGTCATATCACCGATAAACATAGACACAAGATCCTGTGTCAACTCTGTCCACTGCGGGTTCAGATACTTGATCGTATCCTGGAACACTGTGCCCTGTTTTTCAAAAGAATTAAGGAATTCTTCTGTAGAAGCGCTATATGAAGGCGTCTGTCCCACATTATACGGCAGGTTTTCAATCTTAGTCTCATTGTCGATCATATACTGTACGCTGTCGGCTGAAGTGATGTATTCAAGGTACTGTTCTGCCTCTTCAATGTGCTCTGATCCGGAGTAAACAAATCTGGTCGGTCCCACCGGATGTACGTTCAGGATATCATTGTCCATAAGCGGTACAAGGAACATGCCGAAATCATCTTCTGTATATGTTCCGCCTGAAGCTTCTACATATGTGGAAATCTGCCCCGGTTTGTCCATTGTCATTGCAAATTCGCCACTTCCCATATACATTGCTGTATCTGAGTATGCATCTGAGAGATAGTTGTCCCCAAAGCATCCGGACTGCGCCAGTTCATTTAACTGATCCAGAGCCTCTTTCAATTCCGGAACGTCTGCAAATTTAATCTCATTATTGTTCAGCTGATCCACAATTCCCGGTACCATTTCCTCATACTTACCGCCAATCGCTGTAAACCACATTGTCTGATGCCAGCCATCGCCACACGGCTCATAGATCGGAGTTACTCCGTTATCTAAAAGTGTCTGACATGCTGACTTGAATTCTTCATACGATGTCGGAACCTGAATACCGTTTTCCTCAAATATCTTCTTATTGTAGATCATGTAATAATCTGTCGTTGTGTCAAAATATGTAGCGCCATATACTTTTCCGTCCACGGATGTCTGTTCTTTTGCAGCTTCATCGTACGTCTCTACCCACGGCTGATCAGAGAGATCTACAGCATTTTCCACTACATTATACTGAGACACGATGTCAAAACTTCCTGCCTGGCCTCCGAAGATATCCGGTCCCTCACCGCTGTTCAGCTTTGTCATCAGCATATTGTAATACTGGTCAGCCGGTACGATCTGATAGTCGACTTTGATGCCTGTCTCTTCCTCAAACTGTTTTCCCAGTTCCATCTCTGCATCATAAACCCAGTCCTGGCTGGCCATCAGTGTAATGGTTGTCCCGCTGCCGCTGTCACTGCTGTCACCGTCGCTGCCTGAACTGCCGCCGCATCCCACTACTCCTGTCATTGCCATTGCTCCGCACAACAACACTGCAACTACTCTTTTTTTCATCTTTTTACCTCCCGTTTATTTGATGGCTTCATTCTATCAGTATTTATGCACATGATACATGTATATCTTTTTGTGTTTTTGTCATTTTTTAACTATATCTGTTTTTGTCACCCAAAATCTCTGTTATTTTAAACAACATCTTCCTTGTACGGGAGTCAGAATACGGGAAGTTACCATATATGTAACTCCCCGTATTCTGTAAACTGTATCTTATTTCACTACTCCTGCCCCAGCAGATAATCGATAAACTGCTGTGCCGTTCTTCCCGACAGACCGCCGTGGGACAGCTCCCATTTATTCGCCTCAAGCAGCAGCTCTTCTTCCGGCATGTCGATGCCGCCCCGCTTCGCCAGGACTTTCACGATCTCCTGAAATTCCTTCTTCTCCGGTGAACCGAAATAGATCGTCACGCCGAAACGGGCAACGAGGGATAACTTCTCCTGCACCGTGTCATTTGTATGAAGTTCTTCATCCCGGTCCGCCTTGTCCTTAAATGTCTCCCGGATCAGATGCCTGCGGTTCGAGGTTGCATAAATCAGCACATTTTCCGGCTTTCTCTCAAGCCCGCCCTCAATTACGGCTTTCAGATATTTATACTCGATCTCAAACTCTTCAAAAGAGAGATCATCCATATAGATAATAAACTTATAATTGCGGTTCTTTACCTGGGCGATCACGTCATTCAAATCTTTAAACTGATGTTTGTAGACCTCGATCATGCGGAGTCCCTGGTCATAATACTGGTTCAGGATCGCTTTGATAGAGGAAGATTTACCCGTTCCCGCATCTCCGAAGAGCAGACAGTTGTTCGCCCGGCGCCCCTTTACGAACGCCTCTGTATTGTCGATAAGCTTCTTCTTTGCTATCTCATATCCTACCAGATCATCAAGATGGACATGCGCGATGTTTGTGATCGGCACGATCTCCATATCGCCCCCTTCCGGATGCTCAATGCGGAACGCCTTGTGAAGTCCCAGCTTTCCTACGCCGAATTCTCTATAAAACTGAGTCATCTTCTGCTTGAACTCTTCCACATCTCCGGCATCTCCAAGCGCTTTTGCCAGCGTACAGATCCTGTCTCTCACCCTGCGGTTGAATACTTTTCCCGTCCTGCTGCCATTTTTATAGTCCATGAGGACCTGAATGCATCCTGCCCCCAGATTCTTCTCCAGTCCGCTGAAATCATAATCGAACAGCTCCTTGAAAATGCCGAAATCATGGAGCGCGATCTCATTTATACTGCCCTCGATCTCCCCCACGATCTCACAGGAAGTGCTGTAGGCATTCTCGTCATTTACCAAAAGGAACGTCAGATAAGTATGCCAGAGATTACCTTCAAATCCATGGCTCACCGAGAGTTCCAGAAGTGCATTGACACATTCAAAAAGAAGGCTCCTCAGATCTTCCGTGTTGTAATACTCGCTTCCGTGATTTTCCATAAGAAATGTCATGTCCTGCAGGATATCTCCATAGTCCATATTTTTATAAAGCATCAGTTCATTTGTACGCATGTTATTTCCTCCCGCTGTAGTCTCCCTGAAAATTTCGCCTCTAATAGTTTCCCAGGATCTTGAGATTCTTGGATTCTTCTCTCAGGCCCCGGATCGCATTCTTCACGGCCGGCTCCTCCAGATTGCCGTCAAAATCGACGAAAAAGCAGTATTCCCATGGCCTTCCCTTGATCGGGCGCGATTCGATCTTTGTCATGTTCAGATCATTATAAATGAAATGTGACAAAATCCCGTAAAGAGACCCGCTCTGGTGCGGCAGTTCGAACCGGATGCTGATCTTGGACGCATCTTTAAGGAATACTTTCTGGTTCGTTACTACAATAAAACGTGTAGAATTGTCAGAATCATCATTGATCTTATCTTCCAGCACAGACAGACCATATACCTTTGCCGCATACGCACTGCACACAGCCGCCTGTGACATGTCATTATCCTCCAGTACTTTCTTTGCCGCGATCGCTGTATTTACCACACTGATCCGCTGCCAGTCCGGATGATCGTCCAGAAAACGGGTCGTCTGCATCAGCGCTTCTGCCTTTGAATAGACGCGTTTGATATCAGAGAGTTCTGCCCCCGGAAGTCCCGACAAGGTATGTACAACGGGCAGTATCGTCTCTGCCACGATATAGTTTTCAAATTCATCCAAAAGGTCATACATTTCGATCACCGGCCCGGCAGTTGAATTCTCGATAGGAAGCACAGCGTAGTCTGCAGCACCTTCCTCGATCGACTCCATAGCCTCCCGGAATGTCCTGACATGGAAACTATTGACATCTTCACCAAAAAACTGGTGCATCGCAGCCTGGCCGTATGCCCCTTCTGTTCCCTGAAACACAACGCGGGCATTCTTCTTATCCAGGTCATCAATCCGGATAAACGGCAGCCTGCCCAGTGCCCCTGCCTCCACGAGCTGACGGTACTGAAGCTTCCGGCTCATGGACATGAGCTGCTGGTACAGCTCCCGGATTCCTTTTTTATTGAAATCGCCGGATACCTTTGACGCAACATCTGTCAGTTTTTCCTTCTCTCTCTGCCTGTCAAATACTTTGCGTCCGGCCTTTACTTTATATTCACCGACCTCACTGCAGACTTTCATCCTCTGTTCGTAAAGCTCTGCGATCTGGTCGTCTATCTTATCCAGTTTATCTCTGAGTACTTCCAGTGACTCCATTATTTTACTGCTCCTTTCGCTTTGCTCAACCACAGTTCACTTGTATACATGGCGGCATTCTGATTCTTATGCAAGCATAAATCAGCCTGCCCCATGCATACGAGTGAACTGTAAATCAGTATAGTACATTTCTCGGATAAAATCTACTTTGCAGTTGAAAATCGCTCCGATTTATTATATGATTATGTGGAGAATTTAGGGAGGTACACAAATGAACGTTACTGAATGTTTAAAAACCCGCAGAAGTATCCGGAAATACACGGCTGAACCTGTTGATCATTCTGTTATTGATTCTATTGTTTCTCTGGCATCTTATTCCCCTTCCTGGAAAAATACTCAGATTACCCGCTATATTGCAATTGAAGATCCTTCTCTTCTTGCCGAGATCGCGGACAAGTATACCCCTGATTACAATTCAAATATCATACGTCAGGTAAGCATGCTGATGGCTGTCACCTTTAAAAAGGGACGCTGTGGCTATGAGCGCGACGGATCATTTTCTACTAAAAAAGGGGACCGATGGCAGATGTTTGATGTAGGGGCTGCATGCCAGAGTTTTTGTCTTGCGGCATGGGATCACGGTCTGGGCACCGTGATCATGGGCATATTTGACGAGGACGGCATCAGCGGCCTGCTCGGTCTTCCCGAAGATCAGGAGCTGGCGGCACTGATCGCGATCGGTCAGCCCGGCATTATTCCCGCTGTACCAAAGAGGAAAACCGTTGACGAATTGCTCCAGTACAGATAAACCAGAGACAATACCGGACATTTGGTAAAAACACATTTATATATTTAAGGAGGACACTTATGAGACATTTGATGAGCCCACTGGATCTTACCGTGGAAGAACTTGACAAGCTTCTGGACCTTGCACAGGATATTGAGGCAAATCCGGAGAAATATGCGCATGCATGCGAAGGGAAAAAACTTGCCACATTATTCTATGAGCCGAGTACAAGAACACGTTTAAGCCACGAGGCTGCCATGCTGAATCTTGGCGGAAGCGTGCTTGGCTTTTCCTCTGCTGACTCCAGCTCTGCTTCTAAGGGAGAGAGTGTATCTGATACGATACGGACAGTATCCTGCTATGCAGATATCTGCGCTATGAGACATCCGAAAGAAGGAGCACCGATGGTAGCCTGCCAGCACTCCTCTATCCCGGTCATCAACGCCGGAGACGGAGGACATCAGCATCCGACACAGACACTGACAGACCTTCTGACGATCCGCAATGTCAAAGGAAGACTCAATAACCTGACCATCGGCCTGTGCGGCGACCTGAAGTTCGGTCGTACCGTACACTCGCTGATCAACGCCCTTGTGAGATACGAAAACATCCGTTTTGTCCTGATCTCCCCGGAGGAGTTAAGGCTTCCGGAATATATCCGTCATGATGTACTGGACCGCAACAACATCGAATATGAAGAAGTTGTCCGTCTCGAAGACGCTATGCCGAGCCTTGACATCCTCTACATGACACGAGTACAGAAAGAGCGTTTCTTCAACGAGGAAGACTACGTACGCATGAAAGACTTCTACATCCTTGACAAGGCAAAAATGAAGCTTGCTCCAAAGGATATGTATGTACTTCATCCTCTTCCGCGAGTAAATGAAATCTCTGTGGAGGTGGATGATGATCCGCGCGCAGCATATTTCCGTCAGGTGCAGTACGGCGTATACGTCCGCATGGCACTGATCCTGACACTGCTCGACGTCCACGTAGATTAATAATCGTCAGGCTGCTGTAACAGCAGCAAAACCTCGTGTTGAAACATAAGACATTGATCATACGGAAGAAATTCCGGAATAACAGAAAGGAAACAACCATGGTAAAAAATACACTGAATGTAGGAAGTATCTCTGAAGGCTTTGTTCTCGACCACATAGAAGCTGGCAGAAGCATGGATATCTATAAATATCTTCACCTCGATAAGCTGGACTGCTGCGTTGCGATCATCAAAAACGCAAAGAGCAATAAAATGGGTAAGAAAGATATCATCAAGATCGAGTGTCCGATCGATTTCATGGATCTGGACATTCTCGGATTCATCGATCACAACATCACGATCAATATTATTGAAAATGAAAAGATCGTGGAGAAGAAACAGCTCAGACTCCCCAAGGAGATCCGCAATGTGATCCGCTGCAAAAACCCGAGATGTATCACATCTATCGAGCAGGGACTTGATCACGTATTTGTACTCACTGATGAAGAGAATCAGATCTATCGGTGTAAATACTGCGAAGAGAAATACCGCAGGAGAAGATAGATATTTGTGTTTGCCGGACTGAATGCCAATGATATGAGGTCCGAAAACGGACGGAGATGAGGCACTGAAATACTTTTTTGAGAGTACTAGCATGTGCTTCAGGCTCCG
>MHCFR00700__coassemble_743_pt1 | contig 21220 bp, 25 predicted proteins | sample MHCFR00700__metabat2_low_PE_034 | metagenome-assembled genome bin MHCFR00700 | reverse complement strand
ATGCACTGATCCAGAAGGCTCAGCGCATCACGCATGGAACCGTCCGCCGCTTTCGCGATATACCGGAGCGCCTTGTCCTCTGCCTCCACATGTTCCGTATCCATCAGCTCTTTCATGCGGTCCGTGATCGTCTCGATACTGATACGCTTGAAATCATAGTGCTGGCACCGGGATAGGATGGTGATCGGGATCTTGTGGACTTCCGTAGTCGCCAGGATAAAGATCACATACTCCGGCGGTTCCTCCAGTGTTTTCAGCAGTGCATTAAATGCGCCTATAGACAGCATATGCACCTCGTCGATGATATAGACTTTATATCTGCCCTCTGTCGGACGGTATGCCACCTCCTCACGGATCTCCCTGATATTGTCAACACCGTTATTGGAGGCCGCATCGATCTCGATCACATTCATGGACGTGCCGGCCGCTATGGACCGGCATGTCTCACATTCCCCGCAGGGGCTTCCGTCCACCGGGTGCTCACAGTTCACCGCCTTCGCAAATATCTTCGCCACGGTCGTCTTGCCTGTTCCCCTTGTCCCGCAGAAAAGATATGCATGTCCGATCCGGTTGGCCCGGATCTGATTCTGCAGTGTTGTAATGATATGATCCTGCCCTTTTACATCCGCAAATTCGGACGGGCGGAATTTTCTGTAAAGCGCCGTATATGACATGTATTACACCTCGTCACCGAAGCTGATGCCTGTCATTCTCGCCTCTTTGATCAGGCCGCATTTCGGATCTACTGTCTTTAATTTACCCGCCACTTCCGCAAGCGGTACTTTCGTCGTCTCGCCGTTCTTCATGGCGACCATATAACCATATTTTTCTTCCAGGATGAGCTCAGCCGCTTTCGCTCCTACTCTCGTAGCAAACACTCTGTCGTACGGGCACGGGGAGCCGCCTCTCTGTGTATGTCCCGGGACTGTAATCCGCACTTCTTTATCCGTCTCTTTCTGGATCTGTTCTGCCAGCTCGTAAGCTATCGAAGGATATTTTCTCTTCGCCAGTTTTTCTTTATACTCTTTCTTGGACAGTTTCGCATCTTTCTTGGAGATCGCACCCTCAGCTACCGCAAGGATGGTGAACGGCTTGCCCGCTTTGCTCCGGCCGTCGATCACCTTCTTGATCGCCTTGATATCATACGGGATCTCCGGGAGCAGGATGATATCCGCACCGCCTGCAATACCCGCATGCAGGGTGACATGTCCTACCTTGTGTCCCATGACCTCGATGATAAATACACGACTGTGTGATGTGGCTGTCGTGTGTATCCTGTCGATCGTATCCGTCGCGATATCCACGGCGCTCTGGAAACCGAATGTCATGTCCGTTCCCCACAGATCATTGTCGATCGTCTTCGGAAGTGTGATAACATTGAGACCTTCTTCGCGGAGCATATTCGCAGTCTTGTGCGTTCCGTTTCCGCCGAGGATGACAAGACAGTTCAGGTTCAGCTTATGATATGTATGCTTCATAGCCTCCACCTTGTCAAGTCCGTCTTTATCCGGCACTCTCATCAGTTTGAACGGCTGTCTGGATGTACCGAGGATCGTGCCGCCTCTTGTAAGGATCCCTGAGAAATCTTTTGATGTGAGCATACTGAAGTCAGCATAGATCAGTCCTTTATAGCCGTCTTTGAAACCGTAGATCTCCACGTCATCGCGCTTGGAACAGATCCCTTTTACAACGCCTCTCATAGCCGCATTGAGCGCCTGGCAGTCTCCGCCGCTTGTCAACATACCGATACGTAACATATTACATTTCCTCCTTTATCTTACCGCTGCCTGATCCCGGACATCTCTGCCTGACCGTTTCCCACACTCCCGGCATGCGTCCCGGTCTTCCCAATATAGCAGAACAAGCAGCCGGCTTTTTCCGACTGCTTATTATTATACCCTATTTACGATTTCCATTCAATAAAAGTGAAACCCGAAATATTTTTCCATCATATTCGATCTTCGGGATGCCATTGTATTTCTTCGTCACATCAACGACCGATTCAAGCCCGATCCCTTTGCGGTTCTTTGCCTTTGCCGAGAGAAATACACTGCCTTTCTTTCGCATGAGCCCCGAATAACTGTTCTCAACAAGGATGATCAGCACGCGCCCCGTCTGATGGATCTTCACTGTAATATAGCGCGTCCCGTCTGTCTGCCGCACGCAGGCTTCGTAGGCGTTTTCCAGAAGATTTCCCAGGATGATACATATATCTATGTCCGTTACTACAAATGTTTCTGCTGTGCATTGATCTGCAGATCGGATATATGCAATTCTTCCTCCAGCTTTGCAGACCTGCTCTGTCCGATCAATGAAGCCAGAAGGATAATGTACGCAGAAAAAGTCAGCACAACCCAGAGAAACGGTACAAATATAAACTCTCTTCCGGGGAAATCCGAAATGTCCGTAAAGACAGGCTGCATATATAATGCATACATTACACACGAAAAGAAAGGCAGAAGCCACGCAAACTGCCAGGAAGTAAGGAATCCGCTGCAGTCCAGAGCCGGACGCATGAGCCGGATAAAAAAAGCCTTATAAGAGGGATGGAAACAACAGCAACCAAAATGACCGGCCATGTAGGGAATTCCATATAATATTCCGGAATATGGTCAGAGATCAGATAATAGAAAACTGTAGCGATCAGTGCGACGTCATCCGCATAACACTTAACGATCCCCGAAATGAAAAGACACTGCCCCAGATTATAATCCAATACGGTGTAAGGTATGCAAAAACACGCCATAGCCGTGACAAGAGTGATAAACTGCTGAGCATAACTTCCAAGCCCGAAATAGGCATATCCCGCCACACCGGCCGCCGCGATCACCACAAACATGGATACCGCAAAGATAAGCCGCTTCCAGAAAGGTTTCTTGATCTTATCTTTAAACGTCCGGTATAGCACAGCCACTATCATGACCACATAGAGAAACGCTATACATATAAAGCTCCATGTAATCTTCATATCTGCGGTCTCCGGTTGACATACTCGAACATATAGTTTGCATATGCCTGTGTCACTTCCCGATACATTGCTCTGGAAATCGGGATACGTTTTCCGTCTGTCAGGATAAAGTCCTTGTCATCCAGCGAATCGATATAATTCATGTTTACCATGCAGTTTCTGTAGCACCAGAGGAACTGGCAGTACGGCCGGAGCACCGGTGCAAATTTATCAAACGGCATGTATGACCTGACCACATTGGACGTTGTGTGCACCTGGATATAATGATTGTGATAATCTACATACATGACATCCTTGATCAGGATCTTTGTGAACTGACGTCCTTCTTTCAGTTCTATATAATGAAGGAAACGGTCATATACTTCTTCAAAATGATTCAATGCATTCTCAAGCTCTTCGTATGTATACGGCTTTACAAGATAATCCAGTGCTCTTACCTTAAACGCTTTCACCGCATGTTCCTGACTCGCAGTCGTAAATATGATCTGACATTCCGGATATCTTCCCTGGAATCATCAACTATTGCTACGTGCATTGTCTTTTTCCTCCTGAAACGTTTCTCCCGAAATTTCCGTCCATATTATACTACATCAAACCTGTGTAAAGTCCAATTATAACAATGGTAATTTTTGTATCATTGCAGTAAAAAAGGAATAAAATACGGCGCCATAAGTGTAGATCACTTACAGCGCCGCTGCACTTCGCCTTTTTATAGATCAAACATGCCGTATACCGTTCCGGACCGCAGAGACCTACAGTCTCTTAAGGAGAGCTTCTCTCTGCTCCTCATACCCCGGTTTTCCGAGAAGAGCGAACATATTCTTCTTGTAGCTCTCAACGCCCGGCTGGTTGAACGGATTAACGCCGAGTAAATATCCGCTCACACCGCATGCGAACTCAAAGAAATAGAACAGTTCACCGAGATAATACTCGTTCTGCTCCGGGATCTTTACCATAAGGTTCGGAACATTTCCGTCTGTATGTGCGAGGATCGTACCGTTCATCGCACTCTTATTGATAAAGTCAACATCCTTGCCTGCAAGATAGTTCAGGCCGTCCAGATCTACCGGCTCTTCATTGATGATGATCTCTTCCCTGGACTTTTCTACATTGAGAACAGTCTCGAACAGGATCCTGTTGCCGTCCTGGATGAACTGACCCATGGAATGCAGGTCTGTCGTAAGGTCTACAGATGCCGGGAAGATACCTTTCTGATCCTTGCCTTCACTCTCACCATAGAGCTGTTTCCACCACTCAGATACATAGTGCAGGCTCGGCTCATAGTTTGCCAGGACCTCTATCGTCTTTCCCTTACGGAGAAGGATATTTCTTACCGCTGCATATTTCATTGCATCGTTGTCAGCGAAATCATTCTCGATCGCAGCCTTTCTTCCTGCTGCTGCGCCTTCCATCAGCTTGTCAATGTCAGCGCCGCTCACAGCGATCGGAAGCAGTCCTACTGCTGTCAGTACGGAGAAACGTCCTCCTACATCATCCGGTACTACGAACGTCTCATAACCTTCTTCTGTAGCGAGATTCTTTAGAGCTCCCTTAGCCCGGTCTGTGGTCGCATAGATTCTCTTTGCAGCTTCCTCTTTTCCATATTTCTTCTCCAGGATTTCCTTGAACACACGGAACGCGATCGCAGGTTCTGTTGTGGTTCCTGACTTTGAGATCATATTGATCGAAAAATCTCTGTCGCCTACCACGTCGATCAGATCTTTGATATAAGTGCTGCTGATGCTGTTTCCTACATAATAAATCTCCGGAGCCTTGCGGATTTCTTTGGATACCACATTTGCAAAAGAATGTCCGAGGAACTCGATGGCAGCTCTGGCTCCCAGATAGGAACCGCCGATTCCGATCACGAGGAGTACTTCTGAATCCTCACGGATCTTCTCCGCCGCTTTCTTGATGCGTGCGAACTCTTCTTTATCATAATCTACCGGAAGATCGATCCATCCAAGGAAATCATTTCCCGCGCCAGTCTTTGCGAGCAGCTTGTCTTTCGCCTGTGCAGCAAGCTCGCTCATGTACTGCATCTCATGCTCCTGTACAAAACCGCATGCCTTTGAATAATCAAATGTTACTTTGCTCATCATTATCCTTCCTCTCTGATATTCTCTGATATCAATATCATCATTTGAATTCCGGCAATGGCAGAAACCGCTGCCGATACTCTATGCATATTTTACCAAATCTGTATACCTTATTCAAGTTAAATGGAAATTCTAATATTCATTCATGCAAGAAATTCTTCCAGTATCTGACGGATCGCCTCCTCTCTCAGGGCAGGTCTGTCATCGTCCTGTCTGTCCTGTGCCGCATGCCGTGCCGCCTCTTTCACGACAGCCGATTTTGTTGTCGTTCTCGGTTCCCCTTCAATATTAATGGGAAGTTCCTCTGCATCCGCTGCGGTTTCCCCTGCATATACCGGTTCTGCATTTGTCTGCTCCGCACGTACCACTTCTGCATACGCCGGTTCCGGCTGATTTTTCGCTGTCCTGGCGGGCCGCACATTTCTTCCTCCGCGGCCTGCTGTCCGCGGTTCCGGCTTTGCATATTCCGGCCTCTTATATTCTGCGTTTTCCTCAGAAGCCTGTATGCCTTTCCCGCTTCCCTCTGCTGAGATGACATCGATGGATTCACGTTCCCTTGTATTCTGCTTACGCAGACGGAATGTACATATATTTTCCAGATAATCCGTCATATACATCTTAACCGCATTCACCTTATACGGCTCATCGCTCAGACGCATCACTACCGAGAGAAGCACCACCTCCGCTGTCCCTGCAGCAATATATTGATAAACGGATTCAGAGAATCCGGAATAAAAGTAAAGTACCGACGCCCCGAGAGCCGCCAGTATCCCGGCAAACCAGACAGACAATATTTCAACCTGCCTCCATGTATGGATACGGAACAAAAATCCGCGGTATTCATAGATATATTTTTCCACAAACGCATCAATATTTTCCACTGAATCACGGATCATACATGCGTGTTCGTATTTCGCCCTTACGAGTTTTATCAGTCTGTGTGTGCTCTTCGGCATGTTTCCTGCCGCCTTCACCAGTCTGTTCAGGGTAAAATGATTGACGATCTTAGCTATGATCCCCAGTACCCCGACAGCCGCCATCAGATATGTAATGACTCTGGTATCTGCTGCCAATCCTTCTAACATAGCAAACCCTCCTGTTATATTATTTCTCCCACAATGCTCCCTGACGGTTTCTATTGTGTTTGTGGTCATTATAGTCCATCACGGGCAGGTTGTCCTCAAAAACCGTTCTACATATTTCTACATCCGCAGGTATCAGATTTCGCACATCCGGCATCCTCTGTCCTTCTTTCCGGATGTTGATATGAACCTCGAAACCATTGAGGAACGCCTGTATTATCTTCACAGTTCATCCCGCTTTTTCTGTCAGATACCCGGTGTCATATACGGTCATGTCCGCCCGAAAAGTGACGTATAAAACTTTAAATTGCATATTAGGTATGGTCAAGCGTCTTTTAGCGCAAAATGAAATAAAAGTGAGGGTTAGTTATTCTTATTTCAATTTCAGTTGACAAATTGAAATAACAAGAATATGATAATCCCAGTATTTCAATTTCATTAGGAAGGAGTATCGGCTCAGGAATACATTGGGATGCTTCTGCATATCATCTGTACTCAGATTTCAGGAAGTGTTCTGTAAGATAAAGGAGGTCTGAAAGAATGGATTATCAGCCGAAAGGAGTCTGTTCCCAGCAGATTCATTTTGACATAATAGACAACAAAGTAAGAAATGTTTCTTTTAAAGGCGGATGCCACGGCAATCTCCAGGGAATATCTCGTCTGATCGACGGGATGGACGTCAACGAAGCGATTTCCCGCATCGATGGGATCAAATGTGGTTTCAAATCAACATCCTGCCCGGATCAGCTTGCACAGGCATTAAAACAGGCAGTCGGTAAATAACCGGCTGCCCGTTTTCTTCGTTTCGTTATTGAATTATTATTTTGAAAATGGGATAATAACTAAAGAATCCTCCATTAAACCCTGAGAGCAGCCGCCATATGTATAGCCGATATTTGTGGTGTTTCTCGGAACAGGTTACTCAAATCTTTATTTTATTTTTAATTTGATTGTTAATAGTTTCCGCAGCTTCCATTGGCGGCTGCTCTCAGGGTTTAATGGAGGGGATATTCAGTTGTTAATTTCTATGGCAGGAAAATGCCATCTGTAACAGATGCTGTTTCATCATAAGAATCTACACTTTCCCCAGCTATATGATTGGCACGAACTCTGTAATAATATCCTCTTTCAACTTTAACAGACTTTGCTGTGGAAAGGAAATAATCGTTATGAGTTTCTTCGACCCATCCATCTACATATCCCCAATCCCCATCTTTTTCATCATACTGTTCAACATATACGAGAGTTGCTATATAATCAACTTCCTTATTAGCGGTAGTAGAAGCGTATGCATATACTCTTGTTAAACCAGCTTTAGAAATCGTACATTCTCCAGTCATAAGGTATTCCCCTCTTGTACGAGGCGGCTGTGAATATCCTGTTGAACTTTCTTTCATAGTAAGGGCCGAACCATCTACTATATTTTTTTCGCTTTCTGCCGCCTTAGCGTCAGTCGCTGATACTGTAGTAACAGCACATAAGATTGCCATACTACATAAAATTGATAAAATTCGTTTCTTCATCTTTTGCTCATTTCCTTTTATAACTCTGTTTTCACGTCTCTATTAATTAAACAGATTACTTCTCAAAAACTTACGCATTTTCATCATAAAAGAATAAATTTTGGATAATTTTATCAAATTCTTCTTTTTCCATTGATCCTATCAACTGATACTGAGCATCCATATATTCAAAACTAGCCTCATATCTATTTACTTCATATCCATCAATTGAATACTCCTTTACATCAACGTTAATATTATTTTTCAGTTGCATTTTATATTCGTCTGTCAATTTATCTGGTTCTATACGTCCATATGAAGAATCCAAATCATTCATATACATTGAATATTGTACTATTTGATTATCATATTTATAAAATAAAACAGCCCTTTTCTGTTCTTTATCTAATTCATATTCTGTAAGTTTCATTCCTTTTGGCATATATATAAGCCTAACCGGATATATTCCTATTTCAGTTTGAATTTCTTTAAAAACCTGTACCTCATCCAAATCTACTGCTTCTTGTGCATCCATATTCTCCACATTAACAACTGATAAATTCTCATCCCCCGCAACTCTATCCCAAAGCACCTTCCAATACGACTTACTCCCCGTACCAGTCATCACACTTCCGCACACAAGAATAAGCACTGCTGCAAGCACCAGGAAGAGCCGGCGTTTTTTTCTGCTGCGGTGCACTGCTTTTTTCACTCTCTTGTCATATTCGTATTCCTGTATTTTATTGAAAAGGGAAGTTTCCATATCTTCAGACACTTTGATATCGTCGAGATCGTCTCTGCTCTCGACTTCTTTTTCTATGTCCTGTGCTTCTCTGTCCACTTCTTCTTTCAGTGATAACTTTTTCAGTTCTTTCATACTTTACACCTTTTTCTGTCCTATCTTTTCCTTGACTTTTCATCAAATAAGGTTAAGATGAAATTAGCTTTAATACGATTATTTCTGGAGGTTGCTTTTTTATGAAACGAATCATTTTAACCGGCGGAGGTACTGCCGGACATGTTACTCCGAACATCGCCCTGATTCCCAAACTCAAAGACTTGGGATATGACATTCAATATATCGGCTCATACAACGGCATTGAAAAGGAACTCATCGAACCATTCGGGGTTCCTTATCACGGAATCTCTTCCGGCAAACTGAGACGCTATTTCAGCGTGCAGAATTTTACAGATCCGTTCCGCGTGGTCAAAGGTTTCGGTGAAGCCAGAAAACTTATCAAAGACCTCAAACCTGATGTGATCTTTTCTAAAGGCGGTTTCGTATCTGTACCGGTCGTCCTTGCCGGAAAGCGGTGTAAGGTACCGGTGATCATCCACGAATCGGATATGACTCCGGGCCTTGCAAATAAGATAGCAATTCCATCAGCAGCGAAAGTATGCTGTAACTTTCCTGAGACGCTTGACTCTCTCCCGAAGGGAAAAGCCGTCCTCACAGGTTCTCCCATCCGTCAGGAGCTGCTGTCGGGAAATAAGATCGCTGCCATGGATCTCTGCGGCTTTACTGCAGACAAACCTGTCATTCTGGTGATCGGGGGCAGCCTCGGCTCTGTCATTGTCAACAATGCAGTGCGCAAGAGTCTGCCGGAACTGCTGAAAGAGTTCCAGATCATCCATCTGTGCGGTAAGGGCAAGACGGACGAATCTCTAAACGGTACGAAAGGTTACTGCCAGTATGAATATATCAAGGACGAGCTCCGGGATATCTTTGCTCTTGCAGATATCGTAATCTCAAGAGCAGGCGCAAATGCCATCTGTGAGCTTCTCGCACTTCGGAAACCGAACCTTCTGATCCCGCTCTCCGCAAAAGCAAGCCGCGGTGACCAGATCTTAAATGCACGTTCCTTTGAACGTCAGGGCTTCAGTATGGTCCTCGAGGAGGAAGAACTCACGGAAGAGACTCTTGTTTCAGCCGTTCATAAACTCTATGACAACCGCGGAACTTTTATCGATGCTATGAGAAATTCCGATCAGCAGGATTCTATCGATACGATCATCTCTCTGATCGAAGATGCAGCATCCGGCAAATAAAATTGCGCTGTTCCTGTTTATGATCCAGCAGGTGTATTAAAGCACCTGCTGATTTTCTGTCAGTTCTACCTGTTCATTTCTTCGTATTCTACACCGTATGTTTTCTTGATCCACTTTCTCGCTCTGCTCAATAGAGTATGCAGAGCTCCCAGACGCATGCCCATCATCTCCGCTACTCTCTCCTGAGGTATTTCCATATAGTAGGCGAGATAGACCGCTTCATACCAGCGTGGATTTTTCTCCAGCAGTTCCTTGAATATCCTGTCGTGAAGTTTCGCTCTGTCCCTCTCAAGTGCATCTTCCGAATATTCCTCTTCCACACTTTCCCTTCTTGGTTCTTCCGGAGGTTCATCACTGTCTATACTCAGGACCTCACGGCTGTGCTTTTCCTTATAATTCAATGCTGCATGCTTTGCAGTCGTGAACAGCCATGCAGACACATTTCCGCCTTTGAGGTCATCGAATCTTATGTACAATTTCAGAAATGTATCCTGAGTAATGTCTTCTGCCGCATCGTAATTGTCACCTGAATAAATGTATGCCGCTTTCAGGACGAGATTCTTATACTTCTTATAAATCTCGTTAAACTCACGATTACCTGTCAACATAATTACTCCGGTTTATTTCATTTTCTCAAGGATCTCATCTCTTACTTCATCAGTCAGTTCTCCGACTTTCCATTCCAGTCCGACCTGATCTCCTTTATATCTCGGGATCAGATGCATGTGGAAATGAAATACTGTCTGTCCCGCACATTCCTCATTGTTCTGCACGATATTATATCCGTCGCATCCGAGCACGTCCGTCAGCTTCTTCACCATCTTTTTGGCAAGGACCATAGCCTTCGCCGCCAGCTCATCATCAATATCATACAGATTTCTAAAGTGCTCTTTCGGCAGGATAAGGGCATGTCCTTTTGACGCCGGTCCCAGATCCAGGATCACTCTGAAGTCATCGTCCTCATAAAGTGTTGCAGACGGAATCTCTCCTGCTGCAATTTTACAAAAAATACAATCTTTGTCTCTCATATTAATTCCTCTTTTCCACAGAATATTTATGTAAGTAGTATAGACCATTTTCTGGAAAATTTCCATATCACTATTTGGGGCAAGCTTGATATTATTCCTTATTATGAATATAATATCCACATGAATAGAGTAGACGATTATTCCTAATCCCCCACAAAAGCCTACAGACGCCTGTATAAAAAGCAAAAATATATAAAAAGTGAGGAACGCAAAAATGCCTGAAAAACAGAATATAGACTTGAAGATATACCCAATAAAATTCGTAATGCAATGAGTATCATTGTAGATGTCAATCTGTTAACAGAAGGAGAAAAAGAATATATTGAAATTGTAGTTCCTCCTTATCCGGTAGCCATTTCCTGCAAAGGCGTATATTACTACCGTAGTGGAAGTACAATGCAGACTCTGTCCGGTCCGGAGCTTGAAAGCTTTATTCTTCGCAAACGCGGGGCTTCCTGGGACAGTATGCCCCTTCCCGGCTTTACGGTTAATGACATAGATGATGAACTGGTTCAGAAATTCAAGTCTCTGGCTGTCAAAAAAGGGAGAGTCGATCGAAGTGTTTTGGATGAATCAAAAGAAAGCTTAATGGAAAAGCTGCGTTTAACCAATGCCGGATACTATACCAATGCGGCTATGCTTCTGTTCAGCAAAAACCCTGATAAATGGCATCTTGGAGCTTATACCAAAATTGGATTCTTTGAATCTGATGCAGACCTGCGCTATCAAGACGAAATACATGGTTCTATTCTGGAGCAAGTTGACAAAGTTATGGAAGTGCTTCACCTTAAATATATGAAAGCGAAAATCTCATATGAAGGAATTCAAAGAATAGAACGATATTTTGTTACTGACGAAGCTCTAAGAGAAGCTCTGCTGAACGCCTTATGCCACAAACAATATGAATCATGCATTCCGATTCAGATAAGTGTTTATGAAGATTGTCTCTATATTGCCAACTGCGGAAAACTACCTGAAAACTGGACCGTAGATAATCTTATGTCTAAACACGCATCAAGACCCTATAACCCTTCCATCGCAAATGTTTTTACCTTGCAGGGCTTATTGAAAGCTGGGGCCGGGGCATCGAAAAAATATGTCAGTCCTGTATAGAAGACAAATCTCCTTTGCCTGAGTATACCATCAATTCTGGAGATATCATGATTAAGTTTACTGCTTTGGAGGACAGACTTATTCGTTCAACTACGCAAAAGGTAGGTGAAAAAGTAGGTAAAAAGGTAGGTAAAAAATTATCGAAAACTGAAACCGTAATATTGAATCTTTTACACGAAGATCCTGCATATTCCTATGTAACGCTTGCTCAAAAAGCGGGAATTAGCGAAAAGACAGTTTTTATAAGGATCAAATCTTTAAAAGAAAAGGGTATCCTTGAACGAGTCGGCTCTGGCAGGAAAGGGTACTGGAAAATAAATGAGTAGATTCACCAATTTCACCGAAACATTATATAACGCCCTGTGGGTAAATCCCCAGGGCGTCAAATTAACTTACCTAGATCTCTTTCGTCGAAATTGGTCGAACGATTTTTGTTGAATGCAGTCAGTCGCCATGATATACTGAAAGATAATGGATATTTCTCTGTACTTATCAGGTTTCAGAATCAGGAAGAAAGGGATTATTATGCTCAGTAATATAGATATCAACCAGATGAACCGATTAATGGAAGAAAATGAAGATGCCAAACAGATCATCACACAGCTTTTGGAGAATCATCATACTTCTGTATCTATGATCGCGCATGAAATCCGCAATCCTCTGACACTTGTGTCCTCCTCTCTTCAGATCATAGAGGCCCAGCATCCCGAAGTGAAAGAATTCCACAACTGGAACCAGACTATGGAAGATGTCCGTTTTATGTGTGATCTGCTGAATGAATTGTCTTCTTTTAATAACAGCAGTACGCTTCACTATTCTGTATTTTCCATTGAGAAGCTTTTGAAAAATATCGCTGTGTCTTTTGCTATCTCACTGGATGCGGCTGACAGTAATATTGAGTTTTCCTCAAAGATCATGCCCCGGATGGGCGATTTTACCGGTGACAAGATCAAACTGGAAGAAGTAATCCTCAATCTTCTGCAGAATGCAAAAGATGCCGTTGGTCCTCAGGGCAGGATCACACTCTCTGCGGAACGTAAAAATGATACTATAGTGATCTGCTGCCAGGACAATGGCTGCGGAATCCCTTCCGATCAGATAGATTCAATATTTGATCCGTTCGTCACCTACAAGGAAAACGGTACAGGGCTCGGCCTTTCATCGGCCAAACGTATAACAGAAGCTCATGGAGGAACGATCCAGGCAGAATCCTCGCCTGAAACGGGGACTTTCTTTACTGTCACACTCCCTGTCTGACTCTTTTATATTTCTGATTTTACCCGTTTCTAATACTGCTTTCTCCTGTACAACAGGACTGCCAGCAGAAATCCTGAGACAAGTCCGCCGATATGTGCAAGATTGTCTACCCCTGTGCTTGTCAGACCGAAGTAGAGACTGAGAATAACCATGACCAGCATCCCGCGTCCGGACAGTCGTCCAAGTCTTCCTCTGTTTGCTATCACGACATACAAGAGTGCACCCATAAGTCCGAAAATCGCGCCTGACGCTCCTGCGGACACTGCCGGCTGCTCCAGTGTAAGATCGTAGAAAAGCGAGACTATATTTCCAATTATTCCGCTCGCAAAATAAATGATCACAAAACGTACTTTTCCGATCTCCAGTTCCAGGTTCCAGCCGAGAGCCCCCAGCAGCACCATGTTGTTGAGCAGATGGGTGATTCCGAAATGCAGGAACAGACAGGTAAATATTCTGTAATACTCGTGCCCCTCTATGATATTCGGTTCATACATAGCCCCATGCTGCAGCATAAATACTGCATCCTCGGTATCTCCGAACATGGTCAGGATAAAAAATACTGCTACATTTATAACGATCAGCGCAACCGTACAGATCGCTTCGGGTTTCTGTCTCACCTGTTATTCCTCTTTTCATTATTGATACATCACACTGTGAACTTCACATCCCCTGCTGGGAATGGAAGACTAACAACGTTACTTTTCCTCGGTGCTGGCTACAAGACGATCAAAATCGCTCTGATACAAACGGTCTTGGATAACACGATATTGTTCAAATTCGCTTTCCGCAAAGGCTTTTGCGATTGCCGCAGTAACTTTCCCTTTATCCTGCAAAATTTCAGCATCGTTAAATTGCAGGAACGCATCTAACTTGGAAGCCCAGTCTGCCATTGTCATAGGGATATGTCGTCTGGCCTGCCTTGTGGCATAATCCAGATACATCGTGACAATTTCATTTAACTCCTGCATTTCATCGGTGGATAAGTAATTTTTTGCGATAGATACATCAGATTTTACAATCTTGCCACCGGGAGCATTGCGCCAGGATGTTAATCCCATGTGCTCTTTCGTGTGATCTGCCCTTGTTACAATAACCTCCGCAGCAGTGTTGCCATGAACGGCATAATGCATCTTATTCTGTACTGTTGCAAAGAATTCTTTCGTAATTTGACTATCAAGGGAATAATCAACGGCAGTAGCATAAATGTCCGTGATTTTCTGATAGAAACGGCGCTCACTGGCCCGAATTTCCTGTATTTCAGAAATCAGGTGGTCAAAATAGTCCTCATCAAAGATTTGACCGTTAATCAGTCTGCTCTTGTCCAGAACATATCCTTGTTTAGCAAAAGTGTCCAGCACCTTTGTTGCCCACTGCCGGAACTGCGTTGCTCTGCCGGAGTTAACACGGTAACCAACAGCGATGATAGCGGATAATGAATAGAACTTATATTGATAAGTTTTTCCGTTGTCAGCAACTTGTGCAAAATTTGCACAAGTTAAATCTTCAGATAATTCACCTCTTTCATAGATATTTTTGAGATGCTTTGTAACAACGCTTCTGTCCACATCGAAAAGCTGACTAATCGCTTTTTGTGTCAGCCATACATCATGATCCTGCACACGGACTTCAATCCCATCCTCGTGGGCATCCATCGTGAACACAAGGAAATCTACGGTACTGTTTCGAATTTGAAATTTCCTGTTCTTATTTGCGGACATTATATATCACCGTCCAATCATTTATCATCAGATTTATTTTGTATTCTCAATTATACTATCTCTTTGCTCTTTTTATCAACCGTCAACTCAGAACGAGACGTCTTGTCCATCCATTTCCGTAATAAGATCATCCCATTCCCCCCATCGCCCGGTCTTTATCCGGTTTACCGCCTTTTTGATCAGACCATACTTTACAGGCTTTTCTTTTATCAGCTCAGCGTCCGTTTTTCTCTCATATGTCTTTTCCTGTTGTATTTCTCCCTCCTCATTGTCTTCGTTTACTGAGAATACGGCACCTTCTGACAGACTGCTCTCCTTTTTTGTTTTTTCCTTCTGCTCTGTCTTCCATATCTTTTCTTCTTCCCGGCACGCCTCGATGATCTTCTTTAATTCGTAATTCTCCCTGATCGTCTCTTTATGCATCTTGTATACAAAAAATATCCCGGCTGTATCCTGATAGTCCAGATTTTTCACAAAATATTCTGCCATAGCATGAAAGGAAGCACACAATGGCTGTCTTTCTTCGGCTTTTGATATTGGAAGATAACAGAATCTGTATCTGCCATCACGTATAAATATAAGTTCAGGCGACAGCAAAAGTCCGTCCGGATCGAGCAGATGTTCCCTCAGATCATCCACCGTATCTATGAGATCTTTTGTGAACCTTACGACATCCTCCTTTTTCATCTCTTTCCCGGCGAATTCTTTCTGCATACTGTTACCGCCATTGATACGATAGGTATATCTGGTCTGCCCGTCTCTCCCGCTCCCTTTTACTTTCATAAGTCCGGAGATTTCATTACTGTTCAGCATACGTATCTGATAGGTTTCTTTATACGGAACCTCAAGATCAATATGAATATCTGTATATTCCCAGTTATTTTCAAATGTCACATTCACTTCTGTCACCTCACACGCTGCATCATCTTCATCACATATTCATATACAGTCTTTCAAGTCCTTTGCACTTCAACATTAATTCATACGCCGGATATTCTTCTCCGGCTTTACGATCAAAGCTTTCTGAGAGATCTTCAGCTTCATAAATGATCTCTGTGCATCAGCAGTCACTGTAACCTCCTCGTCGGTTTCTGATACAGATATGTCTACATCTGTCATATAGATCAGTTTTCCATTCGTCCTTTCCCTGAAGAATCCCTCCAGGTCATACTCTGTATCTGCCCTTCTTTCCGCCTGCACACCGAGGATCGCAGTCTCGCTCGCCGCTCCGTTTAATACTGCCTTATCATGATAAAAAAATACTGCGTGCATGATAAGGACGAACAGGCCCAGAAACAGCGGTATGATATAGGACATCTCAATGACTGTACTTCCCTTTACTGTACGCTTTATTGTACGCATTACTATATTCTTTACTGGTATTCTTTTCTCTCTTCTGTCCTTTTCAGTATGCGCCAATGATCATCCCTCCGATATATGCAGCCGTAAGAAACGGTACAAAAGGAAATGCTGATTTTCTGTGAAATTTCTTCCTGAGCAGCATGAAGATTGAAAAAAGGGCCGCCATGGAAAATGCTGCGACAAGCAGGAAAAGAATATTCCAGAAGCCAAGGAAACCTCCCATGATCAGGATCAGTATACTGTCCCCGTATCCGAAAGCCTCTTCCGTTACTCTGCTGACGACCATGAATACAATCCCTACGCCGGCGCCTGCTGCCAGTAACATTACATGGATATTTCTCCCGCATAAAAATCCTGCAGTCAGGATGATGAATCCGGACATCAGCGCCGCGAGACTGAGTTTTTTCCACTTTATATCCATAAGCATAAGAACGATCATATATACAGCAAATAACAGCTGGCACAGGGTCCACCTGTTTTCCATGATAAAGTCCATGATCATTTCGTTCATCCGCTGTGTCCCGAACACCTGGAACATCCTCCCACACCTCCTGTCTCTGATCTCTCAACTGCATGGATCGTACGTTTCAATCCGCTGCAATTTAATGAATTGTGATACTTTGTTCCGTTGTCTGTTATGTATACGCCTGTCATGACCGGTCCGATCACACACTTATCACAGGCGTGATACCTTCCTCCGATTTCATTTCTTATCCAGTCCAACTCCTCATACGGGACATATCGGATGGAAAGTCGAAGATAGGAGCAGTTATAATCATCATGATACACAGAACCGTTATCTGTCATATAGACGATCCCTGAATCCTCTCCGCTCATTCCGCCGTCCTCATATCCTCTCCAGGAACTGATCCTGAACGACTCTTCAAGTTCCGCTGAAGGACTGCCCATGACCGGCAGAGGTATCATGACCTTATAATTTACTGTAATATTCATCTCTCCCGTCACAGGGGATACGTAAGACTTCCAGCAGGAGATTCCGGCACTTCCGTCTTTCAGGATACTCCTGCTGATCCTGTCTTCCCCGATAAGAGAGACAATATCTGACTTCAATTTTACTGTATTGAGTACCGGGATGACTGCCGTATCTTCCGCGGCACTTTTTGCTGCATTGTGAGCAGCATTTGTAATACTGATCCTGATACTCTGTATCTCGATCAGCCAGATCAGACACAGCGCGGCAAACAGAAAGAGAGGTATGCCGAAAGAAGCTTCTATCGTAACACTGCCGCTCTGTCTGAAAAGTTTTTTCTTTTCATTCCTCATCCCCGGTACAGATGCCCTTTCCGGTTTCATCAGGGTAATATCTTTATTCGTATGTATCGTCATCGCAGCCGATTTTTTCCTTTCGTATGGACATATTTTTGATAGTTACATTGTAATTCGCATGAGGGAATGCGCATAGGATGAAAGGGCATCTGTACCGGGGATGATATTGGTCATTCATATCCGAAATATACTGGAAATGTATACGTGATATCGCCTAATATCTCTGACGTATTCTCCACCTCTATTTTTGTAATACATTGGTCTGTCCTGAACCAGTCCATACCATATTCCATCTTTATATTCTCTTCGATCCGGTCCAGTACACGCATATTTATGTCATCCGGATCTTTCAGGAAGAGGAACATTCTCAGATAATCTTTGTATGTGATCCCGCCGGGTATGTCAGAGCCGTCAATCTGCTCTGTTCCGCTTCCCAGCGTCAGAAGAGATGAAAGAGGAAGCTGCCATGTATCGGAACTTTTTATAAGAGCCGTCCTGTTACCGGAAAGCAATGTCCGGATATCGACTACACTTTCGCCTGCAGCCCATGCCAGAAGGATCAGCTGTTTCAGTACCTCCGCTGCCTCCGGAATGAGAAGAACTGTTGTCACGGCAACAGCAAGAGCTGTTACTTCTGACTGCTTTGCCGAGTCTCCCATGAGATAGACGTAATTCAATGCCATGCGCACCAGAAATAATTTCATCAGGAATGATTCCAGATTTTCCTTATCAGACGCCTTCCCCTCGAGTATATATTCCGCCTCATATGCAAGAGAACGATTTCCTGTTTCTTTGTTTTCTCCCGTACTTACACTTTGACCATCATCCGGCACCGCACTGGAAAAGTTTTTCAGCACATATTCGTTAAACAGCAGCTTTTCCTCAAGTCCGTTCGTCCCCTGCCTGACCGGAAATGTTCCTCTTCCTGTATTCAGACTCCTGGCAGAAGGCTGTGTATCAAGTTCTATCGCCAGACCGGAAAGCTCCATATCTTTCGGCATCACAACGGACAGGATACCTGATTTTTCAATCTCTTCTATGCACGTAAACGGTCCTCCTTCCGTCAGGTCTCCCACACCTTCAGAATCCGGAGAAACCACATCCGTTCCCGGATCTGCGAAGTCCGTATCCTGATTTCCCTGCGTATCAGCTGTGCCGTCTTCCCCTGGGAACTGTGCACTTTCCATCAGGTCATTCACTTCATCGAGGATGTTTCCTTCTGTTTCTTCCATTTCTTCTCCCTGTATTGCCTGCTCCTCCCACCGGGAAGTAAGGCCGGTAAAATCGCGGATGAGTGAAAGCCCATATCTCTCCTCCATATACTGAAGTACCTGTTCGCGGAAGGCCTGTCCGTTTAAATCTGTCAGATACTGGATTCCCGTAATCTCCTGTTCCATACCAGCAGTGCCATAATAGTGCATCCTTCCGATCAGCCTTTCATCGCTGTATTCTCCCGTCCCGTAACTTCCCTCTATGGCAAATACATGATAGTCCTCCAGAAGCTTTCTGTGGTATTCTCCAAACACCGAGAACGCCGCCCTGTCTGCCGCGAGACGGTTCAGATTCTTCGTCGTATGTATGACAGAAACTTCAAGAATCCCCAGCACAAAAGACACCATAAGTATAAAAACGATACTCAGGAATGCCGTGATCTCCGCTTTCTTCATAGTCAGATTCCCGAACTCTCCGATACGATCTTATCGAATATCGTATTGATCAGATCGATCAGCTGATTTTTGAAGATTAGCAGCAACGCGATCACGATGACAAGGATCAGGACAAGTTCGATCACCGTGATCCCCGACACATATCGATGCCGCATATAGATTTCCTTCCATTTCTTTTTGACAGACCCTGTTTTCTGTTTTAATCTTGTTATGATTTTTCCCAATAACCTTTCCTCCTTTTTTCTGTTATCAGATCTGTATGGAGAAGAACGCCGGAATGATAACGATCGCAAACACGATGATAAGCATAAGGAACATCGGGATCATCAGTTTTGTTCCGGCTTCTTCTCCAAGTTTCTTCGCCAGATTCTTTCTGTCTTCAAATGCTTCTTCCGCTTCTCGCCCCAGTATCTCTGTGAGTCCTCCCGAGCCTTTTCTCAGATTCTGGGCAAGCAGGGTCCCGAACTTTCTGTAGGAAGATACATTGCAGCGCATACCGTATTTTTCGTAGCATTCGCCTTCCGGTATGCCTCCTCGTATCTGGTGCATGGCATATACCATCTCATCGTATGCTTTTCTTCCTGCTTTTCCCGACTGCTGCTTTTCATAATCCCGGGCTATCATAAACCAGGCCCTCCTGATGGTCATACCTGCACGTATATACAGATTGAACTTATTAACGATCTTAGGATAATCCAGCGTCATCTGGCGGATCTGCTTTTTCTCTTCTTCCTTTTTCCTTTGGTTATCTGACACGATGAGCATAAACGCCGCTCCCACGCCGAGGATAAGAATTGCTCCTGCCCTGGTCTCTGTCCCGTAATCCCACTGGAGTACTTCACCGTTTACCTGATCGGGAAGAACCATGTAGTTTTCTGTACCAGTCTCTTCATCTGCCCGGATGACGCTGTTCTCAACATCTTTCATCAACTTTTCATCACCGCTTAAAACCTGCGGAAATACCTTAATGTAGAATTCATGAGATGCTTTCTCACCTTCATATGACATCACAGCCGTCAGCTTAACGACAGTCCCTTCTTCTGTCAGGGTATCCTCCTGAATACATCCCCGGCTGTCGATCACGTCATACCGGTCCGGCTGCCACGAAACTGCTATGCCCGCATCGGGAACTTCTGTGATCAGGTCAAGGTCATATCTCACTTCGTCAAGACTTTCATTTTCTCCGAGGATCAATGTCTCAAGTTTCTCACCTGTATCTTCAAATGCTTTTTTCAATTCTTCCTCATTATATTTTCGGCCGGAAACTGAAATATTCATCTCCTCTTCTTTATCTCCGATCCGGAATTTCATCCCGTGGGTCTGGTCTTTTCCGTCTGCATCTCTCTCAAGAATCTTTTCCCCGTTTTCATTTGTCCTGATTTCCCTGCTGTTATCCCACATGTATACACATACAAAGCAGACCACAGCAGCTGCTGCCAGTATTCCCGCTTTTAAATAAACCGGATTCTCTCTGACCGTCTTCTTGATCCTTTTCCATCTCATTTCTGCTCCTTTGCTCACACATCGATCCGAATGATCCTTCTTCCAATACAATAAGCCGCAATATATACACACAGACAGACTGTCATAATGATCATCCCCGCCATATTTCCGTACAGTACACTCAGGAATTCCCCGAAAGTCAGCTTCATATAAAGAATAATCGCAAACGGAACAGCGCACATGATCTCAAATTCCAGTTTATTCGAGGCGATCATCGTCTGGATTTCTTTTTCCGTATCAATTTTTCCGCTTATGATCCTGACCGCGTTCCTTATGATCGTGATGCTGTCTCCTCCGCTTTTCTTTGCCGCTGCAAATACATTTACAAAATCTTCTACATCTTCCTGGCCTGTGCGCTCCGCAAATTGCTCAAGTACCCCGGCTACCGGCATTTTCAGTTCAAGCTGATGTGTCATCCTGTCATATTCCTTTCGAATCCTGGATTCTTTATCATACAGAGGGACCAGCTCCCGGCTCACTTCACGTATTGCATTTTCCACAGAGTATCCCGCTTTCAGTACTGCCGCCATTTCCTGGATACTGTCACGGAACTGCACTCTGAACTGCTGCTCTTTCTTCCCCGCC
>MHCFR00700__coassemble_730_pt1 | contig 21629 bp, 11 predicted proteins | sample MHCFR00700__metabat2_low_PE_034 | metagenome-assembled genome bin MHCFR00700 | reverse complement strand
ATTGAGAGTGCCCATGCAGTGGCGTACGCAAGAAGACTGGCGCCCCGGATGTCGAGGGACCAGATCATGGTGATCAATATTTCAGGAAGGGGCGACAAAGACTGTGCCGCCATCGCAAGATACAGAGGGGAGGATATTTATGAGTAGGATACAGGAAGCATTTCAGGGAAAGAAGGCATTTATCCCGTTCATTACGTGCGGAGATCCGGATCTTGAGACAACGGAACAGCTTGTCTATGCAATGGAAAAAGAAGGAGCTTCCATCATTGAGCTTGGAATCCCGTTCTCCGATCCCACGGCGGAAGGACCGGTGATACAGGCGGCAAACCTGCGGGCATTAAGCGGCGGTGTGACCACTGACAAAGTATTTGAGACAGTAGAAAGGATCCGGAAAAATTCACAGATTCCCCTCGTGTTTATGACTTATGCCAATGTAGTATTCTCCTACGGAACCGAGCGCTTTGCAAAGAGAATGAAAGAGACGGGGATGGACGGGCTGATCCTTCCGGACGTGCCTTTTGAAGAGAAAGAAGAGTTCGATTCTGTATGCCGGGAGTATGGCATTGACCTGATCTCCCTGATCGCTCCCACATCCCATGAGCGGATCCGTATGATCGCAGAGAAAGCGGAAGGATTCGTGTACTGTGTATCTTCTCTTGGGGTTACGGGCATGAGGAGCGAGATCACCACGGACATCGGCGGGATGGTGCGTCTCGTAAAAGAGACGAAAGATATCCCGTGCGCGGTGGGCTTCGGGATATCGACGCCGCAGCAGGCGGCAGAAATGTGTCAGGATGCTGACGGCGTCATTGTAGGAAGCGCTATTGTAAAACTGTGCGGTGCGAATGGCAGGGCATGTGTTCCTTTCGTAAGAGATTATGTAAGAAAAATGTCAGAGGCAGTGAAATAACTCAATTATGCGAGACCTTTTTCTTCCAGCCAGTCGATCAGGAGCGGCTGGCTGTTTTTGCGCCTGCGGGCCATGCGGTGGAACTGCAGGATCGTAAGTCCGGTAAAGATCATTGTCAGTAAAAGCAGCAGGATGACAGAAGTCAGGATACTCCCGCCGCCGCTGATCGTACTGCGGAAAGCATCTACCGTGTAGGTAAAAGGCAGATAAGCATGGATATCAGCGACAAATGCCGGGGAAATCTCCACAGGGTATGTGCCCGCAGAACCTGAAAGCTGGACGACCATGAAGATCAGCATAAGAAAACTTCCGACTTTGCCGAGCGTAATGTTAAAAAAGTACATGATCGATGTAAATGCAACAGAAGTAAGGCAGGCAAAAAGTATTGTCTTCGTCATTTCTGCGGGATCAAATCCGTCAACTGCATGGAGCAGACAGATCAGAAGCAGCCCCTGGAGCACAGCAACCGGATACAGTACGGATGCTTTGCTGCCCCACCAGGCGAGACCGGATTTTAGTTTCCCTTTATATCCGGTAAGCGGATACATGAGACAAAAGGCAAGACAGCCGACCCAGAGGCCCACTGACATCATATACGGCGCCATGGCGTGACCGTTATTTTCTACTGTTGTGATCATGGTTTCCTTTGTGTTTACAGGGGAGGCGAACATATCGATCGTTTCTTCACCGGGGGTTGTGCCGCTTATTTCATCTGCGCCCTGTACAAGTCCGCCGGCAAGTGATCCGGCACCGTCTTTTAACAGGGACATTCCTCTGTCCAGATCATTTGAACCGTTGTAAAGCTGCAATGCACCGTCACAGATCTGTCCGGCACCTTCCGAGAGAAGTGCAGCAGCGTTATTCAGACTGTCATTATTTTCTGAAAGTGCGTGTGCACCTTCTGCCAGCGTGCCTGCTGCATTAGAAAGTTTTCCGGCACCTGCAGCAAGAGTATCTGTGCCGCCTGAAAGTTTTGCCGCGCCGTCTCTCAGTTCAGGGCCCTTATCTGCGAGAGATGATATACCGCCGGTATAAGTCCGGAGCCCGCCGTCCAGTTTCATGATGCCGTCGGAGAGAGAGACCCCTCCGGAGCAGACGGTGCTGATTCCCTCTGTTACTTCAGTCCCGGCGGTCTGAAGGCTGCCGGAGGCCGATATAAGTGCATCACCGGAGGAAACCAGTGTATCTAGTCCTGTATTGAGACTCCTGATACCATCAGCTGCGTCAGGAAAATTCTCAGTCTGTGACTCCAGGGTCGTCAGTGCATCTGAAACCAATCCGGTACTTTCGGCAAGCTGTCTGGCGTTTTCGTACAATCCTCCGGTAGTATCCGCCAGCTCACGGATATCATCGGCGGATATGGACGGGAGAGAGTCTGCATCGTTTTCAAGAGTGGAAGCAGTCTCCTCAAGCTTTACGGCAGCATCTTCCAGTGTATTATTAAGAGTGTCAAGACCGGAAGAAGCGGTGGTGTATATCTGCCGGGCTTCCTCTGTATAGCTGCCGGAATCCAGAGCAGGAACTTCCCGGATACCTCCGGCGGAAGACTCCAGAGAACCGATGATCTGGCGGATGGAGTCAAGTGTATCTTCTGAAACAGAACCATTTTCTTCCAGAAGAAGACACGCTGCTTCCAGAGATGAAGCGGAAGATTCCATGGTCTCCTTTGAATTCCTGAGCTGTTCGTTGGCGGAGCTGATCTTCTCATTTCCGTCTTCTGTGCAGGAACTGATCAGGGATGTACTGTTTTCTGAGGCGGCCATTACAGACTCCCCGGCAGATGAGATTTCGGAAATTGTGCCGGAAAGTATGCCGGATGCAGAACGCAGGGAATCTGCGGATCCATCCAGTTTATGTGAGGCATTACCGATAATCGAGGCATTTTCTGCAAGTTTTTCTATGCGGTCATACAGATCGCCAAGACTGCTGCTTAAACCGGCAGTTCCGCTTTTTAGAGAAAGATCGCCGTCAGACACAGAAGCATTAAGCTGTGAGATCCCGGAAGAAATCTGATCCAGATTTTCCAGTGTTTTCAACTGTCCGGCTCCGGCGGCAAGCTGCTGTGTACCTTCGGCATATTTTGCAGTACTGTCTGCGAATGTATTGACGGAATTGACATACTGTTTTGTACCGTTCTGAAGCGTATCCAGTCCGATGGTAAGACTCTTTGATCCTGTTTCAAGATCCAGTGCGCCGTTCAATAGTCCTGATGAGCCTGCATTGAGGGTATCTACACTTCCGGTATATTTCTCTATGCCGTTGTTTAATGCACTGACACCGGATGTCAGCTCCGGGAGGGATGACGCAAGAGAGTCCGTTCCTTCCTTCAGCTGTGCAGCGCCGGTGCCGGCACGGCTGACGCCGTCTGTATACTCACGGAGCCCTTTTGTGAATGTACCGGCACCGCCTGAGAATGTCAGAGTGCTGTCGGAGAGTTTTTTTAAGTTTTCAGTGATCGTACGGCTGCCGTCGGATGCTTCCAGGATACCGGATTCTAATTCCAGCGATCCGTCCGCAGCTTCTGCGACTTTGCTGCCTGCCTGCGCGATCCTGTCAAAGACAATACCGGTATAAGTTTCCGTAACCTGTGTACTGATTTCATCCCGGATCTGTGTAAGTGCTGTTTCGCTCATCTTCGAGGCGATGTAATTGGTTCCCGGGTTAGTTTCATAGTCCAGCTGCATTTTCCGGGGACTGTCATCCAGCAGGGTAGCGGCGTTCCCGGAAAAATCTTCCGGAATTGTGATCACCATATACCATGTACCGTCTTTCAGTCCTTCCTGTGCTTCTGATCTATCAACAAAGTGAAAATCAAGGGAATCGTTCTCTTTCAGTGCGTCTGTCAGATCGTCTCCTATACTTAAGGTGTTTCCCTCGTACTCCACGGGACGGTCTTCATTTACGACTGCAACCGGAAGCTTATCCAGGTTCCCGTACGGGTCCCACATGGATTTCAGAAACAGTCCTGCATAAATAAAAGGGATCGCAATTATTGCGATCAGGACAACAATCAGTATTTTATTCTTAAGCAGGCTTTTCCATTCTCTTTTGATCATAATATTCCTTCTTTCTATTTTTTTACCTATAGAAAGATAGCATGGAGAATGGTATTTTCATACAGACAATCCGGGTTCTGTGCCTGAAAACCAGACACAGAACCTGAAATGTCTGTATGTAAGATCCGGGGAAGCGGGAACTATTTCTCCTCGAATCTGCGGATCATTTCTTCTACGGTCCCCTTTTTCAGATGATAGATGCGTTCAAAAGTAAGGCGGATATCATCTGTAAGGCCGGCCTGCAGCCATGCAGATACAACTCCGAAACTCAGCGCTTTCAGATACTGGACGATAATGCGCCGGTCCCCGGTGCTGATCTGACGGCCGTCCAGTATGGAGTCCACATACAGGGCTACGACACGCTCACATACCTGCCAGAGATACTGCTCGAAAAGTTCACGGTTTACGGAGTTGTAGATGTGCAGAAACAAGGATTTTTTCTCGAGCATATAGTCGATGGTAGTTTCAAAAAAATCTTCGATGGTATCAGCGGTCGGATATTTCTGAATAATATGTTCGGCTTCTTCTGTTACCATATCTTCAATGAGAGACGGAATATCATGAAAATAATAGTAGAATGTATTCCGGTTGACTCCGCAGTCAGCTACAATGTCTTTCACTTTGATCTGGGACAGCGGGCGCTCGTTTAAAAGCTTTATAAATGAAGCTTTGATCGCATTGTATGTAAAATTTGGCATAGGTATTCTCCTTCCTGAAGTAGAATAGTTATATCATTTTTACCTTATCATACTTTTCGGTTGTATGGTATTCTTTCATATCTTTTTTAGGAATGAAGGAATGATTGAGAATGGTTGAGAATGTGTCTATTTTTCTGGTATGCCTGGCTAGAATATGATAATATAAAAATAGGAGTCCGATGTAACAGTACTGGTGACAGAAAAGGGGCAGATTTATGAGTTACAAAAATGAGTGGTTTTTACTAGAAGCGGATGATGATATAGATGAAATTGAACATCGTGAGCCGACGGAAGAATTCCTGTTCTACCGTGCGGTGGCAACGGGAGATGTTGACAAGGTCAGACAAAACTGCGAACAGGGTCGTTTTGTAGAGGGAGAGGGAGTCGGTATCCTTTCAAGGGATCCGGTTATCAATCTGAAATATCATTTTGTGATCACAACAGCGATGATCACGCGGCTTTGCAGGCAGAATGGCATGGAGTTGGAGCAGGCGTTCCGGCTGAGTGATTTTTATATCCAGAAACTGGATGATATTCATACCGAAGAAGAAGTTCACAGGCTGCACGATGAGATGGTCATGGATTATGCGGAGAAAATGCGTAAGTATTCCCGAAGTGATACAAATTCAAAGCACATCAATGCGTGCAAGGAATATATATATTCGCATATCAAAGAGCGGATTACGATCGAGGATCTGGCAGATGAACTGGGGGTTTCTTCAGGGTATCTGTCCCGTCTGTTTAAGAAAGAAACAGGGGTATCTGTAAGTGCTTATATACGCAGCCAGAAGATAGATATGGCAAAAAATTTACTCAGGTTCAGCGATTATTCTATGATAGAAATAGCAAACAGGCTTTCTTTTTCCTCCCAAAGCCATTTTATACAGCAGTTCCGTGAAGTGGTCGGTATGACTCCGAAAAAATATCGTGACGAGTATTATATGGTTCAGTGGGATATCGAATCCGGGTCTCCGCATCTGGACGATGGTGCCAATGGAGCGCCGAATATACAGAATTTCTGAAAAGAACACGGGATACAGTCAGCGTTTTGACCGTATCCCGTGTTTATTTGCGATGGCGACGAGCCAAAGTCCGGGCTTGCCCGAGACCTTGGCGACCGCTTACAATCCCGGAATGTGCCTTTTGGCACTTTCGGTGATTACATTGTCAGGAGAATTTCATTATTCTCTGTGAGCAGTTCTTCAGGTATGTAATTGTCAGGCAGTGCTTTCCCGTTCAGAGTCATATTCCTGCAGCCGGATTCACGGCGATCCGGATTTTCAACCCGGATGTGGAGATGTTTCCCGCGGAAATCTTTATCCATCTCAAAGGAATTCCAGCTTTCAGGTACTGCTGGCGCGATCCGGATTCCGCCCAGATCCGGCCGGAGTCCGAGGATTCCTTCCACGCATCCGACCATCACGGTGGAAGCGGTTCCTGTCAGCCAGTGCACATGGGAGCGGCCGAAATGACTGCTTGCCGGTCCTTCTGTAAACTGCCCGTAGCAGTAGGGCTCAAGATGGCGGATCTCGGCCCGGTCATTCTGAGCGGCAGGCGCATTTTCTGTAAAATATTCGAATGCACGGTTTCCATGTCCTCTGAGAGCCTCTGCAAGGATCAGCCATCCCTGAGACTGGGAGAAAATTCCGGCGTTTTCTTTTGTGCCCTGATTGTAGATCACGGCAAGTGCACCGTCAAATGCGTGCGCATGGTAAGGCGGATCCATCAGGATGGCGCCGTATGCGGTGTTAAGTCTTTGATACACATTTTCCAAAGCGGCATCTGCCTGCTCTTCGGATGCAAGACCGCTGATGACGGCCCAGCTCTGTGGATTCAGCCACATATTTGCCTCCGGATCCGTTGCTGCGCCGATGCGCTCGCCCATCTCGGTATAGCCGCGGATGAAACGGTCGTTATCCCAGCACAGCTTCTGGATCTTCTGCCCGATTTCTTCCTGTTTTTCCTCGAGATAGCGGATGTATTCGCTGTCCTGTTTATAGACGGCAAATTTTTTTAATATAGTCATTGCATAATAGAACTGCAGTGCGACAAAGGAGGATTCTCCTTCTGCTCCGAGGCGGAGGCAGTCATTCCAATCCGCATATAATCCGGCAGGCATACCGTGGGGGCCCAGATGGTCAAATGAAAACTGTACGGCACGTTTCAGATGGTCATAAACGCTTCCCTCGCCTTTGTTGGCAAATGGGATGACTTCATCGAGAAATGCGGTATTTCCGGTTTCCGCAATGTATTTGTAAACTGTCGGGAACAGCCAGAGGGCGTCATCCGCGCGGTAGGCGGGATGGCCTGTCTCCCGGACATAGGAGGCGTCATCCGGTGTATCTTCGTGCCCCGGATTGTGGGTGAATTTTACAAGCGGAAGACCGCCGCCGTTATCTACCTGTGCCGAGAGCATGAAGCGGATCTTCTCATATGCCATTTCAGGGGCGAGATGGATGATTCCCTGAATATCCTGTACGGTATCCCGGTAGCCGTAGCCGTTTCGGAGTCCGCAGTAAATGAAGGATGCCGCTCTTGACCAGACAAATGTGATGAAGCAGTTATAGGCATTCCATGTGTTGATCATAGTATTGAAGGCAGGATCCGGAGTACTGATCTTCAGATGATCCAGCTTTGCATACCAGTCTGCTTTCAGCGTATTGATTTCCTGTCTGACTTGTCCGGCCGGATCGGTGTAGGAGCTTATAATGGCTTCCGCTTCCGTAGAGGGCTTCATACCGAGAAGGAAGAGCACGGTTCTGGATTCGCCGGGAGCCAGAGCGACGGTACAGGAGAGAGCACCGCAGGAATTCTCATTGTAGCTGGTTACATTTCCCAGGTCAGCAGAGATTACACCCTGCGGATTACCGTATCCGTGGTATTTCCCGAGAAAAGCCTCCTTATCTCCGCAGTATGAGGAGACTTCTGCTCCTGCAAGACCGAAAAAGCGTTCAATAACTCTTTTATCGTCAACCTCTTCATCAACTTTAAGGGTATCGAGGTTGCCGTGAATCTGCTGGATGATCCGGTTTTTCTCAAATAATGTGCGGGTAATGAACAGGGAATACTGGAGATTTACCTGATCCTGTTCGTAATTGCTGTGGTTTGTGAACTCTGCGTATCCTGTAAGGGTAAGCTCGCGCGCGCGGTCCGATTCGTTGGTCACGGAAAGCGCCCATACTTCATAGGATTTCCCAAGCGGAACATAGTAGTCCGCTTCAGAGTGTATGCCGCTGTAGTCTGCGAGCATTCTTGTATAACCCATACCGTGGCAGCATCTGCTCTGATATTCTTCGATATCCTTTCCCACCGGCTGCCATGAGGCGGACCAGTAATCACCGGATGCATTGTCCCGGATATAAATATAGCGCCCCGGCTGGTCAAACTGGTTGAAGATATACCGGAGAATACGTCCGTTTGCACCTGATCTGGCAAAGCTGTATCCGCCTGCATTGTTTGAGATGATCGCTCCGTACTCCGGTGATCCCAGATAATTTACCCAGGGGGAGGGAGTGTCCGGACGGTCAATCACATATTCCCGTTCTTTATCGTCAAAATATCCATATTTCATAAGTTTATTCCTGTCCTTTCAGTTGGTTTTAAATGAGTTTTACAATTACGCGGTGACAATCACCCGAAAGCGTATCCAGTATTCTGCGTGTGATAATAACGTGTCCGAGGTCGTCTGTCGGAAGTTGCTGTCCTTCGCAGACAGCCGAGAATACGGTGTACGTTCCGCTGTCTTTCCGATCCGGATTTTCATAGATAATTTCAAGGTTCTTCCCGGCGAAAACAAGGCTGACAGATGCCTTCCCCTGCTCGTCGAACTGCTCGGACATAAGCTGGGGTGCAAGGATGAGATCGCCTGCCTGTCCCCGGACGCCGAAGACCTGGGTGATCATGGTCATCATGAACCAGCTTGCAGCTCCGGTCAGATAGTGATACATACCGCGGCCGTCGGAACGGAAATATTCCGGAATCCCCGGATAGATACGGCTGGTGTCAAAGTCCAGCGCGGTATCTGCCAGTGTTTTCAGCGCCTTCCATCCTTCTTTCGCAAAGCCGCGGCGGTACAGTGCATTGGCATACATTACTGTCATATGTGAGAATACGGCTCCATTTTCTTTTTCGCCGTATGCAAAGCCGAACATACGGCCCATGTCAAACTTGAGTTCATGGAAATTTGTGTTCAGCCGGTAGCCGCCGATCTCTTTTCGGTAGAGATAGTGGTCTGCGCTGTTTACGATCCTGCGGATCTGCTGTTCAGAAGCGACGTTTCCCATAATGGAGAAGACCTGCCCTGTAAGCATCATGCGCACCTCATTCGGAAAAAATCCTTCCACTGCACGGCCATGATCATCGTAATAGCTGTTAAACCACCCTTCATCCGCTCCTCCATCGATCCATTCGTGATTCTGGAGATATCCTGTGAGCCAGTCAGCCTTGCGCTCCAGATTTCCCGCCAGCTCGGACAGGCGGACGGTAATGCGTCTGCCGCTGACCCGGTGTCGGCAGCGTTGGGTATAACTTGCGAGTAATTTCTTTTTTGCCTCTATGTTCTCAAATAATCCGGTATCGTCATTGAGCAGGATCTGCAGTTCTTCAATCAGTTCTGCTTCGGCTCCGGGAGAGCGGCTTTCAAGAAGCCGGATCATTGAGGCGAGCTCACGGAGATTTCCTGCATAGGCGCAGGTAAAAGCGACGCTTTCCCCGTGTTCGGGAGCCATATCCAGAGCATCGTTCCAGTCAGCTCCCCGCAGGCGGTAAATGTTATGATCACCGACCTCGTAAAAGGCAGTCAGCTGCTGGATCAGAAGATGTTCTAATATGGTTCCGGTATAAATATCATTGCCCTCTGTGCGAAGCAGGCTGCCCTGTCCGGCGTCCCACAGGGCATCGATCTGTGTTCCTCTGTCTGCCTGAGCATCCTTAAAATAAGAGGCCTGTCTGTTCAGAATATCGATATCCCCGGTCTGGTCAATATAGAGTTTCGTAGTCATTTGCGGCCAGAGCGCGTGATCCATCCATACCCGTGCGATTCCGTTGCGGTCCGCGATGAAATTGCCGTCCCCGTCTCCGATGATCGTTGCGTTTGTTCCGTCGATCCGTACTCCGCCGAAGTTTTTCTTTATCATCTGTCCCACTCCGCAGGGATCCATGAGAAGGAGAGAGAGACAGTCCTGCCAGAGATCCCGCCATCCCCGTCCGCCTCGTCCGTAATCGTGATGGGGCAGGAAAGAACATCCGAACAGACGCCGGAGGAACGGCTGGAAACAGATCCATTTCATCAGCCGGTCAAAATCGGCGTCTCCGGTATGAAATCCCGTGTTGACTTTCTCTTTCCACCATGATTTCGTTATCTCTAGAGCCTTTATCACTTTATCCGAAGTATTGTATTTTTCAAAAATGCGATTAATGTCCGCTTCGTTGTCTTCCACCCCGAGCAGCAGGATATATTCTGCTTTACCGCCGGGAGAAAGTTTGAGTTCCGGAAAACGGAAAGCGCCCATTGCTTCTTTGCCTGCGGCGGAAGAGCCTGAAGGTACACCGGAGAAGTTTTCATAGATGGCACGGGGATGTGTGTAAGTTCCCCCTTCTCCCAGAAAATTTTCTACAGTTGGATAGAAACTTTCCGGATTCTGGCCGTCGCCGCTGCAACCGTATACATAATAGATCTTTGTATTGGGGCGATGTCCTCGCTCGTCAAAGGACATTGTCGGACGTACAAGGATTCCGTAAGAATCTGTCCTGATACGGTGGAGCATGGAAGTTACATTTCTGTGATCCCTGATATTATCAGCACTCCTTCCGTAGATCGGAATTGCGGCGTAAGGAATCAGATTCTTAATACTGTTTGACTGGTTACGGACAGTAATGTACATAATCTCTACATTATCGTTTACGGGAATAAAAGAAGTAATCTGTGTCTCAAGAGACAGAGAAGAAGAGATCCTTTCCAGTGTATGCCACATGAACCCGGCTGTGACTCGACTGTGATCCTGAAAATCCGTAAATTTTGATGCTTCCTGTTCCGCAGAAGCACCTGCCGCGGAGAAAACTTTTCCGTTTTCACATACCAGCCAGAAATTTCTGACAGAACGGTTATTATGAAGATTTTCCGCACTGACAGGTTCTAATAAGAAGGTTTCCTGATCCGTCTTAGAATCACCGCCCAGATTCGGAGTAAGAGAACTTTTCAAACCTGTTTCTGATGCCAGCGGAAAATAAAGATAACTAGTATTTTCCGGCTGTTCTATCGAAAAACTGCCGTATTCATCAATAAACTGCAGATGTTTCATTTTGCGTCTCCTTTCATGATTCATTATTTATTATTCTATGGGGAATTATATAAGAAACTGAGTATGGCAAAAATCAGAAAAGCAGGCAAAAATATCAGAATCATGACCTAAAATAAAAAAACACCCAAAACGGGTCATGAATCTGACATTTTTTTGAAATTTATAATATATTGAGGCATGAAATTGAGCTATAATTTCTCCATCGCAGGCAGGGCGGAAGTCCTGCAGATAATAAAATACAGGAGGAATGAACAATGAAAAAGAGAGTATTTGCCGCTTTAATGGCGGCGGTCACAGTGGCAGGACTGCTGGCAGGCTGCGGCGGAGGATCCGATGCCGGAACAGGAGGAGCTGAAACTGGCGAAGAGGGGAAGATCATCAACATTTACAGCTGGAATGATGAATTCCGTACCCGTCTGGAGGCTGTGTATCCGGAAGTTGAAAGTACATCCGATGACGGAACAGTGACCACATTGAAAGACGGAACAGAGATCCACTGGGTGATCAATCCGAACCAGGATGGCGTTTATCAGCAGAAGCTTGACGAGGCGCTTATGAATCAGGCGGATGCAGCAGCAGATGACAAGATCGATATCTTCTTATCTGAAACAGATTACGTTTACAAATATACGGACGCAGATGCAGATGTAGCTATGCCGCTTACTGATCTTGGAATCGACCCGGATACAGATCTTGCAGATCAGTATGATTTTACTAAAACAACGGCTTCCGATCAGGACGGTGTCCAGAGAGGTTCAACATGGCAGTGCTGCCCGGGAGTACTTGTATACCGCAGGGATATCGCAAAGGATGTGTTCGGTACAGATGATCCGACAGCAGTCGGTGAAAAAGTCAAGGACTGGGATACCCTGAAAGCGACAGCTGAGGAGCTGAAATCAAAAGGATATTATACATTCTCATCCTATGCAGATACATTCCGTGTGTACGGTAACAATATCAGCGAACCATGGGTGACTACCGGAGAGACAACGGTCAAGGTAGATCAGAAGATTATGGACTGGATAGAAAGTTCAAAAGAATGGCTTGACGCAGGCTATCTGGACAAGACTGTAAAGGGGCAGTTTAATGACGACTGGAACAAAGCGATGGGATCCTCATCAAAGGTATTTGCATTCCTGCTTCCGCCGTGGGGAATTGACTTTACCCTCAGCCCGAACTGGGATGGAGACACCGGTGCATGGGCTGTTACAAATCCTCCGCAGGAATATAATTGGGGCGGATCCTACATCCATGCAGCAACAGGCACGGACAATCCGGAGCATGTAAAAGATATCATTCTTGCAATGACTGCAGAGAAAGATACACTGTTGAAGATTTCCCAGGATTATCTTGACTTTACAAATACGGTAAGCGGTATGGAAGAGGCTGCTTCGGACGATGCATATGCATCCGATTTCCTCGGAGGACAGAACGCTTATGAGTATTATGCTCCTGTTGCAGAGAATATCCAGATCGCTCCGCTTTCTTCCTATGATCAGGGATGCGTGGAACTGATCCAGAATGCTTTCAGCGATTACTTCCAGGGAAATGTAGACTTTGACAGGGCAAAATCAAACTTTGAAACAGCGATAAAAGAACGTTATCCGGATATCACAGAGGTTCAGTGGCCGGAATAATGTAGTCAGCGGGCCGCCGCACCGGAAAGTATTCTCTGCGGCGGCCTGGAACAGAAAGGAACGATAGTTTATGAAAAAAAAGCGCAGAAGCGTCAGCTATGCTAAATGGGGATACATTTTTATCCTTCCGTTTTTTTTATGCTTTTTTATTTTTTCTCTGATTCCTCTGGTGGATACGATCCGGTACAGCTTTTTTGAATATTACCGGTCCGGAATCAAAGAAATCGGCCCTAATTTTGTAGGGCTGCAGAACTATATCAGCCTGCTCGGCTCGGATATGCTGAAATATGCCGGCAATACTCTGATATTGTGGGTTATCGGCTTTATCCCCCAGATCGTGGTGGCGCTGCTCCTTGCAAACTGGTTTACTGATATCCGGCTTAAAATCCGTGGCAAACAGTTTTTCAAGGTGGTAATTTATCTGCCGAACCTGATCATGGCGTCAGCATTCGCAATGCTGTTCTTTGCGATGTTCTCGACAAATGGTCCGATCAATTCAATCCTGACATCTTTGGGATGGATCAGCGAACCGATCGACTTCCTGGGCTCTGTATTTGGGACAAGATCACTGGTTGGCCTGATGAACTTCCTGATGTGGTTTGGTAACACGACAATCATGCTTATGGCGGCTATCATGGGAATCAGTCAGGATATATTTGAAGCTTGTGAGCTGGACGGATGCACCAGCGTTAAACGCTTCTTCTATATCACACTTCCGCTGATCCGGCCGATCCTTGCATACACACTGATCACATCCATTATCGGTGGCCTGCAGATGTTTGATGTTCCTCAGATCCTGACAAACGGCCAGGGTAATCCGGACCGTACGTCCATGACGCTGATCATGTTCCTGAACAGCCACCTGGAGAGCAGAAATTACGGTATGGCAGGCGCATTGTCTGTATATCTGTTTATTGTAAGCGGTATCCTCTGCTTCTTTGTGTACAGAATGACAAACGGAACTGACGACGGGGCAAAAGCAGCAAGAAAAAGAGCAAAAGCAGTAAAAAGGGGGAGATAGAACATGAAATCTAATAAAGCGAACCGTGTGCGAACTATAGTGGCTCATGTGGTGCTTATATTTCTGTCATTCTTATGCCTGTTCTTCTTCTATATCCTGATCGTGAACTCGACGCGTTCCCATGCGGATCTGCAGAAAGGATTTTCCGCGATCCCGGGATCGTATTTTCTGGAGAACTTAAAGAATGTTGCAAATGACGGAAGTTTCCCGATGTTCCGGGGGATTCTCAACAGTCTGATCGTATCGTCATGTTCAGCGGCTCTGTGTACATATTTTTCATCGCTGACGGCGTATGGTCTGTATGCGTATGATTTCAAGATAAAGAAAGCAGCATTTACGTTTATCATGGCAATACTTGTCATGCCGACACAGGTGACAGCGATGGGATTCCTGCGGTTGATCACGAATATGGGTATGTATGATTCGCTCCTTCCGCTTATCATACCCTCTATCGCATCTCCGGCTGTATTTTATTTTATGTACAGTTATCTGCAGTCATCCCTTCCGCTGTCTCTTGTAGAGGCGGCAAGGATCGACGGCTCCGGAGAATTCAGGACATTCAACCGGATCGTGCTTCCGATCATGAAGCCGGCGATTGCGGTGCAGGCAATCTTCTCGTTTGTAGGATCATGGAATAATTACTTCGTTCCTGCGTTGGTGATCCAGTCCAAGGACAAGATGACAGTTCCGATTTTGATCGCAACGCTTCGAGGTGCAGACTACATGAACTTTGATATGGGAAAAATTTATATGATGATCACGGTAGCGATCGTACCGATCATTATCGTATATCTGCTTCTCTCAAAATACATTATAGCGGGTGTAACACTCGGCGGTGTAAAGGAATAGAGAAACAGAACTGAACTGAGAAACCGCCATAGGGCAATCCTTTCAGAATATGCAGGAGAACGCTATGGCGGTTTCTTTATACCATGACTGAAAAATTGATGACAGATAAAGAGGTATGAAGATGCAAAAATGGACACACAGCGGCAGCCTGAAACAGGGGCTGTCCCATCACGAAGAAAAACACAGAGCGCTGGCGAGAAGAGCGGCGGCAGAAGGAATTGTGCTCCTTAAAAATGAGGGGGTGCTCCCGCTGAAGACTTCTGATCCCATCGCCCTGTTCGGCAGCGGTGCGGAGAAGACAGTAAAAGGCGGCATCGGATCAGGCGATGTCAATAACAGGGAAAACATCTCTGTTTACAGAGGAATAAAAGAAGCCGGAGTATCCGTTACAAACGAAGACTGGATCCAGGATTATGATAAACGTTATGAAGAAGCCAGAGAAGAATGGAAAGAAAAAATACTGGAGGATGCGCGTCATGTACAGAATCCATTTGATGCCTATGCAGCAAATCCGTTTATCCTTCCGGACGGACGCAGTATCACAGAGTCAGACCTGGAAGGAGCCGCAGCGGCGGTTTATGTGATTAGCCGGATTTCTGGAGAAGGGAAAGACCGCCGCCTTGAAAAGGGAGATTATTACCTGAGCGGTCGAGAACGGGAGGATATATTGTATCTCAACAGGTTTCATATTCCTCTGATCCTGATTTTGAACTCCGGAGGCCCGGTCGAGCTTACGGATATCCTTCAGGAAGCGGAGAATATCCGTGCGGTTCTGAATATCTCCCAGCCGGGGCAGGAAGGTGGACACGCTGTTGCGGATATTCTCTTCGGCAGGGCAGTGCCGGAAGGAAAACTGACGGCAACATGGGCCCGGCGGTATGAGGATTACCCCTTCGCAGATACATACAGCTATCTCAACGGAAATCTGGAAAAAGAAGAGTACAGGGAAGGTATCTATGTGGGATACCGTTACTTTGAAAGTTTTGGCGTAAAGCCGCTGTTCTCTTTCGGATACGGACTTTCCTATACATCGTTTAAAATGGAATTCCACAGCCTGCAGACGGAGAAATCTTCGGTTCAGGCGCGGATCGCGGTCACAAATACAGGAAGAAACTATGCCGGCAGAGAAGTGGCGCAGGTATATGTATCTTTTCCTCAGGGCGGAATTGAAAAAGAGAGCCGAAGACTTGCGGGATTTGCAAAGACAGACCGTCTGATGCCCGGAGAGAGCCGGGAAGTAACTGTGGAGATCCGGCAGAAGCAGCTTGCCGTATTTTCTGAAGAACGGCAGGCGTGGATCGTGGAAGCAGGAACATACGGTATATGGGTGGGAAACAGCCTGGATTCTGCTGTGCTCTCGGCTTATCTTACAGTTTCCCGGGAAGTGGTTCTGGAGAAAACGCACCGGATCTGTCCCCGGAAAGAGCCGTTTGAAGAACTGTTCCGGAACAGCTCCGGAAACAGCGAAACCAGAGCGGAGGAAGCAAAGGAAAAAGCGATACCGGTATATGAATTCGTGCCATGCAGCCAACCGGAAATCCAGTATGTATCACCGGCAGAAGAACAGTATCCTGTAGAGGATCTGATTCCGCTTCTCTACGGAAACATTACAGCGGGAGCAAGCACACTTGGTTCAGCCGGAATCCGCGTGCCCGGTTCTGCTGGGGAGACAACAGAGACATTGGAAGAGAAGTACCGGATCCGTTCTCTGATCATGGCGGATGGACCGGCGGGTTTAAGGCTCAGACAGAGTTATCAGGTCGATAAGGAGACAGACTCCGTCTACGGAACCGGTGTTCTCGGATCTCTTGAAAACGGATTTCTGGAGCCAATGAAAATTCACAAAAACGCGGATACATATTATCAGTACTGTACGGCATTCCCGGTAGGCACTGCCCTGGCACAGACATGGGATCCTGAACTGCTCACTGAGTTCGGACGTGCGGTTGCGGAAGAAATGAGAAAATTCCATGTAGACCTCTGGCTGGCGCCCGGCATGAACATCCAGAGAAATCCTCTCTGCGGACGTAACTTTGAATATTTCTCGGAAGATCCGCTCCTCTCGGGAGTTCTCGCCTCCGCAGTTACCCGGGGAGTGCAGTATAAAACAGGATGCGGTGTGACGATCAAGCATTTTGCCTGCAATAATCAGGAAGATAACCGGATGGGAGTGGATGCCTGTGTTTCTGAGCGGGCGCTCCGTGAGATCTATCTACGCGGTTTTGAGATCGCGGTAAAAGAAAGCGTCCCGGCGGCGATCATGTCTTCCTACAATCTGATCAACGGAGTACACGCGGCAAACAGCCGTGATCTTTGCACGGTCGTTGCGCGGGAAGAGTGGGGATTTCAGGGAGTGATTATGTCAGACTGGAACACGACAGTGCCGGAAGACGGAAGTATCCCGTGGAAATGTGCGGCTGCCGGAAATGATATCATTATGCCCGGGAACTGTGATGACGACGAGAATATCCGGCAGGCATATGCGCAGGGTGAGCTGACAGAGAAAGAGATCCGCGAATGTGCGGGGAGAATCATAGCATTGGTGAAAAAATTAAGTGAGGAGGTGCAGAAATGACGAAGAAAAAAAGAATAACAGTCGGGATACTTGCAGCTGTTGCTGCAGTGTTGTTGGGAAATACTACGGTAATGGCAGCAGCAAAAGCCGGGGAACCGGTATTTTCCATTGAAACAGATAAGACGGAATACAGCAGTACAGACCCGATTAATGAGACAATAAAAATATACAATGCATCGGATGATATACTGACCGATATTGAGATCAGCGGGAACATTCCGGACGGCTATCTGACGGAAGACGGAATATCAGCGCCGGAACAGTGGAAAGCACAGATTGAAAGTGTAGATGTCGGAGAAACCAGAGAAAGCACGGTCAGACTTGTGCAAAAGACAGGCTCTGAAGACAGCGGTCTGTCTGATCAGCAGAGCGGAGACCGGACGGGAGATACAGGAACAGTGCAGACAGGAGATACAGCCAATATAGTACCCTGGAGTATCGCAGGCGCCGCAAGTTTGTGCATTATCATTGGTGTTGTTGCTGTGGTAAGAAAGCGGAAAGGCAGGAATTTACTTTCTTTGTTGCTTGTGCTGGCAATGGCAGGAACACTTCTTCCGACATCTATGACTGCGAAAGCAGCAGAACCCGGAGAAAAGACCGCAGAAGAGAAAACGGAAGAGATTGAAAAGACGATTACGATAGACGGTGAGGAAGTTACATTGAAAGCAGTGATTACATACCAGACGGAAACTAAAGATCAGGAACAGGATACAGATCTGTCCTATGAAGGATATAATCTGAAGTGGGAAGACCAATTCGAAGGGGAGACTCTCAACCGAGACGACTGGAATGTGGAACTCCATGATCCGGGATGGGTGAATAATGAGCTCCAGTCCTATGTGGATTCACCGGAAAATATTTATATTGAGGACGGAAGCCTTGTGCTGAAACCTGTAGAGAAGGAGAATGAAGACGGAAGTGTGTCTTATACTTCCGGGCGTGTAAATACACAGAATAAACATGACTTCAAATACGGACTGTTTGAAGCGAGAGTGAAAGTTCCGGAAGGGCAGGGATTCCTTCCTGCATTCTGGATGATGCCGACAAATGAAAATCTGTACGGACAGTGGCCGCGGTGCGGTGAGATTGATATTATGGAAGTGCTCGGAAATGATACGGATACTTCATATGGAACTATACACTATGGAAATCCTCACAGCGAGAGCCAGGGAAGTTATACTTTAGAGGAAGGAACATTCTCAGACGAATATCATGTGTTCGACGTGGAATGGGAACCGGGGAAAATCAGCTGGTACGTTGATGGAAAACTGATTCACACAGAGGATAACTGGTATTCTGCAACAGAAGGACAGGGAGAAGTTACATATCCCGCTCCGTTTGATCAGCCATTTTATATTATCCTGAATCTTGCAGTCGGCGGAAACTGGCCCGGCAATCCGGACGAGACGACAGATATTGCAAATTCGGCATATTATATTGACTATGTGAAAGTATATCAGAAAGACAGTTATGACGAAAATGTTACAAAGCCGATAGAAGAAGTGATTCTCAGAGATCCCGATGAAAACGGGAATTATATTATCAATGGGGATTTCTCCGAAAAAGAAGACCTGACGGATGATAAAGACTGGATATTCCTTACAGCACTGGGCGGCGAAGCCGAAGCTGAGATTGGTGACAATGACATTGCAGTAAATACTGTAAATGCGGGTACAGTGGACTACAGCGTTCAGCTTGTGCAGCCGGATCTCCCCATGAAACAGGGCGGTGTATACCAGCTTTGCTTTGATGCATATGCAGATACGGACAGAACAATGAAAGTAGGCGTATCTGCGCCTGACAGATCTTTCCGGCGTTATCTGGAAGATACGGTGGTAAACCTGACACCGGAAAAACAGACATATACGTTTGAATTTACCATGACAGACAGCGATGATGCGAACGGACGTCTGGAATTCAATATGGGTGCGGCAGGGTCAACTGCAGGAATCCGGATCAGCAACGTGTCATTGAAGAAAATCAAAGATATAGAAATTACTGAAGGGGACAAGGGTATCCTTGCCGATGGAAACTATGTGTACAACGGCAGTTTCCAGGAAGGAGAAGGGCGTCTCGGATACTGGGATGTACAGAAAAATGGCGGAGCGGAAGTAAGTGTTACCAATGAGAATAACATACGGAGACTGATGGTAAATGCTCCGGAGGGAACATCGGCGGATAATCCGGTCATTGTATCACAGAGTGACCTGGCACTGTCCGCAGGCAACACATATGCAATGAGTTTTACGGCAGAGGGAGAAGCAGGAAAGAATATCATGGTAAAAGCTGCCGGTAAGGAATACACGGCTGAGCTGACCGGCGCAGAGAGTGCATATGATTATAAACTGACGCTGGATACAGAACCCTCAGATACGAATCTTGCATTCTGTTTTGAAGAGCCCGGAATATATTATGTTGACAATGTGCGTATCGAAGAGGACAGCCTGATCAAAAACGGAAGCTTTAATGCCGGATTCTCCGGATACGAACCTTATGTTGACAGCAGTATCTCATCGGATGTTACTTATGTGGTAGACAGCCTGAATGAAGACAACGCGGCTGATTTTTCGATCAACAATACGGGAGACGCTGCATGGAAGATCCAGCTGAAACAGAACAATGTGGAGCTTGAAAAGGGACAGTGGTACAGACTTTCTCTTGACGCCAAGGCAAGCATATCGAGAAAATTGATGTTTGCGATTCAGAGAGACGGCTCCGGTGATGACGACTGGACACCATATTCAGGAGAAAAAATTGTAGATCTGGAAAACGACTATAATAAATATGAGATTGTTTTCCAGATGACAGGCGAAACAGATCCGAAAGCGCTTCTCAGTATTTCTATGGGAGCAGTTGGAGGAAAGCAGATAACAGAAAAACATCGGATATGTATTGACAATATTAATCTTGAAAAAATTGATGCACCGGATATCGGTGAACAGCCGGCAGGAGAAAATCTTCTGGTAAACAGTGATTTTGCTTCTGGAAATGAAGGATGGGAAAATGCGGTTACCGCTCCGGGAGCGGCGGAGGTTTCTTTTGAGAACGGCCGTGCAGTATACAATATTACTGATGTGGGAACCGAGGACTGGAATGTACAGCTCAAACAGAACGGAATCGTTCTGGAACAGGGCGCTCACTATAAAGTTACGTTCAAGGCAAAATCTTCAGAGGCGAGGACGATCAAACTTGCCATGCTCAGCCCCAGCTATACATGGTACGGCGGAGCGGACATAGCGTTGGAAAAAGACCAGGAAAAAGAGGTTACAGTAGATTTTACAATGAATGAGACAACAGATATGAATGCTGCCCTGGTTATATCAATGGGAGCGATTGCCGGAACAGAGACTTCCGCATCAACAATCGAACTGTCGGAGTTTTCCCTGATCAGAACGGAATAGAATTTCAGCCGTGCGGAAGCCGCTCTATTGTTCTGGAAAAATATTCAGTTGTAAAAACAATACAACTGGAGTATAATACTTGTAGAGTTAACAGAGAAGTTAACCTGGGATGTGCGACAACCCTGTAATTTTGAACCTACATTTGTTTAAACGGGATTCCTATATTTCTGTAATATGTCAGGCCTCCGATATGCAGTGGACGACAGAAAAGCAGATGCGGTTGCCCACCTGGCTGCGGCTAGGACTCAAAATACAGGACCGGCATTTTGGGTGAACTACTAAAGATAAAGGCGGTCGTCTTGTACGGCCGCTTTTTGCTAGTGTGACGAGCCAAAGTCCGGGCCTGGCCGGGACCTGGCGACCGCTTATCGGGAAATATGCTTTCGTACGTCCCGGTGATTGCGCTTACAGATCAGAAAGTTCCGGAAAGAGTGCTGTTATGGAAAAGAAAAGCAAGATTAAAAATCAGATATTAAGAATAATGGTAACAGTGAACGCGCACCACACCGGCGCTTACGCGGCACAGGCGGCTTATTTTTTCGTACTTTCACTGATCCCGATCTTCCTTCTCCTTCTGTCAATGGTACAGTTTACCCAGGTGGAGATGAGCGATGTGCTGAACGTGGTAAGCAGGGTGTTCCCGGATTCGGTCTCATCAGGTATACAGAGTATCCTGATACAGTTGTCTACTAATTTAAAGAAAATGCTGCCGGTAACAGTTATTGTTGCACTGTGGTCAGCAGGAAAAGGGGTGCTGTCAGTCACTTCAGGGCTCAATGAGATCTACTCTAATACCGAGACGCGGAATTATTTTTACCTGAGACTCAGGGCATCGCTGTATACAGTGATATTCCTTCTTGCGATCATGCTTTCGCTCGTGATCTCTGTGTTTGGAAACAGTATCAGTACAATGGTGTATGAGCACATTCCGTTCCTGATCAAAGTAGTTGATTTTATCATGCGCATACGGACACTGTTGACGCTCATTGTACTGACCGTATTCTGGGATCTCGTATATAAATTTCTCCCTAACCGGAAACACAAGTCAAAGACCACTCTCCGGAAACAGCTTCCCGGCGCTGTGGTCACGGCATTGGGATGGCAGCTGATCTCGTTTGTGTTTTCTATATATCTTGATATATTTACCGGATTTTCTACTATGTACGGGAGTCTGACTACGATC
>MHCFR00700__coassemble_728_pt1 | contig 21688 bp, 16 predicted proteins | sample MHCFR00700__metabat2_low_PE_034 | metagenome-assembled genome bin MHCFR00700 | reverse complement strand
TCTGAAGCTGCTAGAAAACGTAAATATAATTAATAAGTGCACTTCAAACAGGATGTCGGTAAATGGCATCCTGTTTTATTTCCTGCCATGCTGATCCTCCCTTCGACAAAGATAAGTATGTTTCATATAAGGATTGCAGCATGTGGGTTCGATTTCCTGCAATTTCATTAAGATAAAGTGATAAAACTGCAAATTGTTGAAAGTTTTGATTGACATTAATTCATTTTCTTTATAAAATATACGGGTAGACAAAGATGTCTGAAATGCGGCCAGCTCTGTCTGACCGCAATTTTTATTTTAGGAGGTTGTTTAAGATGTCTTACGTTGATGAGGTAATCGATCTTGTTGTAAAGAAAAACCCGGCAGAGCCGGAATTCCATCAGGCAGTCAAAGAAGTTCTTGAATCTCTTCGCCCGGTGATCGAGGCAAACGAGGAGAAATACCGCAAAGAAGCGCTCCTTGAAAGACTGACAGAGCCTGAAAGACAGTTTAAGTTCCGTGTGCCGTGGGTTGATGATAACGGACAGGCTCATGTAAACACAGGATACCGTGTACAGTTCAACAGTGCGATCGGACCCTACAAAGGAGGCCTTCGTCTTCATCCGTCAGTAAACCTTGGTATTATTAAATTCCTTGGTTTCGAGCAGGTATTCAAAAACTCACTGACAGGCCTTCCGATCGGCGGTGGAAAAGGTGGTTCTGACTTTGATCCGAAGGGTAAATCAGACAGAGAGATCATGGCATTCTGCCAGAGCTTCATGACAGAGCTGTGCAAACATATCGGTGCAGACACAGACGTTCCGGCCGGAGATATCGGAACAGGTGCAAGAGAGATCGGATATATGTTTGGTCAGTATAAGAGAATCCGCGGCGTATATGAAGGTGTTCTTACAGGAAAAGGACTTTCCTACGGCGGATCCCTTGCACGTACAGAGGCTACAGGATATGGACTTCTGTACTTCACAGATGAGATGATGAAACTCAACGGTATGGAACTTGCAGGCAAGACAGTTGCTGTGTCCGGTTCAGGAAATGTTGCGATCTATGCTACAGAGAAAGCCCAGCAGCTGGGAGCTAAAGTTGTGACAGTAAGCGATTCCAACGGATGGGTATATGATCCGGACGGAATTGATGTAGCCGCGCTCAAAGAGATCAAAGAAGTAAACCGCGCAAGACTGACAGAATACAAGAAATACCGTCCGAATTCCGAATACCATGAGGGAAGAGGAGTATGGTCCGTTAAAGTTGATGTTGCCCTTCCGTGTGCAACTCAGAACGAGCTGCTGCTTGACGATGCTAAGATGCTTGTTGCTAACGGCTGCAAGGTTGTTGCAGAGGGCGCTAATATGCCGACTACGATCGAGGCTACAGAGTACCTGCAGCAGAACGGTGTTCTCTTTGCACCCGGAAAAGCTGCAAACGCTGGTGGTGTTGCAACATCCGCACTTGAAATGTCACAGAACAGCGAGCGTCTGAGCTGGACATTTGAAGAAGTCGACGCAAAACTGAAAGACATCATGATAAATATCTGCCATAATGCATCAGATGCGGCTGAGAGATATGGCTTCAAGGGCAACTATGTAGTAGGTGCCAACATTGCCGGATTCGAGAAAGTCGTTGATGCTATGGAGGCGCAGGGAATCGTTTAATATGTGAAAAAACGGTAAAAAGCGTTGACACTTCCGTGAAATTCCTATATATTATATTTTGGTAAAAGGGAGTAACTGGCGCTTGTGTCAAGCGTTTGCGATATCGTCAGTACGATGGCAATGCCGTCCGTATCGCGATTAAATGGTGAGACTTTTATTGCATTACATAAAAACGTCGTGCAATAAAAGTCTCATTTTTTATTGCACCGCACAGTTACAGGAGGAGAGACAAAGATGAAACAGTATTATCAATTATCCGGTGAAGAGACGATCATGCAGGTCAATGGATCTCTGGAGCCTCTCACCGAAGAACAGGTATTGGAACATCAGGAAAAATACGGCCCGAATGAGCTCGTCGAGGGTAAGAAGAAAACAACCCTCCAGATATTCCTCGAGCAGTACAAGGATTTCCTTGTCATTATCCTGATCATTGCGGCTATCGCATCCGGATTTATGGGGGATGTAGAAAGCGCGATCGTCATTTTGATCGTTATAACTATGAACGCGATACTGGGAACAGTACAGACGATCAAGGCTGAGCAGTCTCTGGCCAGTCTGAAGAAATTGTCCGGACCGGAAGCAAAAGTCCTTCGATGCGGCAACGTCGTACAGATCCCGTCATCTGAAGTCACAGTAGGTGATATCGTGATGCTTGACGCCGGAGATTATATCCCGGCTGACGGACGTCTGACAGAATGTGCCAGCCTGAAAGTGGACGAGAGTGCGCTGACAGGAGAGAGCCTTGGCGTTGAAAAGACGACGGATGTCATTAAAGAGGAAGAAGTACCTCTTGGTGACAGGCTGAACATGGTCTATTCCGGAAGCTTTGTAACTTACGGACGAGGTGCCTTTGTTGTTACAGGTATCGGCATGGAAACAGAAGTCGGCAAGATCGCAAGCCTGTTGAAGACAACTTCGGAAAAGAGGACACCGCTTCAGATCAATCTGGACCAGTTCGGACAGAAACTTTCAATCCTGATCCTGGTATTCTGCGCGATCCTGTTCGGTATCAGTATCTTCAGAGGCGATAATATCGGGGACGCATTCCTGTTCGCAGTGGCACTTGCTGTTGCAGCGATCCCGGAAGCATTAAGTTCTATCGTTACTATCGTACTTTCTTTTGGTACGCAGAAAATGGCAAAAGAACATGCTATCATGCGTAAACTGCAGGCTGTCGAAGGTCTCGGAAGCGTGTCTGTGATCTGTTCTGATAAGACAGGTACTCTTACACAGAATAAGATGACTGTAGAAGACTACTATGTAGATGAAAGATGTATCAAAGCTGCAGATGTAGATGTCAATGATCCGTCGCAGAGCCGTCTGCTCATCAGCAGTATGCTCTGCAATGATTCTAAAAACACAGACGGCGTTGAGATCGGTGATCCGACCGAGACCGCTCTGATCAATCTGGGAAGCAGGCTGGGGCTTGATCCGGAGGCAGTCCGCGCGAAGTATCCGCGTGAGAGTGAAAATCCGTTTGACAGTGACAGAAAGCTGATGTCTACCAAACACACCATGGAAGGCGTGCCGACTATGGTGATCAAGGGTGCCGTAGACGTACTCCTTGATCGTATGACACAGATCCAGATCGGAGATGAAGTACGTCCCCTGACTGAAAACGATCGTAAAAATATTGAAGACCAGAACCAGAATTTTTCAAGAGAAGGTCTCCGCGTACTTGCATTTGGATACAAGGTCGTGTCAGACGAAGAGGAGCTGACGCTTGATGACGAGTATGACCTTACGTTTATCGGACTGATCGCCATGATGGATCCGCCGCGTGAAGAATCTAAAGACGCCGTTGCTGAATGTAAGAGAGCAGGTATCCGTCCGATCATGATCACGGGAGACCATAAAGTGACTGCTGCAGCAATCGCAAAGCGTATCGGTATTCTTGAAAATGAGTCAGAGGCATGTGAGGGAGCCGAGATTGACAAAATGTCAGACGAAGAGCTGAAAGATTTTGTAGAAGGCATCTCAGTCTATGCCCGCGTGTCACCGGAACATAAGATCCGTATCGTCCGGGCTTGGCAGGATAAGGGGAATATCGTATCTATGACAGGTGACGGTGTCAATGACGCTCCTGCGCTCAAGCAGGCAGACATCGGTGTCGCCATGGGTATCACCGGAAGTGAAGTATCCAAAGACGCTGCGGCTATGGTACTGACAGATGACAATTTTGCTACTATTGTAAAGGCAGTTGAAAATGGCCGAAATATATACCGCAATATCAAAGCGTCCATACAGTTCCTTCTCTCTGGAAACTTCGGCGCGATCCTGGCTGTATTGTATGCATCCATTATGGCGCTGCCTGTTCCGTTTGCACCGGTACACCTGCTGTTCATCAACTTGCTGACAGACAGTCTTCCGGCAATCGCCCTCGGCCTGGAGCCGGGTTCTAAAGACGTGATGAATGAGAAACCGCGTCCGATGAACGAGTCGATCCTGACCAGAGATTTCCTGTTCAAGATTGGAACAGAAGGGCTGTCTATTGCTGTAACTACGATGATCGCATTTATGATCGGATACCACGGAAGCAATGAACTTCTCGGAAGTACGATGGCCTTTGCGACATTATGTTCTGCACGTCTGTTCCACGGATTTAACTGTAAGTCCGACAGACCGGTCGTATTTACGCGCAAGGTTGTTAACAATAAGTTCCTGATCGGTGCTTTTGTCCTTGGAATCATTTTAATAACGTCTGTCGTCATGATACCTGGACTCCATAATATGTTTAAAGTACAGACACTCACACTGACTCAGCTTCTTATCGTATATGGACTTGCAGCAGTAAATATTCCGATCATTCAGGCAATGAAAGGAATCCGTCTTCTGTTCAGGAAGAAGAAATGAGGAGATATTAAATGAAAAAAGTACAGAAGCCAAGGAAACCACTGATCGTTTATTATCTGATCGTGCTGGCTGTGCTGATCGTATTTAATTTTATTGTTTTCCCTATGATGACAAAAGGGAATATCGAGGAAGTAGATTATGGAACTTTCCTGACTATGGTAGATGAAAAACAGGTCTCCAAAGTCCAGCTGGAAGGTGAGACGATCTATTTTACGGACAAGAGCGAAACACCCCGGCAGTATGAGACGACCAGATTCGAAGATCCGGATCTGGTCAACCGCCTGCAGGAATCAGGCTGTGAATTCGGAAGAGTTGCAGAGGAGCAGATGAACCCGCTCCTGAGTATGCTGCTTTCCCTTGTGATCCCTATTGTAGTATTTATCGTCATCGGGCAGATATTGTCCAGACAGCTCATGAAGAAGATGGGCGAAGGAGCCGGAGGGGGACCGTTCATGCAATTCGGCAAGAGCAATGCGAAAATGTATGTACAGTCCGAGACAGGTATCACATTCAATGATGTTGCCGGTGAAGATGAGGCAAAAGAACTTCTTACAGAGATTGTTGACTTTCTCCACAATCCGCAAAAATATCAGGAGATCGGTGCGATCTGCCCGAAAGGCGCGCTTCTCGTAGGACCTCCGGGTACCGGTAAGACACTGCTTGCCAAGGCAGTTGCAGGAGAGGCGGGAGTTCCGTTCTTTTCTATCTCCGGTTCGGAATTTGTAGAAATGTTTGTCGGCATGGGGGCCTCAAAAGTACGTGACCTGTTTAAGCAGGCTAATGAAAAGGCACCGTGTATCGTATTTATCGATGAGATCGATACAATCGGTAAAAAGCGTGACAGTCAGGGCTTTGCCGGAAATGATGAGCGAGAGCAGACATTAAATCAGCTTCTGACGGAGATGGACGGATTTGATGCATCCAAGGGTGTTGTGATCCTGGCTGCAACGAACCGGCCGGACACATTGGATCCTGCTCTTTTAAGGCCGGGAAGATTTGACCGGAGGATTCCGGTAGAACTGCCTGACCTGAAAGGCCGGGAAGAAATCCTGAAAGTCCATGCAAAGAAGATCAAAGTTGGAGATGACGTAGACTTTGGTGCAATCGCAAGAGCTGCGTCGGGAGCTTCCGGTGCAGAACTTGCCAATATGGTAAATGAAGCTGCGCTAAGAGCTGTACGTGAAAACCGTAAATTTGTAACCCAGTCTGACCTTGAAGAGAGTATCGAGGTCGTGATCGCAGGTTACCAGAAGAAGAACAAAGTGCTCTCCACAAAAGAGAAACTGATCGTGTCATATCACGAGATCGGTCACGCCCTTATAGCTGCCCTGCAGACGAATTCCGCCCCTGTCACAAAGATTACGATCATACCGAGGACTTCAGGGGCACTCGGATATACCATGCAGGTAGATGAAGAAGAAAGAAATCTGATGTCAAAAGAAGAACTGGCAAATAAAATTGCCACTCTGACAGGGGGACGCTGTGCCGAGGAGCTGGTATTCGGCTCTGTTACTACAGGTGCTTCCAACGATATTGAACAGGCTACAAAACTTGCACGTGCCATGATCACTCGTTACGGTATGAGCGACAGGTTCGGTATGGTGGCACTGGAGACACAGGCGAATCCTTATCTGGGCGGGGACAGCAGTTTAAGCTGTTCGCCGGAGACGGCAACACAGATTGATGATATGGTTGTCGATACCGTAAAAAAAGCGTATGATAAAGCCATGACACTTTTGAAAGAAAATCAGGGGAAACTTCATGAACTCGCCAAATATCTCTATGAAAAAGAAACGATCACCGGTGAAGAATTCATGAACATTCTGACACAGGAAAGACTTCCGGATGAGGAACAGAAACCGGATAAGATTTCAGATAAAGCAGATGCAGATTAAGAAAGTACGGATCAGAGTCATTAATACTATGACGAGATCCGGTATTTATACAAGAAGGAATAGTAATGCCGAAGAACATGCCAAAGCGAAGACCAGTACAGACAGAAGAGAAAAAGGACAGAAGAATACCTACTACAAGGTATGAGCCTGAATACAAAAAGGGACTTACCAGCCAGCAGGTGCAGGAACACCGCCTGCATGGCTGGGTCAACCGTTCCGTGGAGCCTCCGTCCAAGACGACGAAAGAGATCATACACGAGAATATATTTACATACTTTAACCTGATCTTTGCTATCCTTGCGGTACTGCTGATCCTGGTCGGTTCTTTTCGGGATCTGACCTTTCTTCCGGTCATTATTGCAAATACTCTGATCGGTATCGTGCAGGAGATCCGTGCAAAACAGGTGCTTGATAAGCTAACTATGCTGAACGCCCCTCATGCCACGGTCGTGCGTGACGGCAAAAAATCAGTCATTGATGCGGAAGAACTTGTCCTTGATGATATCGTGATCTTCAAAGCGGGAAATCAGGTCTGCGCGGACGCTGTGGTCAGCGCCGGAGAAGTGCAGGTCAATGAATCACTTCTTACCGGTGAGGCTGATGAGATCACAAAGCGGAGGGGCGACAAGCTCATGTCCGGAAGTTTCATCGTATCCGGACAGTGCCACGCGAGACTGGACAGGGTAGGGGAAGACTCCTATATTTCTAAACTGACGCTTCAGGCAAAACAGATGCAGTCCGGCGAGCAGTCTGAGATGATACGTTCACTTGACAAATTGGTAAAATGTGTAGGCGTCGCTATCATTCCGATAGGGTTAGTGCTGTTTGCACAGGCATTTTTCTTCCAGCATGACGGGTTCCGCGAGAGTGTAACTTCCATGATCGCCGCCGTGATCGGCATGATCCCGGAAGGACTGTATCTTCTGGCAAGTGTGGCGCTTGCGGTCAGCTCGATCCGACTGGCTCAGAAGAAAGTCCTTCTCCATGACATGAAATGTATCGAAACTCTTGCGCGTGTGGATGTACTCTGCGTGGATAAGACGGGGACGATCACAGAGAATACAATGAAAGTGATGGATGTGATTGAGACGGATGAGTATGACTCCGATACGATGGATCCGCTGCGCACGCTGCTCAGTGATTTTTCTGCTGCTATGACAAAGGATAATATCACTATGGCAGCAATGAAAGAATACTTTACAAATGCTTCTGGAAAGAAAGCGGTATCTAAGACCGGTTTTTCGTCTGCCACAAAATACAGTAGTGTTACTTTTGAGAACGACGCTTATGTACTGGGTGCGCCGGAGTTTGTCCTGAAAGAAAAATACGGCGACTATGCAGAGGAAATCACAGAGCATGCTTCTACAGGCGCCCGTGTCCTTGTATTCGGCACATATGATGATGAAGTGGACGGAAAGCCTCTGGATCACGGGATCACCCCGCTTGGATTTGTCCTTCTGGCGAACCCGATCCGTGAGGCGGCGAAAGAAACGTTCCAGTATTTTGAAGAGCAGGGCGTGGAAGTCAAGGTTATTTCCGGTGATAATCCGGTCACTGTATCAAAGGTGGCAAAACAGGCAGGGATTAAAAATGCTGATAAATATGTGGATGCCTCAGAATTGAAAGACGAGGGAGCACTCCGGAAAGCAGTACTTAAAAATACCGTATTCGGACGTGTCACTCCGGATCAGAAACGTAAATTCGTACAGATACTCAAAGATGCGGGCCATACGGTTGCGATGACAGGAGACGGTGTCAACGATGTTCTTGCATTAAAAGACGCAGACTGCAGTATCGCCATGGCATCGGGAAGTGATGCGGCGGCACAGGCCTCTCAGCTTGTGCTGCTCGAGTCAGACTTTTCCTGTATGCCGCAGGTGGTTCTGGAAGGCAGAAGAGTAGTAAACAATATCCAGCGTTCAGCAAGTCTGTTCCTGGTAAAAAATATCTTCTCCTTCCTGCTGAGCCTGATCTCCGTTGTATTTATGTTTACTTATCCTCTGGAGCCGTCGCAGATCTCACTGATCAGTATGTTTACGATTGGTGTGCCTGCGTTCTTCCTGGCACTTGAGCCGAATAAGAACAGGATCAAGGGACATTTCCTTACGAATGTATTCCTGAAAGCCCTTCCGGCAGCCATCACAGATGCGCTTGCCGTGGGCGCACTGGTCATCTTCGGGCGTACTTTCGGAGTGGATTCGACGGATTTTTCCACCGCGGCTACCATGCTTCTGGCAATCGTAGGATTCATGATCCTGTATAAGATCAGTGCACCGATGAATAAGATCCGTGCGGCTATCCTCGGTGGATGTATCGCAGGACTTCTGTTCTGCAGTATCTTCCTGAATAATCTCTTTGCTATAACCGGGATGACGATGGAATGTGTTATGCTGTTCGTTGTGTTTGCGATAGCAACAGAGCCTGTATTGCGATATCTGACAATACTTGTGGAAAAACTTAGATTCTATTACCTGAGACTCAGGGGAAGAGATCCGGAAGCTGAATAATAAAAACGATTGAATATAAAGAGGGAAAAAGAAAGGAAAAAGAAAATGAAAGATCCGAAAAACGAACTTGATGAATTAAGAGAAAAAGAGAAACTGCAGAAGAGCAGTGCCAAATTCTGGGGAATCGTGATCACTGCTATCCTTGTGATCGCAATTGTGTGGGCAGTTGCTTCACATCTGATGTAAGCAGAGAGATGATATGTGTGACTATACAGTAAAAATCCCTATGTGCCACGGCGTTGACTCGCTTAATGTGGCTGCTGCGAGTGCTGTGGCATTCTGGCAGTTGGGACGTCATTGATAATCCATAAAAAAGATATAAAAATCGAAACCGGGGTAATCGTCCCCGGTTTTTCTATAGTATCGAGAATAAATCTTCGATACCGAATACATCCTCCCTTCCAAGCAGGTGTTCCATTGTGGTTTTGTTGTAGTCCGAATGCTCCACCTCACGTGCATAACGGCAGGCTGTCCTGGTGATACATTTTGTATCTGTGCTTTGTCCGGCGAGCCATTGTGCACGTAGAAGTTCACGGATCAGGATCATGCCGGCGATAGAGAACTTCATTTTCCCGTAAGCATTTCCGTTATAGACTGCGCCGCAGAAATAGCTAAATACAAAGTAGACAAGCAGTTGTTCTGCTATGACATCTGAAAAGAGCTTATGAAACTGAAGCTCAGTCTCCACCGTGGGGACCGGGGCGTTTTCAAGTATTCTCCGTGTATTATGGAGATATGGTTTCCAGTCATCGCGGAGCGCCTCCAGTTGATCCAGAATAGAAAAGAGATTAAGCAGAGTTCTTCTGCGTCGTTCTTCCCATCTGTCTGTCAGGTTCAGTTTCCGGAGGCGGGCCTCAAACCATTCCCGGACATTTTCGGAGGAATACCTCTCCAGTACAGTGTCAGCATCATAAAGGGCATTTTTGTCAATCCTCTCCTGGAGATCATGGGACAGAGACAGGACAACTGCTATACGCAGAGTGACCGGCAGGGTTCTGTCCTGCAGGATCTTCAGAATAAGGCTTCTTGCATCTGTCAGCTTTGTAAACAGGAAAAAATCGAATTCTTCATAGGATTCCTCCCGGTCCGGATTTTCCGCATGGAGATAGGTGACAGGCTCACTGCAGTTCAAGATAAGTTCCGCTGCAGCCGGGCAGGAAAGAGACAGGGAAATTTCCCTCAGCCCTTCAAACTCTTCGATATGCCGCGGATATGTGCGGCAGGTGCGGCAGAAAGCTCTTTCTCCGCCGCCTTCCAGATACAGGTCACACAGATCCTCATCGTTGAGAAAAGCACAGCGTCCGTCATACTGACGAAAAGAGGATTCCTTCCAGTTAATCTCATTTTTCAGACGGTTTCCGAATGTTCCTTTCGCTTTCTTATATTTTCTCAGGGAGGCAGGATCGATCTGGATCTGCCATCCGGCGCAGCAGGTATCCGGACAGGCTCCGGCAATACAATGAAACTTTTTATAGTAATGTGGTGCTGTATACTGCATTTATTTTCCCTCATTTGTCTGGTGTTATTCCGCTTTTTTATGCGTATAATAGGTATTATAAAACAGGGAGAGCAAAAATGAAACAGAATATGTACTCAAAAGATATCATATTGGTGCTTATTTCAACTTTTTTCTATATGTCAAGCCCGATGCTTGTGACACCATTGATCACGGGATTTACAGAGAGTATCGGTGCGTCCGCCGCAGTCATGGGCTTTGTCGGCGGCCTGATGAATCTGTGTTCTCTGTTCTGCAGACCTCTTGCAGGAAATCTTGCAGACAAATTAAGCAAATACAAAGTATCATTTATCGGGACTGCATTCATGACAATAGCATGTATCGGATATATTCTTGCACCGAACGCGGCAGTCGTAGTAGTATCAAGGATCATCAACGGAGTGGGGTTTGCATGCTGTTCGGTGTGTATGGCCACTTGGATGTCGAATATGCTGCCGAAAGAGAAGATCGGTTCCGGTATGGGATTCTACGGAACAATGAATGCCCTGGCGATGGCGGTGGCACCGGCGATCGGAGTCAGTGTCTACCAGAGATTCGGATACAGGACAGCTTTTTGTATTGCTTTAGCCTTTTCTGCTGCGATCATTATAGTGATCCAGTTTATAAAAGATAAGGGTGAGCCCGTGTCTCTTGAACTGAACCGGGAACCGGAAGATACAACGGATACCAAAACAGATTCGCCAAAGTTAAATACAGCCCGGAAAATCCCCCGCCTCCGGCTCGTTGAAGCCAAAGTGCTTCCGGTCGCATTTATTATCATGATGTTTGCAATCCCTTACTGTGCGACACAGTCATTTCTTGTGACCTATGCCGAAGTCCGCGGCCTTAATGTTACAGTGAGCATGTTTTTCCCGGCCTACGCCGTAGTACTGATCGTGCTGAGACTGACACTGCGCAGTTTTTTTGACAAGCTGCCTTTTCATGTCTTCCTTCTTGCCGGCTGTATCAGTGAGCTGACGGCCATTGTGCTCCTTGCCGTCATGCAAAATAATATAACAATGCTTCTGGCATCTGCCTTCCTCGCCGGCGGATATGGCGTCATGAGCTCAGTCTGCCAGTCGACGGCGATACTGCTTGCAGGCAGAGAAAAAAGAGGTCTTGCAAACAGCACATACTATATCGGTGTTGATCTTGGAATGACGCTCGGACCGATGATCGGAGGGGCACTGTACGGCGGGGCTGATATCCGGTGGTTTTACCCGGCACTGGCAGTGACGATGCCGCTCGCCGCAGCGGTATATGCAGCCGCAAGATATAAAGGTTCTTTAAAATAATGTTAAATCATTTTGCATGTCTGTGTTAAATAGCTTTAAATGACCGTAAAGTATATTGTCTCCCTGAATTGAGAAATGTAGAATGTACTCGGTTGAACAACCAGAAGATTCTAAAGAAATCAGAGGAGGATTATATTGCTATGGCGTATATGAAAAGAAATGTCAAAGTGAAAGCCGGCATGGCTGCAATGGCATTGGTACTTTGCGGCAGCAACGTAATCGGCAGCGTCTGTAATGTACCTGCACCCGCAACAGTCCGCGCGGCTGAAGAGGGGACAGAAGGGCAGGCAGAGGCCACATCACAGCAGCTTGTCGGTCAGGATACAACATGGAAATATCTTGACAACAATACGGATCCTGCTTCAGGTCTTGGATCACTTACAGCCTGGACAGCAGCAGATTTTGACGACAGCACATGGAAAGAAGCAGCAGGAAAATTCGGAGCAAAGAGAGGTGTGCTTGAAGAATTTGACGGATTTACTCCGACAGTTCTCCTTCAGCAGTACATTGAGGGAACACAGACAGATATCCCGACTTACTTTTTCAGGACGACATTTAATCTGGAAAATGCAGATCAGATCACATCCCTGACAGGGAGCCTGTATCATGATGATGCCGTAGCGGTATACCTGAACGGTCATCTGATCAAATCACAGTATATGGAATCCGAGGGACAGGAAAATAATATGTACTATTCCGGAACTGGACAGGGAGCGCCGGAAAAAATCGATATCAGCCTGACAAAAGAACAGGTGGCGGAGTATGCCGTGGAAGGAGAGAATACTCTGGCTGTAGAGCTTCACAATGACCGGGCGTCGAGCTCTGATATTTACTTTGAGTTCTCGGAGCTGACAGCCAATTACAATGAACCGGCAGAAGCCGTGGAGCAGAAGTCCGTAATTCTTACGCTTGGCGGCGATGAGAGCAGCCGCGGCCTCACCTGGTATGCAGATACAGATGCTGCCGCTCAGGTTCAGTATGCAAAAGCTGCTGATATGAAAGACGATCAGTTCCCGGAAGAATATGTGACAGCAGATGCTGTATCTACCGCTTCAAATGACAACGGATTCTATTCAAACCAGGCGACAATGTCAGGCCTTGAAGAGAATACGGAGTATGTATACCGTGTAGTAAACGGTGATACAGTGAGTGATACATATACTTTCTCTACTGGCGGCTATGATGAAGGATTCAGCTTTGCGTTTGTAGGTGACCCGCAGATCGGTGCAGGCACTACTGCGACAGATATCGAAGGCTGGAACGCGACACTGGATACGATCCAGAATGAAATGGATGTTGACTTCCTCTTCTCGGCAGGCGATCAGGTCAACAGCGCCAGCAATGAGGAACAGTATGCAGGATACTTAAATGATGCGTTCACTTCGCTTGCAAGTGTAACGACCATCGGTAACCACGACAGCTCAAGTGCAGCGTATAATCAGCATTTCAATCTTCCGAATGAGAGCAGCGGACTTGGAACCACAGAAGCAGGTTCAGACTACTGGTTTGTTTATAACAATACACTGTTTATGGATATCAACTCCAATGACCGTTCAACAGCTGAACATAAGGAATTTATGCAGGCGGCTATCGCAGCTAATCCGGATGTCAGGTGGAAGGTTGTAGCTTTCCATCATTCTGTATACTCCACAGCAAGTCATACGGATGACAGCGACATACTTCAGAGACGTGAAGAGCTCCCGCCGGTACTGGATGAACTGGGGATCGATGTCGTGCTGATGGGACATGACCATGTATACACAAGAACATATATGATGAACGGAACAACACCAGACACATCAGGCGGGGTACAGAGCGAGGTGACAGATCCGGAAGGCGTCCTCTATCTTACAGCAAACTCAGCCAGTGGAAGTAAATATTACGATATCAAAGCACCGGAAGCACCGTTCGCAGCAAAGATGGACCAGTCTAAGAGGCGTACAGTGACAGACGTGGATGTGACAGATACCGCCTTTACAATGACGACATATTATGCTGATACAATGGATGTACTTGATACATTCACGATCAATAAGACTCCGGAAGAAGAACCACAGCCGGAGCCGGTAGTACAGAAGTCGGTTATTCTGACTCTGGGCTCGGACGAGAGCAGCAGGGGGCTTACCTGGTATGCAGACACAGACAAAGCAGGTCAGGTACAGCTTGCAAAGAAGGCTGACATGAAAGACGGAGAATTCCCGTCCTCCTATACAGTTGTAAATGCAGCTGCTACTTCGGCTAATGATGAGGGATTCAGCTCTAATCAGGCAACGCTCTCAAATCTGGCAGAAAATACGGAATATGTATACCGCGTTGTTAACGGAGATACAGTAAGTGAGACATACAGCTTCACAACAGGCGACTATGATGAGGGATTCAGCTTTGCGTTCGTAGGTGACCCGCAGATCGGCGCAGGCACTACTGAGAAAGATATCGAAGGCTGGAACGAGACACTGGATATGATCCAGAATAAACTGGACGCAGATTTCCTCTTCTCAGCGGGTGATCAGGTCAATACAGCAAGCAATGAGGAACAGTATGCAGGATATTTAAACGATGCATTCACTTCACTCGCAAGCGTAACGACCATCGGTAACCACGACAGCGGAAGTACAGCATATAATGAGCATTTCAATCTTCCGAATGAAAGCGATGAATACGGTGCAACCACTGCCGGAACAGACTACTGGTTCGTATATAATAACACACTCTTCATGGATATCAACTCCAATGATATGTCTACGGCAGAGCATAAGAAATTCATGGAAGAGGCTATAGCAGCCAATCCGGATGTGACATGGAAGACGGTTATTTTCCATCATTCCGTATACTCCACAGCAAGTCATACGGATGACAGCGACATTCTTCAGAGACGTGAAGAGCTCCCGCCGGTACTGGATGAACTGGGAATTGACGTCGTACTGATGGGACATGACCATGTATACACGAGAACATATATGATGAACGGAACAACACCTGACACATCAGCCGGAGTACAGAGTGAGGTAACGAACCCGGAAGGCGTCCTTTACCTGACGGCAAACTCAGCCAGCGGAAGTAAATACTATGATATCAAAGCTGCGGAAGCGCCGTTTTCAGCTGTAATGGATCAGTCCTACAGACGTACTGTCACAGATATAGACATTACGGATACTTCCTACACAATGACAACATACTATGCAGACGATATGACCGTAGTGGACAAATTTACGATCAACAAAACGGAAGATACCGACAATGGCGGAAATCAGGGAAATAACGGAGATCAGGACAATAGTGGAGATCAGGGCGGAGCAGCCGATCCAGATAACAGCGGGGATAACGGAACATCAGGAACGCCTGTAAACGACAGCACTTCCGTAAATTCCGGCAGTAAAAACGCTCCGCAGACCGGCGATACAACTACTCTTGTATCCGCAGTCGTCATGCTTGGAGCAGCGGGCGCCGCTGTGGCAGCTGCACTTCTGAGAAGAAGAAAAAACATCTGAAAATAAAGTAAAGTAAGGTAATAAAAGTGTGGAACAGGATTAAGGAAAACGCGATTGTTCTTCTGATAATCGCAGTGACGGTTCTTGTGACCGTGCTTCTGCAGAACTTCGGCTTTCAGTCCTATTCCAGATTTGCCTCGGATACCCTCCACTACGAAAGAGCAGTAGTAGTGGAGGTTTTATCTGAGGATCTGGAGTACGATGAGAATCTGGAGATTACTCTGGGAACACAGGTGCTGCAAGTCCGGATGCTGAATGGTGAAGAAGAAGGAAATACATTAGAAGTAACGAATTATCTGACACAGACACATAATGTTTATGCAGAAGAAGGAACCAGACTGATCATCAATGCAGACAGGCCCGAAGGGGATGTGGAGCCGTATTATACGGTATACAATTATGACAGAACAGTCCCGATGATAAGCTGCTTTATCGTTCTTGCGGCAGCTGTTATCTGCATCGGCGGAGGAAAAGGAGTAAAGTCCATAGCGGGGCTTGCTTATTCTCTGTTCCTGATTGTATACATGGTACTCCCGGCGGTATTCTCCGGATATTCACCGATTCTGATGAGCATTATCTGCGGTGTGCTGTCTACGGCGGTTACATTGCTTCTGCTGAATGGGAACAGTGAAAAGACATGGGCGGCAATTCTGTCCACAGTTATAGGAGTCATATGCTCACTCCTTTTCTTCCTTATCATGTCACTGTTGGTGCATATTGACGGCTTCAGCAGTTCAGAAGCAGAAGGCCTTGTGCTTATCAGTCAGGAAACAGGCCTGCAGATCAAAGATGTTCTTTTTGCGGGAGTACTGATCTCATCATTAGGGGCGATCATGGATACGGGAATGTCGATCGTATCTGCTCTGTACGAAGTATATACCCACAATCAGGGACTGACGGCAAAAGAGCTGTTCCGTTCAGGTATTGAGATGGGAAAAGATATGATAGGTACAATGACAAATACGCTGATACTTGCATTCACCGGAAGTGCATTTATCACACTGCTTGTATTTCTGTCTTATCAGGTACAGCCGGCCCAGCTTTTTAACTCCAACTATCTGACCATCGAAATTGCCCAGGGAATCTGCGGAACTTTCGGTATTGTACTCACTGTACCGGCTGCGTCTGCGATTGCAGCAGTGCTGCTGGCAAAAAAGAAAAGTATTAAATAAATAAGAATAGTTTTCCGCTTCGGCTTACTGTCATACCGGACAGCCGGAGCGGTTTTATATTGTTGAGGAAAGAGAAACGTGCTATTATTATACGAAACGAAAGGACAGTGAACCATGAGATCAATACATACAGAACAGACCGAAACTATAAAGATCCTGAACCGTGATGTGATCAAATACATTGCAATGTTCACCATGATCCTGAATCATATCGCAAATATCTTTCTTGAACCCGGGACACTGATTTTTACAATCCTTATTGATATCGGTTATTTTACGGCTCCCGTGATGTGTTATTTCCTTGTGGAGGGATACCATTACACACGTTCAAAGAAAAAGTATGCCGGTCGTCTGGCGCTGTTCGCACTGATATCTGAAATCCCCTTCTGCCTTGCATTCTCTGAAGTATATACGGGGGCGAGGATCATATCCTTCTGCGGATTTAATATGATATTTACGCTGTTTCTATGCTTCTGCATACTGCTGGTCATGGACTATGTAGAGAACAGTTTTCTGAAAATCCTGCTTATTGCCGGTCTGTTTATCGTATCACTGTTCTCTGACTGGGCACTTGTGGCTCCTCTTTTTACTGTTCTGTTTGCAAAGGCGGGAGGCAATAAGAGCAATATAAGAAATGCGTATCTTCTCGGAGCAGCATTATTTGCACTGATGAATTTCAATCCGGACGGAGGCGTGGCAGGAACACTGTTCAGTCTTATATATGCTCTGATGTCCGCTGTCAGTATCCTCGCTGCGGGAGTTGTGATTGTGTGGCTGTATAATGGGAAACGGATGGAACGGGGAAGAACGTTTTCGAAATGGTTCTTTTATTGGTTTTATCCGGTGCATCTGTTGGTGCTCGGGATCATCAGGATCTGTATCAGATGATTTATTCATATTTCCTGGTTCCTGATCACGCTCGGGGATGAATTTCAGGTGCTTTGTGCGGGGGAAATACTTGGAGAGATACAGTATGATTAAAATAGTTTTGCGGAAGGAAAACGGAGAAGACAATGTGCGGACGATATTATGTGGATGGTGAAACAGCAAAAGAGATCAAACGGTTGGTACTGAAATTGGATCAGAAGATATGTAGTGAATCGGATTAGACTGCAGCTGTTTTCCCTTCCCAGAAGGCCACTGTGATAACGGGGAGGGGGCGACATCTGGAGGCGGAACAGATGATCTGGGGCCCTCCCCGTTTTGACGGCAGAGGGATCCTGACTACAGAGGCAGAGGGAGACGCGGAATATGAACAGATATGTCTGTTTTAGCGAGTGACTTCCGAAAAAATTCTTTAAGAGGTGTGACGAAATGAGCAGGATAAGAATTATAAAGAAAAACGATGAATACAACTCAGAATATGAGATTGGAGACATTTTCGAGATTCAGGGAACCTGGTATGGCGGCGTACATATCACAGGGAAATCCGGTGTGCCGATTTCTCTTGACAAAGAGGAATATCAGGAGCTGGACACAGAACCGGAGCCAGAGGCAGAAGAGGAAGAACTGAAAAGAGATATCTATGTGGGTGACATTATGCAGCATTTTAAGAGAGAGTGGGTGTCTTCCGACACATCAGAATACCTGTATAAAGTGCTTGCTTTCGCCCAGCACACAGAAACCGGAGAGCGGCTGGTCATCTACCAGGCACTCTATGCGCCGTTTAAAGTATGCGCAAGGCCCTATGCCATGTTCATGAGTGAGGTGGACAGGGAAAAGTATCCGGATATCAGGCAGAAATACCGGTTCGAGAAAGTAAAGGTGTGAGAGCATGGCATCAGAGAGAACGGACGAGCTGTACAGACTTCTGCTGAGCAGGGGCTACCCGAAGGAGTTCTGTGCAGAGATCGCGTATAAAAATATGAACACAGATTACACCACAACGAGGATGATCGGATATCTCTACCGTGTGACAAACCCGCGGATCGAGGATCTGGTGGATGAGATGCTGGCAATCTTAAGCGACCGGGATGAGATCATGCGGAAGAAAGAGATGGAGCATGCCCAGGCGGTGCTCAATGATATCTATAACAACGGACTGTAAAAGAGTATGATATAAGGAGTTGAGAATGATGAGTGATCTGCAGCGGTTTACAGAGGCACAGAAGAGAGACTTTGATACTGCTCTGACTGAGATCAAAAACGGACGCAAGCAGAGCCATTGGATGTGGTATATCTTTCCGCAGATCCACGGTCTGGGATTCAGCAGCATGTCCGCATATTATGCGATCAAGAGCCTGGAGGAAGCAAAAGATTTCCTGAATGACCCGTATCTGGGAGGAAACCTGAGGATGATCAGTGAGGCTCTGCTGAAGCTGGATACTGATGATCCTCATCGCGTGTTCGGCAGCCCGGATGACCTGAAGCTGCTGTCATGCATGACGCTGTTTGAAGCGGCGGAGGGAAGAGAAGGAGTGTTTACGAGGGTGATCGAGAAGTATTACAAGGGGAGACGTGATCGGAAGACGGTGGGGATATTGGAGAGAGGATAAGAGGAGAATCTAAAGAGAGGGCGGCTGGAAATGAAAACAGTATTTTTACATGGCATGGGGCAGACAGCGCATGACTGGGATGCAGTGCTGAGTCAGGCGTCATTGCCGGACGTGGATTGTCCGGAGCTGTCTGCACTGCCGGAGGGGAAACTGACATATACCGGACTGCGGACAGGTTTTGAAAAACGATATACAGATGTGAAAGAAGCTTTCCGAATATGTGGTCTTTCGCTTGGCGCAGTGCTTGCCCTTGATTATGCGATTCACCACAAAGGAAAAGTAGATTCACTGATTTTGATCGGAGTGCAGTATAAGACACCTGCTCTGCTGATAGATTTTCAGAATTTCATATTTCGTTGTATGCCTGAAAAAGCTTTTTCGGATATGGGTGTTTCAAAATGGGATATGATCCGTCTGTGTCATTCCATGCGTTCTTTGAACTTTACCGCCAGGCTAAGAGAGGTCAAATGTCCGGTGAAGATTCTCTGCGGAGAAAAGGACAGGGCGAATTTGAAAGCCTCAAGACAGCTTAGCGAGCTTCTGCCGCAGGCGGAGTTACATATTATTCCGGGCGCAGGACATGAGATTAATAAATGTGCGCCGGAGACGATAGCCGATATACTTAATAGCTGATCGGAAGAAGAAGGAAAATAAGAAAAACAGGAGAAAAATAGGATGCCCGCATTGTTTGAAAAATGAAACATGCAGGCATCTTATTTACTATAATATGATTTAGTAAAACGTAATTGACTAAAATAAATGTGAGTGATATATTAAGGGTAATATATCATATGGAGGCAGAAGAATGTTTATTGGGAGAGAACGTGAGCTGGATTCACTGAATCGATTATATACCTCTGATAAGTTTGAATTTGCGGTAATCTACGGACGGCGCCGTGTTGGGAAGACTGCGCTTATAAATGCGTTCATAAAAGATAAAAAGGCAATCTACTTTATAGGCGTGGAAAGTAATGAAAAACAGAATCTTGAGAACTTGAGCAGAAATATTCTGGAGTATAAAACAGGGCTCCAGGCAGACACAGCCTTTCTTACATTTCAGGCGGCGTTGGAGTATGTGTTTAAGCTGGCTGAAAATGAGAGGCTGATCCTTGCGATTGATGAGTATCCTTATGTGGCGCGCTCTTCTAAAAGCCTTGCCTCTACGATTCAGCTTCTGGTTGATAAATATAAAGAAAACTCCAGGCTGATGCTGATACTCTGCGGATCGTCCATGTCATATATGGAAGATCAGGTCCTTGCATACAAAGCTCCCTTGTATGGCAGACGGACTGCGCAGATGAAAATTCAACCCTTTAATTTTGCAGATACCTGTCGGTATTTTAAAAATTTTTCCGATGAAGACAAAGCGCTGATTTACGGTATCGTAGGCGGAACTCCCCAGTATCTGCTCCAGATGGATGACCGATTAAGCGTGGAGGATAATATAAAAAACACATTCCTGAATCCAATCTCTTCTCTGTTTGAAGAGCCGGAAAATCTGCTAAAACAGGAGGTAAGAGAGCCTGCCCTGTACAATGCGATCATTACCGCAATTGCTACCGGCGCTTCCCGGATGGCTGAGATTTCTTCGAAAGTGGGAGAGGATACGAGTGTATGCTCCACTTATCTGAGAAATCTGATCAACCTGGGTATTGTGCAAAAAGAGACACCGTATGGCGAAAAAGCCTCTCGAAAGTCCATTTATACAATTGATGACAATATGTTCCGATTTTGGTTTCGGTTTGTACCGGAAAACAGCTCTATTATCGCACGAGGCGCTGCGGATCTGGCATACAAACGGATCGAACCGCATCTGCCGGATTATATGGGAAAAGTTTTTGAAGAAATCTGTAAGCAGTACCTCTGGCGGCTTCTGCTAAACGGAGAGTCTCCGGTAGAGTTCAAGGATCTGGGACGCTGGTGGGGAACTGATCCGGCTGCGCGCACCCAGACAGAGATTGATATCATGGGAGAGCAGGACAATGAAACTGCTCTGTTCGGAGAGTGCAAGTGGACGAATGAAAAAGTGGATACCGGAGTGCTGGATAAGCTTGTGAAGCGAAGCCAGATGTTCCATTATAGGAAAGTGTGGCTGTATCTGTTCGGGAAGAATGGATTTACGGAGGGGTGTAAGCAAAGGGCTGAGGAGATGGGGAATGTGGTTCTTGTGACGTATAAAAATATATTGAATAAAAATCAACATAAACTTTTTTAGTAAATGGTTTGAATTGAGTCACTATCTTATATAATATCGTTGAGTTTATCTCTGGGATAACAGTTCTGATGGTTTGAATAGTGCAATAGAAGATAATTAATAAAAGGAAAGGGTATGTATATGGAAAGACTATCGATACGAAAGATTATTGATAAAATTACTAGCGGAGAGATAAGAATACCATCATTCCAACGTGGATTTGTTTGGGAGAGGATGATGTAGCTTTTTTATGGACAGCTTGTTTAAAGGATATCCTATTGGAGCTGTATTGTTGTGGCGGACTAAAGAGAGATTAGTTAATGAGCGGAATTTGGGGCATTTCCTTTTACCCGAACCAACAAAAGATTACCCTGTAGATTATGTATTAGATGGATAACAACGGCTGACATCGATTTTTTCAGTTTTTCAAACTGAATTAACTCCGATAGATGATCCAACCTGGAAAGATATATATTATCTTATAGGGAATACTAAAACTCATCAGGATTTACAATTTATTCCATTAAAAAGAGAAGATGTTGATTTGCAAAAACATTTCCCGATAAAAAGTTTGTTTGACTCAGTACAATACCGTAAGGCAACAGATATTCTTGATGATGTTAAAAAAGCTGAAATTGATAAATT
>MHCFR00700__coassemble_725_pt1 | contig 21716 bp, 17 predicted proteins | sample MHCFR00700__metabat2_low_PE_034 | metagenome-assembled genome bin MHCFR00700 | reverse complement strand
GGGAACAGCAGCACATCCCTGATCGCCGCGCTGTCTGTGAGCAGCATGCACATTCTGTCGATACCGAATCCGATACCGCCTGTCGGCGGCATACCGATCTCCAGAGCATTCAGGAAGTCCTCGTCTGTCGTGTTAGCTTCCTCATCGCCCTGTGCGAGCTGTTCTTCCTGTGCTTTAAAACGCTCTCTCTGATCGATCGGATCATTGAGCTCGGAGTAAGCATTCGCCATCTCCCAGCCATTCATGAAGAACTCGAAACGCTCTACATAATCCGGATTCTCCGGTTTCTTCTTTGTAAGCGGAGAAATTTCGATTGGATGATCCATAACAAATGTCGGCTGTACCAGATGTTCCTCTACATACTCTTCAAAGAACAGGTTCAGGATATCGCCTTTCTTATGTCTCTCCTCGAACTCAACATTGTGCTCTTTTGCAAGCTCTCTTGCCTGTTCCAGTGTCTCTACTTCATTCCAGTCCACACCTGCATATTTCTTTACGGCATCAACCATCGTGATACGCTCGAACGGCTTGCCGAGATCCATCTCAACGCCATTGTAGACGATTTTTGTCGTTCCGAGCACTTCCTGTGCCACATGACGGTACAGGTTCTCTGTAAGATCCATCATTCCGTTGTAATCTGTATATGCCTGATAGAGTTCCATCAGTGTGAACTCCGGATTGTGTCTTGTATCAAGACCTTCGTTTCTGAACACACGGCCGATCTCGTATACCCGTTCAAGCCCGCCCACGATCAGTCTCTTGAGGTAAAGCTCAAGGGAGATACGAAGCTTCAGGTCCTCGTTAAGAGCATTGAAATGTGTCTCAAAAGGTCTCGCGGCGGCACCTCCTGCGTTGGCCACGAGCATCGGAGTCTCGACTTCCATAAAGCCCTGTCCGTCCAGATACTTACGGATCGCACTTATGATTCTGGAGCGCTTGATAAATGTATCTTTTACTTCCGGATTCATGATGAGATCCACATATCTCTGACGGTAACGTGTATCTGTATTCGTCAGCCCGTGGAACTTCTCCGGAAGGATCTGGAGACTCTTGGAGAGGAGTGTAACATGAGATGCATGGATGGACATCTCGCCCGTCTTCGTCTTGAAGACTTCGCCCTCGATACCGATCACATCACCCACGTCAAGTTTCTTGAACTCTTTGTAATTTTCCTCGCCTATACTGTCCCTTGCTACGTAGGACTGGATATTTCCCTTGAGGTCCTGCACATTGCAGAAAGACGCTTTTCCCATCACACGCTTTGACATCATACGGCCTGCGATAGATACCTGTTTTCCTTCCAGCTCATCAAAGTTATCTTTGATCTCCTGACTGTGATGTGTCTGATCATATTTTGTGATCACAAACGGGTCTTTCCCGTTCTGCTGCAGCTCCGCAAGTTTCTCGCGGCGCACCTTCCTCAACTGGTTCAGATCCTGTTCCTGTCCGTTTTTCTGCTGCTGTGCCAATGTATTTTCTCCTTCCTCACACGCGAATTCAGACCTCTTAATCATCTGCGTATTAAGAGGTCTGTGTCATGTCATATGTTTACTTTGAACGGCTGATCTCAAGTACTTTGTACTGGATATCTCCGGCCTGTGTCTCTACGTTTACTGTCTCGCCGGCTTTCTTGCCCATGAGCGCCTGACCTACAGGTGACTCGTTGGAGATCTTTCCTTCAAGGCTGTTCGCCTCTGTAGATCCGACGATCTTGAACTCCATCTCCTCGTCATATGTGATGTCAAATACTTTTACTGTACATCCCACATTGATCTTGTCAAAGTCAACTTCATCCTCAACGACTACCTCTGCATTTTTCAGGATTCCCTCAAGTTCTTCGATGCGGGCCTCGATGTCTCTCTGCTCGTCCTTTGCAGCATCATACTCCGCATTCTCGGAGAGGTCGCCCTGCTCTCTTGCCTCTTTGATCTTGGCTGCGACTTCTTTTCTCTTCACCACTTTAAGATCTTCAAGTTCATCCTCAAGTGCCTTCAATCCGGCATAAGTAAGTAGTCTTTTCTTTGCCTCTGCCATTGGTTACGCTTCCTTTCTGTTTCTCTAAGTTTCTTTCTATTTTTGATGTCTTTCACACAGGACCGCATGTCCTGTAATACTGTCATTTAAGTCTATTTCGCAATTTCAATATTATAACCAAACTCTATAATGATGTCAAGAGATTTTCCAGTTCTTCCAGGCTCTCTACCGCGTTCACTTTCTCTCTGAGACGCGCCGCTCCTTTCAGCCCTTTCGTGTACCATGCCACATGTTTTCTCATCTCTCTGATGCCGGAAAACTCACCCTTGTACTCCAGCTGCAGACGGGCATGTCTGAGCATCATTTCCCGCACTTCGTCCTTGTCCGGCCTCGGCGGGAGTTCTCCCGTCTCTTCCCAGTGTATCATCTCAGAGAAGATCCACGGATTACCCTGAGCTCCCCTTGCGATCATGATGCCGTCGCATCCGGTCTGCTTGACCAGTTCGTCCGCTTTCTGAGGGCTTGTGACATCGCCGTTTCCGATAACGGGGATCGATACGGCCTCTTTTACCTGTCGTATGATGTCCCAGTCCGCCTTTCCGCTGTAATACTGTTCTCGCGTCCGTCCGTGGACCGCCACAGCTGCCGCTCCGGCTTCTTCTATGATCTTCGCGATCTCCACAGCATTTACATGGTCGTCGTCAAATCCTTTCCGGATCTTTACCGTCACCGGCTTGCTGATCGCTTTCACGATGGCACTGACGATCTCATAGACCAGTTTCGGATTCTTCATGAGCGCTGATCCTTCTCCGTTTTTTACAACTTTCGGCACCGGACATCCCATGTTGATATCCAGGATTGCAAACGGGCGCTCCTCGATCCGTTTCGCCATCTCGCTCATGATCGCAGGATCCGAACCAAACAGCTGCAGAGACACCGGCTGCTCATCCGGATGGATCTCCAGCAGGCTCTCTGTATTTCTATTGTTATAATAGATCGCCTTTGCGCTCACCATCTCCATACAGAGCAGGCCGGCGCCCTGCTCCCGGCAGAGCAGACGAAATGGCAGGTCCGTTACGCCTGCCATGGGTCCGAGTATATATCGGTTTTCAAGTTCTACATTTCCTATCTTTAAGTGTTTCATAGCTCTTATTTGTCAGTCCCCTTCATCCTCTCATAGATCAGGCGCAGTCCGTTGAGTGTAAGCTGCGGATCATACAGATTGATACATTCCGTCTCATTCGCAATGATCTTACCGAGTCCGCCCGTGGCGATCACATAAGCGTCTGTATAGCCGGACTCTTCTTTCATCCGCTTCACGATGTATTCCGTCTGGCCGATGGCTCCGAACACCAGGCCGCCCTGCATTCCTGTCACAGTGTCCCGGGCGAGCGCAGTATCCGGCATCTGGATCTGTATCGCAGGCAGCATAGCGGCCCCGCCCCATAAGGAACGTCCTGCCGTCTCAATACCCGGCGCAATGATACACGCCTCCAATGTACCGTCAGGGCCGATCAGGTCATAGGTAGTGGCTGTACCAAAATCGATAACGATCGCCGGACCTTTCGAGATGGCATATCCCGCCACAGCATTGACAATCCTGTCCGGGCCTGTCCTGGACGGATTGTCTGTGTTCACAAGGATGCCCGTATCAGAATCCGCAGACACGATCATCGGCGTGGTGTGCAGATATTTGATGATCCCGCTCGTCAGTGAATGCATGATATCAGGTACGACCGATGCGATGATAACGGCTTTGATCTTCCCGGGATCAATGGACCTGTGTTCCAGTATGCCGCAGATCGTCATTCCATATTCATCGGATGTGCGCGGACGTTTTGTCGTCATGCGGAACATGCCGGACAGCAGTTCTTCCTCGAACACTCCCATTGTGATATTTGTATTTCCCACATCGATCGTAAGCAGCATAGGCTTTCCTCCCCGTACTCTTATACTTTCCTTATATTAACAATGACGGAGTGTATCGTCAACCTTTCGTGTTCTTTCCTTATATTTTTATTTAAATATCACTTGATATTTTTATTTAAATATCACTTGAAAATATATACGGGGGGGGGTAAAATATTGTTGCATTTATTGACTAATACGAACGGCTTGAATTATGCAAAATATCAAAGAAGGAGGAGAGTAGAAGTGTTTTCAAAATCATTCCGGTTTTACCGGAAAAAAATGGCAGCTGGAATTCTTACAGCTTCCATGCTTCTGTCCGGCATGACAGTATTTGCGGCGGACGGGACAGAACAATCGCCGCAGGTTCCTTCCCTTCAGGCCGGGTCTGAAGAGCAGGAGACTTGCGGAATATACGTTCAGGGCGGTTACATTTCCAAGGTGGACGGGACCGCAACAGGAACCGAAGAACAGGAGGGTGTCTTTCCAGTCGGAACGGTATTGGAGGTAACTGCTGATGCCAGCCATACCGAAAATGCAGAACTTTGCGGCAGCGATGTGGAATGGCGGTTTGACAAGTGGATCTGCACTGATGCCTTTCTCGACGAACAGAATCAGGAAGTAATAGAAGTAGCCTTGGAGAGCGCGGACGGCTATATGAATCTTAACGCTCAGTTTACCGCTGTCGATGCAGCCGGAGCAGAAGTTCCGATGATCAACGTACAGCGCGGAAGTCTGGACGCAGTAAACGGCAGTGAGTATACAAATGCAAGCTTCGGATATTTTACCGCCGGAACTAAAATATCACTCAGCACGCCGGAAACCGATTCTTACACAGGGCAGGAGTTTGTCAGTTGGAAAGAATCTCTGCCGTCTGGTCTCGAAGGTGCACACGGTACATTCGCAGATCCAGACAGTGCATCCACCACATACACTGTCCCGGAAGGTGTAACAGGTCAGATTAATATTATGGCGCAGTATGGAGATGAGAGTACAGGTGCTCTTCATACAGTCAACGTAACTAACGGCGTGATTCAGACAGAATCCGGGTACGTACCCTCGCTTTCCGATGTAGCAGAAGGCACAGTACTTACCATCAAGGGCGTTCCTCCCGTTCAGGAGGGCTATAAAGCCGAATTTCGCGGGTGGAGCCAGATGATCAATGACCAGAGAGTGAGCATTGACGGCGACGAAACATTTACATTTACAGTGACTGATGAAATGGATTCCTCCATCAGTCTTGCAGCAGCTTATTATCTGACAGAAGAAGAGGCAGACACTATTTATACTCAGATCAAACTGAGCGAAGGGCAGATTGTAAGCGTTAACGGCGTGGAACTCGATCAGCCGTTAGAAGCAGGTACTTACTATTACCGTGAAGGGACCATTCTCGGTCTTTATTCCACAAATGCGGCAGAGGGCACATGGGCTCAGGAAGCACAATATGAAGAAACTGTCCAAGGGTACTTCGAATACGAGGATAGCGGCTATGCGCTCTATCATGTGCCGGCGCAGTCAGGTATCTATCTGTATGTCCTCGATCCATATACAGGCAACGCTCCGCCGGCATCAACCGTGATCATCGGCGGGCAGGTAACAGCAGTTGACGGAGAAGTGCTTGACACTCCTGTTTCTTCTCTGTCCATGACATACGGAAGCATATACGACATCAGGGCTGTTGTTCCGAAACAGGACGAGAATTATATTTATGAATTTGCCGGATGGACAAGCGGAGCAATCTATGGAAGCATGGGTATCTTCCGCGATGCATCCCAGGAAGAAACGCAGTTCCTCGCGGGTCAGAATGGTGTGCTCATCGCCCAGTATAAGGCCATTCCTAAGGATAAGGAGAACAGCGGTGATTTTACGACTAAGGCTGAAGCAGACCAGGGAATGCCGGATCTGCATCTGCCATCTGATGGAAATGAACTAAAAACGGCAGTTTTATCTCAGGATGAAAAAGAAGCTCTCCTGGGCGGCACGGATATCACTGTATCCGCTTCTATTGCTTCAGGTGACAATATCAGCGAAGATCATAAAGAGATTGTAGAATCCGCCGCAGAGACAGACGGTTATACATATGGACAGACTTTTGATATTGTTCTTTCCAAGACAGTAGGAGATAAAACCTCTCAGATAAGCAGGACTTTCTATCCAATCAAGATGAGTATAGATGTACCGGAGAATCTCCTGGAAGAGAACCGCGAATATGCAGTAGTGCGCCTGCACAACGGTACAGCAGATGTACTGGAAGATCTGGACGATGTTCAGGATACAGTCACATTCGAGACTGACCGTTTCTCTTACTATACACTAGTGTACAAAGATCTGGAAGATCCTGATCAGCGTCCGATCAAGAGCCTGACAGATTCCAAGACAGGAATCACTGTTACCGGAGATTTCGCTTCCGGCGACCATCTGGTTGTCACAGCTCCCGCTGAAAAAGATCTTGCAACGCTCCAGGGTATGGTTCCGAAAGCAGGTACGCTTAAAGCATATGATATCCACGTTGCAGATGCTGCGGGAACTGAAATAGATTCCGCTTATATTACGGGTCTTTTCTGGAAAATATCTGATAAGGATACTACTGATTTTGCCGCATACAAAGTAACACAGAGCGGCGTGGAGCAATGCACAACTTCCATATCCAATGACAGTTACAACATACAGTGGAAAGGCGCCGGTGCCTACGGGCTGATCCTCGTAAGCACAGATACAGTTCCGCCGGAAGATCCGGGTGACTCGAAGGATCCGCAGACGCCTCCGGCAGCTGATGATCCGGATCAGACGGATTCTGACGGAAACAGCCAGAACAGCGATGATAACAGATTCGTCTCGGAGAAAGCTCCGCAGACAGGCGATACAACTCAGCCCTTTGTGTTGCTGTTGCTTATTGCAGTAGCCGGTGCAGCTGTGATCTTGTCAGTAAAAAGAAGAAACAATTAAAAATAATACTGAGGTATAAGTCAAGAAACGCCCTTCCCGGAATTTTCATCTTTCCGGGAAGGGCGTTCATTTTCTATTCTGTTAAAATCTGCTTTCAAGACACTCAATTCCGACTCATCAAAATCTCTTGATCTTTCGTGTGGTCGTCTTCTCAAACTCGGTATCCCTGACGATCAGGCTGTATATCCTTTTCTGCGGAGCCGCCGTCTTATTATATTCATCGATGATCTCCTGGAGCTTTTCCCTTACGTCTTTGATGCGTTTCTTCTTCACGTAATCCTGATCCGGATAGATTTCCGCCTCGATCACTCCGTCTTTCTCCCGGACAAGTATTTCGCCCACAAGACGGTTTGTGCTGAGGGCATTTTCCAGTTCCTCAGGAGATACGTTCTCTCCGTTCTTCGTAATGATCAGATTCTTCTTACGGCCGGTCAGATAGACGAACCCGTCCTCGTCCACATAGCCCAGATCGCCGGTCTTAAGCCATCCGTCTTCCAGAGTTTCGGCTGTCTCTTCCGGCATCTTATAATACCCCTGCATAACGCTGCTGCCCTTCACCCAGAGTTCGCCGTCCACAGTCTTTGCCTTGCAGTTGGGCAGGAGCTGTCCGACAGAATCAGAGCGGATATTCCAGCTCTGGTTGACACTGATGACAGGGGCGCACTCGGTCATGCCGTACCCCTGCTGGATGACAATGTCATACTTCTTGAACATATCGATATATTTCGGATCCAGGTAGGCTCCGCCGCTGCAGATCGTATGGAACTGCTTTCCGAACACCTGGCTCTTTACGATCTTGGCCGGAAGCAGGGATGCTTCCTCAAGCTTCTTCGCCATTGTCTCTATCATCAGCGGCACCATCAGGATCATCTCAGGCTTGAACAGCTTGATATTCTTCGCCACACGGAGAAGCGAATCGTTGATACAGATGACTGAACCGAGAGATACACCTTTTAAGATGTCCATACTCAGGCAGTATGCGTGATGGATCGGCAGCACAGTCATGATCACGGTACGCTCCGGGATCTTCATATCCAGACAGGTCGCGTTCTCCGCCACATTTCTGTGGGTCAGCATAACACCCTTGCTCTTTCCTGTCGTTCCTGATGTAAACATGATCGTGCAGAGCTGGTCCGGATCCGGATCAAAATCACTTGCCCCTCTGTTTTCTTCCAGTGTCTTCCACCATGACAACACCTCGCCGCTGTTCTCATCCTGCTGCATGGAGATCAGTGTTTTCAGCTTCGGGCAGCGTTCTTTCGCGATCGCAGCCACATCCTTGCGGATCTCATCGTATACAAGTACTGTGGAATCCGACCGATCGATCAGGTCGCACACATCCTCTGCCGGAAGGTTTACATCCAGCGGCACGATCACGCTGCCGCTGTCTACCGTTCCAAAATATGTCACAAGCCACGGATAGGAGGTAGCTCCGATGACAGAGATATGTTTCCCCTGTTCGCCCAGGTTCTTCAGCACATTGGAGAAGCTCTCGCTGTCCTCCTTTAGCTGGGTATAAGATTTTGCCTCAATCTCATTTTTACCGACTTTATAACGTATCGCATCCTCCGGCCCGTATTTTTTCTCTGTACCGTCCAGGATCTGACGCACTGTGGTGCAAAGCATAATTCACATTCCTTTCTCTGCGCTCTCGCGCGCAGCTGCCGCCTGTTATTGTGTCTCACTTAAGGATCACACGGGAAGCCTGTCCTAGTTTTCTCCGCTCAGTTTTTCGAGATAGTCAACAGCCTCCCCCACTGTGCGGATATTCATCACCTCTGACTGTTCTACTTCTACATCAAACTCGTCTTCTACCTCTCCCAGCATGCTCATGAAGTCAAAAGATGTAAACCCGAGATCTTCCATAAAACGTGATTCCGGATGGATATTCTCCGGCTCTACTTCAACATAGTTGCATATAATATTTACTAATTTTTCAAACATAATCCTCTCTCCTTATCTATAATGTCGGAACATCTTTATATCAGCTTTATAATCTCTCCGATTGTCAGATCCGGGTTCTCCGCACCTTTGAACATGATCTTGCACAGATAATAGTACAGGTATTCCAGCTCTTCTCTGGAGTATGCTTTGATCTGGTGCTCGAAATTAAAGTCCAGGCCATTGTCCTCCGGGCGGTGCATTACTGTCAGGTATACTCCCTGCGGGCATGTGCCGTTCGGATACCATTTCGTCTTATAACGGATGTCGCCCAGCTGGTCAAGTCCCTTCTCCTTGAGTGTCAGCGGCTGATAGGTCAGCGAGATCGGCTCGTAAGTCAGTCCCGGATTCGGCTGCGGGTACAGTTTGGAACGGTATCCAAAGTATGCCGTCGGGTCGTAATTCGCATGGCGGAAGATCTCGTTCTGTTTGTCGCGGATCGCGTATACTCCGTCGATAAACTTCATATCCTCCGGGAAGATCGTGCGGATCGGGAATGAATGTATCCTTGTTCCCCCGGATTTCTTCTCTTTGAGAGTGGCACGTCTTGCGATCGCGTTGTTAATCGATACATCCTCAAAGCCGTTCATCTTCTGGTAATAGGTACGCAGCCCCATAAGCAGAAGACATGCAAGTGAAACGTGGTATTTCTCGCAGAAATCCATCAGGCGCTTTGTCGGTTCTTCTTCAAGGTGAAAGATATCAAGGGCAGATGCCGTATCATCAGATGAGTTGAATGCTGTGCGCAGTTTCGGATTCTTAAACATCTCTCTGGCAGCTTCCAGCCTGTCCGTTCCATGAATGCCGCTGTAGATCGGCTCGCCTTTTTCGATCTCTTTCTGGAAATAGTCAATATCTCTCTTCTGTGCTTTGCTCCCTGCCTCATAGGCAAGATCCTTTTCCAGCTGTTCGATATATGAACACATATCTTTCGGATAAGGCACGCCCTCGTATTTTGCATTACAGTAGAGCTCGATGATGTCTTTCAGGAAACAGATCAGGGACTGGGCATCCACTGTCATGTGCTGTCCAAGGAAATAGACCCCGGAGAATCCGTCCGGCATCTTGATCATGACCACGCGGGACATCTGGGAATCCTGCATCTTAAATGGAACAGTCGTCCATTTCTGCATCTCGGCCTCAGCCTCTTCCATTGTTTTGCCGGTAAAATCGACAAGCTCGATCTCCTGCTCTTCCGGATCCGCGATATACTGATACCATGTGCCGTCTTTGTCTTTCGCAAAACGGATGCGCATTCCCTCACTTCTCGCATAAGCCTCGTTGATGGATTTCCTGAGCTGGTCAAAATCCAGCTCTACTTCGATCGTCAGGCTGGTCCCGATATTCAGCACCGCCATACTCGGGCAGTGCGGCGCATAGTAAAGATGGAATTTCTGTGCTACGGTAAGCGGATACACTTTGTGTCCTTTTCTTGTTCTCATCATTTCATTACCCCTCCGATAAATGAATCCATTGCATTTTCATAAGCTTCCGTATCTTTGTAGTAACTCTCGCCGTGTCCTGCTCCCCCGACAATGAGTTTTGTCTTCGGGGATGCACAGTTTTTATATATTTCCTCTGTCATCCAGCACGGGACAAACACATCTTCCGCCCCGTGGATAAACAGGAACGGCACTTTCGCCCTGCGGACTTCCCGGGCTGAATTGCAGTCATCCAGTCCGTATCCGACCTGCTTCTTGTTCGCCCAGTCTGCCAGCTGCAGCATGGGGAACGCCGGTATATGATACATGCTGTGGAGCACATGGGTGAAGACATCCTTCATAGATGTAAAAGCGCAGTCCGAAATAATGCCTTTCACCTGTGGCGGCAGATCAAGCCCGCTCATCATGCAGACCGTCGCTCCGCCCATGGAATTGCCGTGAAGGATGATCTGCACATCTTCACCGGCAGTCTCTACCATCCAGTCTATCCAGCGTTTTCCGTCCAGCCGGTCCATATTGCCGAAGCCGATGTGTTCGCCTTCGCTTCTGCCATGGGCTCTCTCATCGATCAGGAGCATCCTGAATCCGTGTTTCAGATAATAATGGGAAAGGCTGCTGTAATCATTAAGCCCTTCGCTTGTATATCCGTGGAAACAGATCACCGCTTTATTTCCTTCAGCGCCTTTGAAATATGTACCGTGGAGTTTCAGACCGTCATGGGATGTGATCCACACGTCTTCATGAGGCTGCTCCATCATCCACTCTCTGCGCTCTTTCATCATGGGAATATATTTCTCCCAGTCAACTCCGGACATCTTCATGGTCCGCTCCGTCTTTGCATTGTAACGGATCATCGTCCTTCTGTACAGATACGCGCTTCCTGCTACTTCCGCTGCTGCCGCTGCGCCCAGAAGAGCTGCGGCACCTTTCAGTAATTTACCCATTTCCTCACCTGCTTTATATTCTGTGATCCTGTATTAATAAATGTTGTTTCTTTTACTTCTGAGGTTTCTTGCTGTTGATCAGTTCCTTAAGTCTCAGCGCTTTATCAATATTGCCCTCTACTTTCAGTTTTCCAAGCGTTACCGCGAGGATCGGATCCGTCTTTCCGTCCGCGATCTTAAACAGCGTCTCGGCGCTGCATGTAAACATCGCATCGCGGTCGAAATACTCATACGGCTCTACATAGAGCTGTCCGTCTTTCACCTCGGCATAAAAAATGCCTTCCGCTTCACCGGTGATGTTGAACTGGTATGCCAGATGCTCGTGAATATCGCTCACATCAGCGTCCATCAGCATTCCCTTTACCTTTGAAAACATATCTGCGTAGGTCATAATATCCTCCTTTTCGACCGCGGGCACCATGTTTTCGACCAGCGGTCATCTTCTCTTCTTTGTTAGATTATCATTTTTTCGACTGTCGGTCAATCGTCGTCTCTGTCAAAATCACAGGAAATTTTCTCCTGTTTTTTGTGCGTTTTTCTTGCTGGTTCTTTTCCAAATGATGTGCTATACTGAATTGAAATTATTCGTCCGGTTCTGACCGGAGATCAGGATGTTATACCGGCATTGACCAGTTCACTATAAGAGAAAGGCGGAGAGACATGGCGGCTCAGAAAAAGAAATATAATCTTATACTCGATTCTTTACAAAAACTTCTGGAAAATAAAAAGCTGCAGACAATTTCCGTGAGCGAAATCGCGCAGACAGCCGGAATTGGTAAAGGAAGCATCTACTATTACTTCCCGTCTAAAGATGCCATTCTTGAAGCGCTGGTAGAACGGAACTACGAGAAACCGCTGACTACAGCCAAAAGCCTGTCATCCCAGACAGAAATTCCTCCGTTCACACGCATGGCCATGATCTTTCAGGCGTGCCGCAACGCATCTACCGAATATCTGAAATCCGGACAGGAAAGCGATGTAGGCGCTGCGGAAAAAGCTCTGCTCCACCAGAAATATATGACTCACCTGATCAGCGAATTCAAGCCTGTGCTGGCCGAGATCATACAGCAGGGAATCGATGCCGGAGAGATCCACTTTGACAAACCCGGCGTGCTGGCTGAGATCGTTCTGATCGTACTGACTGTTAAAATGGATAATACCATTATCCCGTCATCCCGCGAGGAAATCGAAGAGACCATCGCAGGTCTTGTGTCCCTTGTAGAAAAGGGTACGGACAATCCGCCCGGATCCCTGAATTTCCTCATGGCATAAATCTTTGATCTATAAAGCAGGATAAGCCGCAGATATCATCAGAAAACACTCTGACAATATCTGCGGCTTATTTCTATCCGCAAGATCACTTTCCGGAAGGATCAGTCTCCTGCCACTATCGTATAATCTTTCCGGAAACTCTCTCCCGGTGCTGCCTTATTCACATTCGGCTTCTCTGACAGCTCCTTGTCAAATCCGATATCATCGGCCCTGCCCATCCACGGTTCCAGGCAGACAAACGGCGCATCCTTCACGGACCAGATGCCGAAGTTCGGGAAGCCTTCACATTTCATGCCCACGTACGGCGTGCCGTCTTTATGACAGATCCACGCTTCTTCGATCTGACCGTCATCAAATATAAGGGCATCATTCTCAAACATTTCTTCCGTGACCGGACAGCATCCGTCCTGCAGATCTATCGTATGTACGTCCGCCGGATCTACAGCCGCCTCATTCGGATCAATGAGGACATATCTGAGTTTTTCTTTCCCCGGGAATTTCAGAATATAATCTGTCTTCTTTTCCTCCGGTTTTGCAAAGCGGAAAGCCGGATGTCCGCCGATCGTAAAATACATATCCTCATCACCCGCATTGCGGACTTCCCACTCCACACGCAGGCTGCTTTCCTGTAATGAATAAGAGATGATCAGCTCAAAGTCAAACGGATATACTTCCTTCGTCTCATCACTTGAAGCAAACAGGAACGAAGCCGAGTCATCTTTTTTACAAATGCATTTAAAGACACTGTCTCTTGCAAATCCATGCTGTGACGTCGGGTAATGCGTGCCGTTGATGAGGACCGTATTACGATACGTCTTCCCTACATTGGGGAAAAGGACAGGGGAATGCCGTTTCCAGTATACAGGATCTGCTTCCCACAGAAGCTCTGCGCCCTTCTTTTTGTCATAAATTCTGGTCACCTCTGCTCCCATTTCCGAAATTTCCACACACAGTCTCTGATTTTCCAGTTTCATCTCTCTACCTCCTACTCTGAATCATCACTCTGCTCCACCTGAATGCAATTGTCCACCAGATATTCCGTCACTTTGTCACGCAGGATAGTCAGTTTCAGTTCATCTTCTCCCACTTGACTGGTATATTCCTCCACATCGTCATATCCGGCATCTTCGGCATACTGGGCAATGCCCTCTTCATATTCTTCGTCCGATGGTTCAAGGTGCTGTTTCTCTGCAATGAGCTTCATCGCTTCTTCCATTGCCACGCCCTGGCGCACGGAGTCATCGATCTGGGTGTTAAAATCTTCCTCGGTCATCTGCAGATATGTCTCTACAAAATCACCAAGTTCTAAACCGTACATGGATGCGAGCTGGGTATAGTAATCTGTCATCTGCTGCGTCAGCTCCCCGACCCTGTCTTCCGGATATGATTTTATCTCAACATTCTCCATCAGCGCGCTCTGTACGGATCCCTCCAGTTCCGACTCCACAGAAGCCTGCAGGTTCTCCTCGATCTGGGTGCGTATCTCCTCCCTGTACTCGTCCACAGTTTTGGATTCTTCGCTGATCCCCTGCACCCACTCATCTGTCAGCTCCGGTGTGACTACTTCGGATATAGAGTTAAGCACGATATGGAAATCCGCAACTGCCCCTGACATATCCGGATTCCGGTCATATGGGTCCGGGAACTGTACTGTAATATCGAACTCATCACCGGTATTATGTCCCTCGATCTGATCCTCAAATCCCGCATAATCATCGGTCGCCCCGATAAATGTGCCGCTTCCAAGTTCCAGATCTGCACCTTCCGCAGAACCGCCGTCAAATGCCTCTCCGTCTATATACCCGGTATAATCAATATTTACAACATCACCTGTCTGGGCAGCGCGGCCTGTGATCTCCTCCTGTGTAGAAGATGCTGAAAGATTGCTCTGGATCACCTGCTCAACCTGGTCATCCGTCACTTCCTCCGCCGGAGCAGGCTGCGGCACTTCAAGCCCTTTATACTGTGTCACTGTCACATAGTCATTGGACAGCTCCCCGCTGCATCCTGCAAGACTTGCTGCAAGCATGGCAGCCATCATTACACTTACGATTTTCTTTTTCATTTTTGTCTCCTCTTTCTCTTTTTTATTCAAACTTGATAAAACCTGATCACTTATCGTCTGCCTGTCCCCTCAATCAAATTGTGTTTCAATACTTCAATCGTTTCCTGATTCTTTTTAAGAATTTCAAGCTGCCGATATGCTTGACTCTGCTTTAAACCTATCGAATTCGATAGGTTTAAAATCCGGATTATGAATCTGTTCCCACAAACCCAAAAACGAAATTGTAGAATGATTACGCAGCCAATTTGCGACCACAATAAAAGCATTATCAGGATTTTCTACAGCAGCGGCGACAGAAGTCTGGAAAACTGCTCTTTCGCCTTAATGACAAGACTGCGCTCATCATAGACTTTTCTCGTCACATGCGTACACTTTGTCATATCATTTTCAAATGCGCGCTCCAGCTTCTGCACGGTTCTTTCACTGTAAATGACCGCGTTAACCTCAAAATTAAGTCCGAAACTGCGGATATCCATATTGGCCGTTCCCACACATGCTACCATGCCGTCCACGCACATAGTCTTTGCATGCAGGAAACCGTTATCATATACATAACACTTCGCTCCGGCGGCAACCATGTCTCCCACATAGGAATAAGTGGCCCAATAGACAAACGGATGATCCGGTTTGCACGGTACCATGATCCTTACATCGATCCCGGACCTGCTGGCGATCTTAAGCGCGTCGAGGATTGAGTCATCCGGTATAAAATACGGGGTCTGTATATATACATGATCTTTTGCGCTGTGGATCAGACGAAGATAATTGTCGTGGATCGTCTTGATCTGGGAATCCGGACCGCTCGATATGATCTGCACCGGATCCCTGCCGTGTCTTGTATACTGCGGGATCTCAAAGAGCGTGTCTTCAAGGAACAGATTCTCTTTTGCCGCGTAATTCCAGTCAAGTACAAACCTCACTGCAAGCGATGTCACAGCGGCGCCCTCGATGCACAGATGCGTGTCACGCCAGTAGCCGAACTTCTTGTCCCGGCCAAGGTATTCCCGTCCCACATTGAAGCCGCCCACAAATCCGATCCTGCCATCTATGACCACGATCTTCCTGTGATTACGGTAATTCACACGGAGCTGCAGCTTACCCAGCAGTGCAGGGAAAAACTCTGCCACCTGAATCCCCTCGTTTTCCAGGCGCTCCCAGTCTTTATTCTTCATAGTCCTGCATCCCATACTGTCAAACAGTACGCGCACTTCCACACCTTCCCGGGATTTCTCGATAAGGACTTTCTCGATCTCCTGCCAGAGTTCATCATTTCTTATAATATAATACTGCACATGGATATAACGTTTTGCCTGACGCATCTCCTCGATGAGTGCGCGGAACTTCTCTTTACCGTCCGTATATATCCTGATATCATTATTGTCGGTGAGGACGGCCTCGCCCGCTTCAAGATTATAGAGGATCAGATCCTTAAAGCGGGTCATCTCGGGATTAGCAAGCCGCAGGCGCTTGTGGTAGATCGTTTCCTCCTGACGGCGCACAGCATATTTCAGTTCCCCTTCTATCTCTTTCGCCTTAAACATCCGGCTTTTGTGAAAATCCTGTCCGATCACCAGATACATGATGAAGCCGAGTATCGGTATAAAATAAAGCAGAAGAAGCCATGTCCATACCGTCTGCGGAGATCTCCTCTGAAAAAACACGATGATCAGTGCAAAGAGGATATTAATGATAACGATGTTGTCCATGATAAAGTCATAGACCGTCACCACTCCGTTCCAAATCATTTCTGCCATAAATCAAACTCCTTTTTCATATCAGTGTTTCCACATCCGCTCTTCGTTCCAACTGCTGAAGACGGACCGCCCCTTGGAGACACTACTATAACAGTATACTCGGTTCTCCCTCGAAAAGTAAACCCTAAACCTCTAAAATGCACTTATTATCTTGCACTTGTCCTGAAACAATGTTAAAATACTATGTGCGCAAAAGCGGAAAATCTAAGGTTTAGGAGGGTTCTATCGTGAGTACAGGCACCATTGTATTTATCGTCATTCTCGTTGTCCTGATCGCCGCCTGCATTGCCTTGTATTTCTTCGGCAAAAGAGCTGAAAAGAAACAGGCCGAGCAGCAGGAGCAGATGGAAGCAGCGGCTCAGACGGTGAGCATGCTCGTCATCGATAAAAAGAAAATGAAACTAAAAGAAGCAGGTCTCCCTGCTATTGTTCTTGAAAACACGCCGAAATATTTAAGGCGTACGAAAGTTCCGGTCGTTAAGGCAAAAGTCGGCCCGAGGATCATGACTCTGATGTGTGACAGCAAAGTATTTGAGGTCATCCCTGTAAAAAAAGAGATAAAAGCCGTAGTGAGCGGACTTTACATAACAGGTATCAAAAGCGTCAGAGGCGGTTCCATCGAACAGCCGCAGAAGAAGAAAGGATTCTTCCGCCGGAACAAATCGTGATCATATGGTTTTAAAAAGGGACGTTTTCGGAGTATATATCGGAACGGTTTTGCGTTATGATATATATTCCGAAAACGTCCCTTTTTTAACTGCTGAGCACTGTGAAATCCGGATCGTTTTTGGACATGATATTCATTTTGATCCTGCAGTCAGCCAGAGGTTCATGGTTGACATCGAGTTCATAGTCAAGGCTGACTTTGATCTTGTCATCATCGACGCTGACTTCCATATTTTTTGTATTTACTCCGATCAGCATCTGACCGTAAGGCGTGCGGTAGTACGTCTGATTCTTCCTGTTTCTCTCAAAAATCATATGAGAGCTGGAAGCACCGCTCTTCATGATCTCTATGCTGTCGGTCCCGGTGATCTTGATCTTATTACGTATCGTTCCCGCCATTCCTTCGAGCACTTCGTCATAGATGATATAATGTTTTCCGTTCTTACAGTAATAATTAGCCGGGGTCACGACCTCGATATCGTCGTCTCCCGTCTCATAGCCTGCTGTCGGATCATTCATGATGTCGATATGTTTTCCTGATATGCTGACCAAAACTTCCTTTTTCATTTCCTAATACTCTTCTATATTTACGACATTTGTCGTAGGCACATCAAACGGCATCACTGTGTTCGCAAATCTGCGGAATTTCTCCGCTGCATCGCTTACATAAAACGAATACCTGCTGTGCGCTTCCGAGCCGCCGTCATTTTCCATTCCCTGTTCATGGAGGAGTTTCTTCAGATCCATAGCGGTTTCATACGCGGGGTTGACGATCTGGATCTTCTCTCCCATATATTCTCTGATCTTTGATCTGATAAGCGGATAATGTGTGCACCCGAGGATCATTGCATCGATATCCGAGCTCCGCATGGACTCCAGATAATACTCTATGATCTCCTGTGTTACGTTATGGTCCTTGAACCCCTCTTCCACAAGAGGCACAAAAAGAGGGCAGGCTTTTTCGATCACAGTAACATCCGGTGCCATTGAATGAATGATCTTTGTGTACATACCGCTCTGGACTGTTGCATCCGTTCCCACGACTCCCACTTTCCGGTTCCTCGTGGCCTCGACTGCAGCGCGCGCCCCCGGTATGACAACTCCCATTACCGGGACGTCGAACTCGTCCCTGACAGCATCAAGAGCCAATGCACTCGCTGTGTTGCAGGCGATCACAATGGCCTTGACTTCTTTTGTCTTCAGGAAGCGGATGATCTGTTCCGAGAAGCGGATGATCGTATTCTGCGATTTGCTTCCATAGGGAACCCTCGCTGTATCCCCGAAATATACAATATTCTCATTCGGGAGCTGACGGGAAATCTCCCTTGCCACCGTCAGCCCTCCGACACCGGAATCAAACACACCTACCGGTGCTGTATTCCTGTTCTCCATAATAACCTGCTCTCCTGTTACTCTTATATTTACAGTGCCAGTACCTTAGCTACATCATACTGATACTGGGAGACTGACTTCTTCATAGCCAGTGCTTCTTCAATATCAAAATCGACAAACTTGCCGTCTTTGTATCCTACAACACGGTTTGTCTTGCCCTGCAGAAGCAGATCTACCGCCATCGATCCCATAACAGACGCGTACACTCTGTCCTTACATGTCGGGCTTCCGCCACGCTGCATGTGTCCCAGGATCGTTGCTCTTGTCTCCATGCCTGTAGCTTCTTCGATTCTCTTTGCCATGTTGATAGAATCACCGATACCTTCGGCATTGATGATGATATAATTCTTCTTACCGCGCTTCTGGCATTCTTTGATATCCGCAACAATAGCCGCTTCATCGTAATCATGCTCTTCCGGCATCAGGATACGTTCAGCACCGTTGGCAATACCGCACCAGAGAGCAAGGTAGCCTGCGTCACGTCCCATAACCTCTATAATACTGCAGCGCTCATGTGAGGTGGAAGTATCACGCACTTTATCGATAGCTTCCATAGCTGTGTTTACAGCTGTGTCAAATCCGATCGTATAATCTGTACATGCGATGTCCAGATCGATCGTTCCCGGAATACCGATCGTATTTACCCCGAGGTTCGCCAGTTTCTGTGCGCCGGCAAAGGAACCATCGCCACCGATGACTACAAGTCCGTCAATACCGTATTTCTTGCAGATCGCTGCTGCCTTCTGCTGTCCTTCCTCTGTACGCATTGATTTACAGCGCGCTGTCTGGAGGATCGTACCTCCGCGCTGAATTGTATCAGACACATCACGAGCAGACAAGTCAATGATCTCCTCTTTGAGTAGTCCGTGATATCCCCTGCGGATACCGCGCACTTTCAGGCCTTTAGAAAGAGCGGTACGGACAACTGCACGGATTGCTGCATTCATCCCCGGCGCGTCGCCGCCGCTTGTAAGAACTCCGATCGTACGGATACGGTCTTCAAAATCTTCCGCATACTTTTCCATTTCATTATTCTCTGCCATGTTTTCTCCACCTTTCCATAAAGTCAGATAACTGCAAAAATCTCTAATTGAAAAATTTTTAACAATTCCGAAAATATTTTACCGTATTTAGAAGTGGTTTTCAATAGCTTTTTCAACCACTTTTACACGGCTTTCCCCGAAATGATTCATCAGTCTGCTCAAAACCTGCTGGTTGATCCGGATATTTCTATTCCTCGGCAGCTTTTTGATCGCCCGCTCTTTCGCGCAGTAGATCACGACTTCATCTTCTCCCTCCGAGTCAGCCAGATACCCGTAGACGATCTGCTCGCTCTCCAGGAAAGCGGCCTTATCCGGGAATTGTATCCACAGTTCTTTCTTCATCTTCTCGAACGGGATCACTTTCTCGCAGATCAGTTTGCTGGCTTTCTCGTCCTCTTCGGACACCCGTCCCCTGACGAATACTTTGTTGTCCACCTCAAGATACTCTCGGTTTTTTTCATAGTCTCTCGGGAATACCACCACTTCTACAGTTCCCAGTAAATCTTCCACAGTGACAAATGCCATCATCTGATTGGTCTTCGTGTGTTTCACTGTCTTGTCCGTGATCATGCCGCCGATGATCTCCCGTGCCCCGTCGTGCACTTTCGATCTTCCACTCTCCTCATCAGGCTGGAAATCAAGCGTTGTTGCAGAGATCATTTTCCGCCATTTTTCTTCATACTCTTCCAGCGGGTGGCCGCTGATATAGATCCCGAGGACCTCCTTTTCGAATGCCAGCAGATTTTCTTTTGTGTACTCACCAACATCCGGCATCCTGATCTGAAATTCGCTTTTCTGCTCCTCACCGACCAGATCGAACAGACTCATCTGCCCGGACATGGAATATTTTTTCTCCTGATTTACATGTTCCACGATCTGGATATAAATGCTCATGAACTGCTTGCGCGTGCCGCCCAGGGTATCCAGTGCCCCCGCCTTGATCAGATTCTCGATCGTCCTCTTATTGAGCACGTCCTTTGCAGACATGCGGGTGATAAAGTCTTCCAGAGTTTTAAATGGACCAAAAGCGTTCCTTTCCTCCGTTATCGCCTGCACTACCGGACGGCCGATACTCTTGATGGCCGCCAGGCCGTAACGGATATTTCCGCCGTCAACGGAGAAATCCGCCTCGCCTTTGTTGATGTCCGGAGGCAGGATCTGAATATTCATCTGCCGGCAGGCATAGATATATTCTGCCACTTTGGACGGATTCTCGATCACGGAAGTCATAAGCGCTGCCATGAACTCCACCGGATAGTAGTATTTCAGCCACGCGGTCTGGTATGCTACGACCGCATATGCGGCAGCATGGGACTTATTGAAGGCATACTTTGCAAAATCGATCATTTCATCATATATTTTGTTCGCAGTCTTCTCGTCAATACCGTTTTTTATACATCCCGGCACATCATTTGCTTCATCTCCATACACGAAGATCTGGCGCTCTTTCTGCATCACGTCGCCCTTTTTCTTGGACATGGCACGGCGCAGAAGGTCGCTTCGTCCCAGTGTGTATCCGGCCAGGTCACGCACGATCTGCATGACCTGCTCCTGATAGACGATACATCCGTATGTCGGCTCCAGTATCGGCTTTAGCTGCGGGCAGTCATAAGTGATGGAAGAAGCATCGTTCTTTCCTTTAATATACTGCGGGATAAAGTCCATGGGGCCCGGCCGGTACAGAGAGATACCGGCAATGATGTCCTCCAGGCTGTGCGGTTTCAGCTCTTTCATGAAACTCTTCATCCCCGCGCTTTCGAGCTGGAAGATACCGTCTGTCTTTCCGGTTCCGATATAATCCATTACTTTCTGGTCATTATAGTCGATCTTCTCCATATCCAGATCAGGGCGTTTGCGGCACACCATATTTACCGCGTTCTGGATGACCGTCAGAGTACGCAGCCCCAGGAAATCCATTTTCAGAAGTCCCAGTTCCTCAAGCGTAGTCATGGTGAACTGGGTCGTGATCGTCCCGTCCGCCGCTCTTGAAAGCGGTACATACTCGTCGACAGACTTCTGGCTGATCACAACGCCTGCCGCATGCATGGAACTGTGACGCGGAAGACCCTCGAGACGTTTCCCCATATCGATCAGCGTCTTTACCTGTTCGTCCGTCTCATAAGTACGTCTCAGTTCCGGATTTTCTTTTAGCGCCTTATCAATGGTAATGTTCAGTTCCTGCGGAATCATTTTCGCAATGGAATCTACAAATGCATAGGGCAGATCCATGACTCGGCCTACATCGCGGAGAACTCCGCGGGCAGCCAGTGTACCGAACGTGACGATCTGGACGACTCTGTCTTTTCCGTATTTTCGCACAACATAATCGATCACTTCCTGACGTCTCTCAAAGCAGAAATCCACGTCGA